>ERZ772910.426-NODE-426-length-24921-cov-10.632953_pt1 | contig 24921 bp, 23 predicted proteins | sample MGYA00511357_ERZ772910 | MGnify/ENA primary metagenome ERZ772910 (study PRJEB29015, sample SAMEA2738096) | human oral metagenome | biome: human oral; feature: human-associated habitat; material: saliva | place: China | collected 2193 ... | reverse complement strand
TTAGATTTGTCAAATGTATATTTTTTAAAATAACTCATAATCTCATCTTTCTTTTCTCCATTTTACCATAATTTTACTTTTTTGAGAAAAGGATTCATCAATTGAAGATAATAGGAAATAAAAAGAGAAGGATCTAAGTCCTTCTCTTTTTATTGCAATATTTTATTTTAGAACAAGTACATGAAAGCTAAAGTTACGAGGCTTGCAAGTAAACCAACTCCCCAGAAGAAGAAGTCGACCTTCCATTCACTCCAGGCTTGACCGTTACCAGAAAAGCCACCCAACTCAAAATGGTGATGAACTGGTGTCATTCGGAAGATACGTTTGCCACCACTCAACTTAAAGTAGCTAACTTGCATCATAACCGATGTGGTTTCAAAGACATAAACAATACCTATAAAGAGAAGTGTCCATTCTTGGTGCAGCGCCATAGAAATTGCAGCCAACATCCCTCCAAGAGCAAGACTTCCCACATCTCCCATAAATACTTTTGCTGGTTTACGGTTAAAGACAAAGAAACCAAGAAGCCCACCAATCATGGCTATAATGACTAGCAAGATATCCACCTGATTTTGAACATAAGCAATGACTCCATAAGCAGATAAGCTAATCACTACTGAAATACTTGCTAAACCATCAATCCCGTCAGTCAAGTTAACTGCATTCGAAAAACCAACCAACCAGAAGAGAGCAAAGAATATATAAAGAAATCCTAAGTGCAATGGATACCCAAACACATTTAAAATATCTCCTCCTCTTTCATAAAAGAAATAGAAGATAACTCCTCCCACTAACTGAAGCAAGAGTTTTTGTTTAGGATTGAGCCCTTCGTTGATTTTACGGAAAACTTTGAGGAAATCATCTAAGAAACCAACCAAACCATATAAGACTAGGATAAAGAGGATCATTCCTACATTATTCGTTAGTTGATTGGTCAAAAGAGCAAGAACTAAACTAACGAAAACACTTGTTACGAGAAAGACAATCCCTCCCATTGTCGGCGTCCCAGCTTTAGCCTGGTGTTGTTTCACATCCTCGTGCATCTGCTGACCGGTAATTTGTGCTTTGTGGTAAAAACGGATAAAGGCTGGAATTCCTACGACTGTAAGAACAAAAGTAAGGATCCCAGGAAAGATAGAAACTAGCATTCTAATCTCCTAATGTTATTTTTATTTTCTGTAAATCTTTTAAAGCTGTATTAGAACGAACACTTTGTTTTTTAACAATTTCTCCTGTACCTTCAAATTCAACTTCAAGATTCAACCATTTGGCAAAGGTTTCAACATTTTTCTTAGACCAGCCATATAAGTCAGGCATCTCTTCTACCTTGTCTGAAAGGAGTAAGATTTGCTCATTAGCGTCTAGATCTGTTCCTTCTGCCACTGAACTGTCCTTGATTTTTGTTCCTGAACCGATAACGATTGGTTGAACAAGATTGCGTCTCAGTTCCTCTGCCATATCTCCCGGACTATAGTCCTTGGTCGCTGGCATTGCATAACTAGTTGTTGTTGTAACTTGATCCAGATTTTTAGCTGTAGACTGAAGATTAAGAGATTCTTTCATTGCCGAAGCTCGCTCCAAGATAGGGTTCGCAAATTCTCCTAATTGGATTGCAGAATAATGTTGTGGTTGTTGAACTGTCACATAGAGAATAAAATCAGGATTTTCAGAAGGATGCATGGTTACTACAGAAAAGATATAATTGGTTTTCCCAACTAAGTATCCACCTTTTTGCTCATCTGCAATTTGAGCTGTTCCAGATTTGACAGAAACATTCTGACCAGGAACAGTAATTACTGGTTTATTATCATTACGATTATACATGGTCCCATAAATAGGGTCTGTACCAACCAAAATCATATTTTCTCGAGTCAAACTAGATGCTTCTTTAGATATAGGATTACCTACAATTTCCTTTTTGGACTTCCGCACTGTCTGATCATTAGGATCATAAAGGGCACTGATAAACTTTGGCTCTAGCATAACCCCATCATTAGCAATGGCTGTAAAAGCTCGTAGCATCTGGGTTTGGGTAACAGAAATACCTTGACCAAAAGAACTCTGGGCAATATTAACGACGTTATCTGCAGGTAGTTGTCCAGCATACTCATCTGGCATGCCAAAACGAGTTGGAACTCCAAACTTAAATCGATTGAGGTATTCTAACCAAGTAGTATCCCCCATTCTTTGTTCGAGCAAAGTCATCCCCACATTACTTGAGTGAGCAAAACCTTGTGAAAAGGTCATCATACTTCCAGATGATAGGCCATCATTCACATCCCAGTCCCTGATAGTCGCATCAGCTACCTTTAATTCACTACTATTAAAGTATTCGCCTCCAGAGAAGGTTTTATTGTCAATAGCCGCAGCTAAGGTCATGACCTTCATGGTAGAACCTGGCTCATAGTTACTTTGATAGAGGATATTTCGCCAAACAAAATCATCTGTTAGACCTTCTTTTGTATTTGCATCAAAAGTCGGTCTTTGGGTTGTGGCAAGAATTTCCCCTGTCTTGGCACTAACCAAGGTCGCATTCATGTACTTGCCCTTAACTTTTTCTTGAAAGGCATCCATTTGACTTTCCATAAAGGACTGCAAAGGACTGGATAGGGTTGTATAAACATCTTTCCCATTTACCGTTTGTTGGGTAACTTGTTCCGTACCTGGAACAATATTACCTAAACGATCTTTTTCATAGGTAATAATGCCGTCTGTTCCTGCCAACAAACTATTTAAGGAACTCTCAATACCCGATGTCCCAATTAGACTTTTAGTGCCATCTTCATTTTCATGTAGCTGGGCTAAACCAATAAAGGATGAGGCAAATTTCCCATTTGGATAACTTCGATTGGGACTAGTCGTAAAATTAACACCCTCGACCTTAGCGGCTTCCAAGTCCTGTTTAATGGACATCATATTAGCATAGGTAATCCCATTTCCTTTAGCACCAAAAGAAACCTGTTTGAGATTTGGTTGAGAGAGTTGGTCTTTGACGTAAGTCTCCTCCATATCTAAGTATTTATGAAAAATTTCTGCCACTTTATTGTACTGAGATTCTTCTACATAAAGAACATCACCATTAGCTGACTTATATTCTTTATCTATTACAGCATAAACATTATAAGAGGTCGCATCTTCTGCTATGGGAGTTCCATTACGATCATAAATGGTTCCTCTTTTAGCAGGAACAGTCAGAGTCGTTTGATGAACTTTATTTGCTTCTTTAACCAGATTGACTCCAAATTTTGTGCCTGTACCAATAATCACCGCAAAATTAACCAAAAAAACAGCAAATAGAAAGACAGCCAATAGGCTCAAATTTTTTCCTACTAATCTGCGGTTTTCCATTGGAGTTTTACGATTCTTAATGGCAAAGCGTATGATTCTTTCTTTCCAGGATTTCATATACTACTCCGCTGATCGAATATTTTCATTATTCAATTGCAACTCTTGAGAATTTGCAATTTCGGTCAAACGTTCTGATCGGATCAATTCATTAACTTCTTGTTTGGCATCATCCAACTCTGTCTTTTTTTCCTCAATTTGTGCATTGACTTTTGTCAAATCACTCTGAACCTGAAAAAGTTTTGTCTGCATATAGACTACACTAATTGCTAAGACCAGGGCTGTGATGGCAATTGAAAGGTAAAAGGCCTTTTCAACACGTGAAAATTTTTTTATACGAGCTTGCAACAATTGGCTCGTTGTTCCTCTGATTTCTGCCATTTTTTCCTCTTTACTTGTGAATTTTTCTTGCCACTCGAAGCTTGGCTGAGTGGGAACGATTATTTGCTTCCAATTCTTCCTTGCTTGGTAAGATTGGTTTACGTGATACTAATTCCATCTTAGGTTTGAGATCATCTGGAATAAAAGGTAATCCTTTTGGAACCTCTACCGTCGAAGCTTCCTTAAATAGTTGCTTAGTCAAACGATCTTCCAGTGAATGGAAGGTAATCACTGATATTCTTCCATCCAAAGCTAGCATATCCATGGCTTGCTGAATAGACTCATCTGCAGCACCTAACTCATCATTGACTTCGATACGGATAGCTTGGAAAATTTGTTTGGCTGGGTGACCTTTTTTCTTGAGTTCCTTAGCCGGTTTGGCAGATTTGATAATCTCTGCCAACTCAGTCGTTGTCTCGATCGGTTTAAGCTCACGTGCCTGTTCAATTTTTCGAGCAATCTGTTTGGAAAATTTGTCTTCTCCATATTTGAAAAAGATTCGTACCAAATCATGGTAGTCATAATGATTGACCACCTCATAAGCAGTCAAGCTAGCTTCTTGATTCATCCGCATATCTAGTGGGGCATCTTTTTTATAAGAAAAACCACGTTCACGTTGATCTAACTGCGGACTAGACACACCTAAGTCATAACAAATTCCATCAATTTCAGTCACACCTAAGTCATGTAAGCGGTCCTTCAAATGACGGAAATTATCCTTGATGAAGGTGACCATCCCCTTTTCGATATAGGGAGCCAAACGTTTTTGCGCATTATCAATGGCATTCTGGTCTTGGTCAAAGGCATAGAGATGGCCTTTCTCGCTTAACTTACTTAATAAATACTCGCTGTGTCCTGCTCCTCCCAAGGTCGCATCAACGTAAATACCATCAGGTTTTACATCTAGCATATCAATGGTCTCATGGAGCATGACCGTTACATGATGAAATTCTTTTGTCATATCTTATCTATTTTACCACAAATCCGACTAGCTTGCACCCACTAAAGCTAAAACATTCCACTGTTGCTTTATTCCTTATACCCGACAGGCTTCTCAGCTACTTGAGCTAACGCTGAGTCTACTTCTGGATTCAGGTGATGATGAACTGCTTCTGCCACAGCTCTTGGTATACCAACGGCGACAATCTCATCCACGCTGGCTTCCTTGATTTTTGTCAGAGATTTAAAATATTTCATCAAATTCTGCTTGCGTTTTGGGCCCAAACCTTCAATTCCATCTAATTGAGAAGAAAAGGAATTTTTAGAACGTAGTTGACGGTGGAATGTAATCGCAAAGCGGTGAACTTCATCCTGAATGCGTTGTAAGAGGAAAAATTCTTGAGAATTGCGAGACAACTCTACCACCTCAAGCGGGTCTCCAAAGAGCAATTCATGGGTTTGGTGCTTATCATTCTTTTGCAGACCTGCTATTGGAATATCTAACCCTAACTCTTCTTGAATGACCTGCTTGGCAATATTAACCTGACCTTGACCACCATCAATGACAATCAAATCTGGCGGTGTCAAACCATCACGCTGGACGCGCCCATAGCGTCTGCGGATAACCTCACGCATACTAGCATAGTCATCTGGTCCGACCACAGTCTTAATTTTATACTTACGGTAATCCTTCTTGCTAGGTTTTCCATTGACAAAAACAACCATAGCAGATACTGGACTAGTCCCCATGATATTGGAATTGTCAAAGGACTCGATACGGACTGGGGTTGGAATCTTGAGCAATCGTCCTAAGTTTTCAATAGCCCCTTGGGTCTTTTCAACCGATTTCTCCAACAGATTAAATTTCTGCTCTAGACTGACACGAGCATTTTTGATGGCGAGATTGACCAGTTGCTTTTTCTCCCCGCGCTGGGGTTTAAGAACCTTGGTATCCACCAAAGCCTTAACTGCTTCTTCATCAATATCCTGAGGAATCAGAATCTCATTAGGAACCAAGTGTGATTTTTCTTGATAAAACTGCCCAACATAGGTTAAGAAATCTTCATCTGGATCATTGTAGTATGGAAAAAGGTTGACATCACGCTCAATGAGCTTACCTTGGCGGACAAAGAATACCTGAACGCACATCCAACCCTTATCCACATAGTAACCGAAGACATCCCGGTTTTGGAGATCCTTGGCCATAACACGTTGCTTGGTTCGAAGGGTTCCAATGGCCTGAATCAAATCACGGTATTCAGCCGCACGCTCAAATTCCATGCTCTGAGCCGCCGCATTCATCTTTTCCTTGAGGTCATCGATGATTTTATCATCCTGCCCCTTAAGAAAATCAGAAACTTCTTGGGCCATAGCTTTGAAATAGGCCTCATCTTTATGGCAGACAGTATGTGCCATACACTGCCCAATATGGTAATAAAAGCAGACCTTTGATGGTGGATTGGTACATTTACGAAAAGGAAAAATCCGATCCAATAGCCGTTTGATTTCATTGGCCGCGCCCACATCCGGATAGGGACCAAAATAGAGTCCTCCGTCTTTCTTGACCTGACGGGTAATAATCAATCGAGGATAACGCTCATTTGTGATTTTGATGAAAGGATAGGACTTATCGTCCTTGAGCATAATATTGTATTTAGGCTTGTTTTCCTTAATCAGGTTGATTTCAAGTAGAAGAGCCTCAATATTGGACTCCGTAACAATAAACTCAAAATCTACAATTTCAGATACTAAGGCTTCTGTCTTGGTATCATGGCTTCCACGGAAATAGGACCGTACACGATTACGCAGATTTTTAGCCTTCCCCACATAGATGATGGTGCCATTCTTGTCTTTGTGGATGTAACACCCTGGACTAGTCGGCAAGAGCTCCAGTTTTGATTTGATCAAGTTATTCATAGTTCCATTATAGCAAAAACCCCTTATCATTGCTGACATCAAGAAGTCCTATTTGAGCTTGAAAAGACTTATTCTCCAGATCCGTAAAGTTCCTGAACTGCTTGAACATCTTGAGCCTGAATACCATAGTATGACCCCGCTGGCTGCATGACCGAAACTTCATTGGTATGTTCCAAACCAATGGCATGCCCTAGCTCATGCTCTGCTGTATGCAAGATGCGGTCGTAGGTATAGCCATAATTTGGATTAGATAGATAGTAATGATTTAAACGAACGGTTACTGAAGTGAATTGTTTGGTTAGGAGATTTGTTTGACTCTCTGCCTCGCCAGCAACAGCTGTCGAACCATCGTTCATTTCGGTAGCGAAAATATTGGCTTGATCCGGCTCTGTTACAAGCACAAAGTTAAAAGCGCCGGTCTGATTCCAGTTGGAAATAGCATCAGCATAAGCTTTTTGGAAGCTAACATCCATTTGAGGATCGATATAAATCGTTGCTTCTGCCTTTGACCATTTTGCTCCTGAATCTTGGTGATGATCTGTCTGAGATAAGCCTTGCAATTTACCAGTTTCTTGCCATTGTTGCCAACCTCCTTGACCGACTTGAGCAAGTTTACTGACTTGGTTTAAGGCACCTGATAAATCCCCTGTCGCATACCAGAGAATCCCAAAAGTGATGAGAATTAAGAGTATAAGTGTCCATATAAGGCGCCAAAACATACGCAAAATTCCAAGTAAAAATCGATATATAATACGAATAATCCAGCCCATGATTTCCCACCTTTCTAAAAAAAATAAGAACCCATCTTTAAGTTATGGATTCCCATTCTAAAGATAGATTCTTTATTTTACTGAAACAAACTAAAAGAAAGCTAAAATCAAGACAAGCGTTCTTCCAAAACAAAATCGATTGGCAAAGTAGCCAAAAAGCGTTCCAATTGTTTTTCCCAATAATACCACTCGTGGCTACCCGCACTATGACTATAAGTCACATCAAAACCGAGTTTCTTGAGATTTTTAACTGCTAGATTATTGGCAGAATAGAGATAATCCTGTTCGCCACACCATACCCAAAGCTTGGTTTTCTTATCAGACTTTTTAGCGAGTGTTTCAAGTGAGTAAGGGCTATTCACCCAATCATTAACTTTACCAAAAACACCTCTCCAATAGGCACGCGTCCCTAAATCTTGACTCTCAGGAGAAAACTCCTCGAAACTAAGTGCCCCAGAAAAGCTAGCGGCATGCGAGAAACGGTCAGTTGACAGTGCCAATTTGAAGGAACCGTAGCCTCCCATTGATAAACCAGCAATGAAGGTTTTTTCTCGCTTACTTGTCATATTAGGGAAGAAGCGTTTGAGCACCTTAGGCAATTCTTCTGCTAGAGCTGTATAGTAGTTATAGCCATACTGAGTATCTGTGTACCAGCCATTACTTGTATTTGGCATGACAACAATCAGATTGGTCCCTCGTAGCAAGCGTTCTATATTGGTCCGCTTGAGCCAACTATTGTGGTTTCCAGACATCCCGTGAAGTAGGTAGAGAACTGGGATATCTTTACTGTTTGGCTCTGTCACCCGAGATGCATCAGGATAGAGAACATTTACTCCCCACTCCATATCTAAAACTTCTGAGTAATACTCAATCTTCATTACTGCCATAACTTGCTCCTTATTCATTTAAGATAAGAAAAAGCCGAAACTCGACTTTCTCTACTGTTATTTAATCCTTATTTTGCTTCCATGACTACTGGTAAGATGGCTGGACGACGCTTGGTTTGGTCAAAAAGGAATTTGGCCAAATTATCACGGACCTTCCCTTTAAGATCAGCCCAGTCAAAGTCCTCACCTTGGAGGTAATCTTCAACTGTTTGGTTCACCAACTCTGTACTTTCACGTAAGATATCACGACTCTTTTTAAGATAGACGAATCCACGCGTATGTACTCGCGCTTTAGCAATGATTTTCTTCTCACGACGGTTAACAGTGATAGCTACGATAAAGATACCATCTTCTGACAAGACCTTGCGGTCACGAAGAACAACGTTCCCAACATCCCCAATGGCATTACCATCAATCAAGACATCACCTGCAGTAACAGCACCGGATGGAACGAAGTCTCCATGCTCATAAGACATGGTTGTCCCTTTTTTAGGGATAAAGATACGCTCTGGTAGCATACCAACCGCCATAGCAGCCTTGGCATGAGCATCCAACTCACGGTATTCTCCCTGGATTGGGAAGAGATACTGAGGATGTAAGAGATTAATCATTAATTGAAGATCACGCGCATTCCCATGTCCTGATACACGCAAGCTTTGAGTAATCGGTTTAACGACACCACCTGCTTGGTAGACCATGTTTTCTACACGTGCCATCACAGCTTCCTTAGCAATTGATGGCGTCGTAACGATATAGACCAAGTCACCATCTTTGATTTCAACATAGCGGTGACGACCAATGGACATTTTGCGGAGTCCGTTAATCGGCTCACCCATGCGTCCAGTTTCAAGGATGATTAATTCATGGTCCTCAAAACGAGACATATCTTTTGGTTTAATCAAGAGATTCTCATTTGCTAAAGACAATTTTTTCAAACGGATAGCTGTACGAACGATATTTTCAACGTCAAAACCAGTCAAAACAACACGGCGACCTGTATCCGCAGCCGCATCAAACACTTGCTGAATACGAGAAAGGTTACTTGCAACAGCAGCTACAATGATACGGCCATCCCAGTCAGAAATGGTTTGCGTAATTTCATCACCAACTTCACTCTCGCTGGCTACTTGAATATTACTGTCTGCATTTGCTGAGTCGCTTAGAAGGGCTAAAACTCCTTCGCGACCGATTTCTGCTAAACGACCAAAGTCAGTCGCATATGATTCGCTAGCCGTTTGGTCAAATTTGAAGTCCCCTGTATAAACGATACTTCCTTTAGATGTTTTCAAAACGACACCCAGACTCTCTGGGATAGAGTGAGTTGTGCGGAAGAAGGAAACCTCCGTACCGCCAAAGTCGATTTCTGTATTTTCATCAATAACATGGAAATCATCGAATTTTTTAGCACTATCATTTCCTTTAACAAAAAGCTTAGCAAGTTCGATAGTCAACTCTGAACCAAAGACAGGAACTTTCACTTCTGACAAAAGATAAGGAAGAGCTCCGATTGCATCCGCATGTCCGTGTGTTAAAAAGACTCCTGCAATACGGTCGCTGTTTTCAAATAGATATTCCATATTTGGAATAACGACATCGACACCCAACTGTTCATTTTCAGGATATTTCAAACCTGCATCTAAAACAAAGATTGAGTCGTTAATTTCTGCGATGTACATGTTTTTCCCGTTTTCACGAACACCACCCAAAGTAGTTAATTTAATATTGGTCATTTCCCCTCCGAAGTATTACTATAACGTGTTTATAGAGTCTATATAACTCTCTTTTTTAAAAGTTCAATTTACTTTTATCCGAATCTTTTCCTCTTATTATACCATTTTTTTACTAATTTTCAAAATGAAGACAGAATTTCAAATATAGAACATGCATACTAATAATTAATCGGATTGTTTTGTATCTTTCTTTATTTTCAAAATCTCTGTCCACCTTAGAACCTGTAATATTGTATAGCAAATATCTACTAAGCCAAAAGATAGCAAAAGGGTAATTCTCAGACAATAAAAAAAGATTTAGAAATTCTAAATCTTTTTAAGTATTTTTAGTTTGGATAAATGTATCTTACAGTACCTCTTGATGCTGTCGGATTAAACCAGCCACGATAGTTTCCGATTGGTTGAGTTCCACTACCATCATAGTTGCATTCAAATACTTGAATAGAAGTCTCGCTTTGAACATCTGTCACATAAGCAACGTGACCATATTCACCACCGTCCCAAACGGCGATTGCTCCTACTACAGGTACATTTCCTGTCTTAAAGCCTTGTGAACTAGCGTAGATTGCCCAAGTATTGGCATTCCCCCACCAGTTGCTAGCCCAAGGCGCTAATTCTTTCACGCCCCATGTACACTGACCAACAGGATATGAGTTCCCGTAGTTTGTTGGAGTATTTACGACAACATCATCAGCTGCTACCCCATTCACAGTGCTAGTTGCTTCATAAGATGGAGCACTGTATGAATAGCTAGCTTGAGTTAGGCCGCTGACTTCTAGTACATCACCTGGGTGGATGGTGTCAAAAATGCTTTTTCCATTATTTGCCGCTAACACATAAGGATCCATACCACTTGCAGCAGCAATACCAAAAAATGAATCGCCGTCTTGAACAACGTAAGAGTCAGCGCTAACAGTTTGAGCACCAACTGTAGCCAAAATAGCTATAGATGTTAAACCAAGAGTCAGTTTAGCAACTGTTTTTTTCATAACAATTTTCTCCTAAAATTTTATTGATAATTTCTAATTTTTTTGTTGACAAGAGAATCATACATCTTTTACATGTCAATTATTTTAGAGTTATGTTGTAGTCATGTTACAAATCTGTTTACTTTTACTACATGACGTTCTAAAGAACACAACATTTAAAATTATAAGAGACTACAAAAAAGCTGAGATAGATTACCTCAGCCTCTTTCCTTTTATTTTTCCATCAAGAAATCATAGATTTCCTGCACTGTACCTAGTGCCAACATTTCTTGGTCTTTAACAGTTTGCTTGAGATTTTGATAAATCTGACTTTCAGCAATATCCCGTTTAGCCGCATCTTTATTAACCCTCATCACACCATTTTCAATGGTGACAAAACCAAGCTCTTCAAAAATTTGAATCATCTTGACGAGTAAAATCTGTTCAATTTTAAGATAAGCTGATAGGTCTTTTAATTTATAACGGATATCGAATTCTGGAAACTGGTATATCGTCTTATAGAGCTTTGCAAATTGCTCTCTTGTGCCATACCCTGTCAAATAGTAGGGCTTCTCGATATCATTTTTAAAGTAAACAGCTGAGAAATCATGTTGCTGGAAAATGTCCTTGAGAATCCTGATGTCTTCTGGGATATTCTTGACAACGACTGCTGGACTCGATGAAATATCTGGCAATTCTCCAGTAAAATCAAGCACTGGCACTCCGTCTGGTAGAACAGCATTCTTCCCACGAATATTAAAGAGCTGAACACCGTCCACACGAGCATCTACCATCATCAACTGTAGAGTTGTTTGCCCATTCCATTGGTTAACGGAAAGAGTGACTGCTAACTCCAGTTGTTTTGTCTGCGCAAATTCTGTTGCCTTTGCCCCTTGGCCAAAAGCTACTACTTCAAAGTTCGCAGTTCCTTTTGAAATTTTTAACTTCAGGTGACTATCTCCTGCTCCCATAGAACGAGCATTTTCAACTTGAAAATCTCGAATGTAGAAGACAGGTTTTTGATTGTCCATTCCAAAAGGAGCTAACTTCTCAAAGCTTTTAACCGTATCTAAACTCAGGCTTTCCAAATCTAGTTCTTCATCTAGATATAATTTACTCTTTCCCTTAGCATCTATCCCTTTGTCTTTTACATAGGTTTCTAAAATTTCTGACAAGGCATCTAACTGTTCAGCCTCGAGCGTCATACCTGCGGCACCTGCATGGCCACCAAAGGCGATAAAGAGAGCGCGATGCGGATCCAAAGCTTCAAAGATATCGACTGCTTCAATACTCCGTGCGCTTCCCTTGGCACGACCATCTTCAATATTCAGAACAATAACTGTTTGACCTAGTTCTTCCAGTAAGCGTCCAGCTACAATTCCAAGAACCCCTGGGTTCCAGCCTTCCTTTGACAAAACCTGAACACTTTTACTAGGATCTACCATGTTTTTAGCTTCATCATAGATAGCCTGAACGATTTCCTTGCGTTCTTCATTTTTTTCTTGAATCATGAGGGCAATCTCATGCACCTCTTCATCATCAAAGCCAGTCAGTAAATCAATCGCTGGATTGGGATCGTCCAAGCGCCCTAGGGCATTCAAGCGAGGAGCTAATTGGAAACCAACCGTCTCTTCTGTAAGATCACTGCTAGAAATTCCAGCAACGTCAAAGAGTTCTTGGAGGCCCAGCCTTTGGGTATTTCGCAAAACTTCTAGACCATATTGAACCATGATACGATTTTCATCCGTCAGGCTGACCATATCCGCAATGGTTCCAATGGCAACCAAGTCAAGCAACTCAACCTGCACTTCCTCCAAGAGGGCACAAGCTAGTTTAAAAGCAACTCCACAGCCTGCTAATTGTTTAAAAGGATAATCTGCTTCTGGATGTTCAGGATGGACGATTGCATAAGCATCTGGTAAAACCTCTGGCATGGAGTGGTGGTCTGTCACAATGACATCCACTCCCATAGACTGAGCCAAGTCAATGGCTTCATGCCCAGCAACTCCATTATCCACTGTCACAATCAAAGACACACCCTGTTGCTCGATGAAATATTTGTAAACACTGGCATTTGGACCATAACCGTCTGTAAAGCGATTTGGGAGATAGACCAGACACTCTGCTCCTAATTGTTCCAAACTCTCCTTGACAATCGAAGCCGAAGTCATCCCATCTGCATCGTAGTCACCATATACGAGAATCAATTCTCCTTGCTCGATAGCCTGGCGAATACGATCAACTGCCTTATCCATATCATGTAATAGATAAGGATCATGTAAATCTTCCAAAGAAGGTTCTAAAAATTTCTTCAGGCTGCTTTCGTCCTTGATTCCACGTTGAAACAACAAACAAGCGACTTCAGAACTCAAGCCTACACTCTTGGCAATCTTTGTAAAATCCGCATCCTCAACTTGCGGAGAAAATTGCCAATTATAAGTAGGAATTATCAAATAAATATCCACTCTTTCTTACGATTCTATTCATTTATTATAACACGATTTTTGGTTTTTCTCCTGATATTCAGACCATATTCTTTGCTAAATTTTTAAGCCACTTCAGCTAACACCTCGCCTATTTAACAACGAAAAAACACCTAAACAACTAGGCTTTTCAGTACAGCAATTCAGGTGTTCTTTAGTTTAAAATTTATTTTTTAATTCTCGCTTCTGTATCAGTTACAAGTTGAGCGAGACTAGTTAGGCTCAATTCTTTTTCCATAGCTTGCTGGATTTTTAGCAATTTCTCATCTAAAACCACATGAATATTGGCTCCAACTGGACAATTTGGATTCGGATTATCATGAAAGCTAAAGAGTTGACCCGTCTTTCCGAGACATTCAACTGCTTGATAGATATCCAAGAGACTAATATCTTCAAGATTTTTAATAATTTCTGCTCCTCCAGTTCCACGAGCAACAGAAATCAATCCTGCTTTTTTCAGTTGAGACAAGGTTTTACGAATAATAACAGGATTAACCCCCACACTGCTAGCTAGAAAATCACTAGTAACTTTATTTTCCTTGCCTTCAAGGGCAATGATAACTAGCATATGGGTTGCAATGGTAAAGCGACTTGAAATTTGCATGCAGTTCTCCTTTCTCGTTAACTAAGCTCATTCTTCTCTTATATTATTATAGCTCCTCTAGTTGTAATGTCAAGAGTTACGACTGAGCCAGTCATCCAATTCTGCATCATGCCCTTGATTTTGAGCGATTTCATGCAACAAGTCCTGATTGTGGGTATGATGAATTCCATTGACTAAACTTTCATAATAGACCTGATAGTAGGGCAATTGCAACTCTCGAGCCAACTGCAATTCTGCCTCAACATCATAATCAACACGACGAAAGTCTACATCCTTCAATCCTTTGTCATCAAATTCTAAAATCATATACTGAGCACGCAAGTCCTTACGTAGATTTGCTGATAAAAAGAATGGTTGTCCAATCGAACCTGGATTCAAAATAAGTTGCCCACCACTTCCATAACGTAGAAATTGCTGGTGGATATGCCCATAGATGGCAATATCGCAGTCAGGATTAGTCACCAAACGATCAAAATCTTCCTGCTTACCAAGATGAATCAGTTCTCTTCCCCAATTTTTATCCGGTAAATGATGACTAATCCCCACCTTTAGATTTCCAAACTGGCGATGGGTGCGCATAGGAAAATCCTGAAGTTCTTCAATCTCATCTAGACTAATTTCTTCCATGATATACTGACATTGCCGTAAGAGGTAGCGATGACTGGGCCTACTTGTATCCAATTTTCGGTGAGCAGCCCGCCATAAACTTTCTTCCCAATTCCCCAGAACCCGAACCGTAATCGGCAATTCCTCCAATCGTCTGAGGATACTTTTTCGTCCCGTTCCTGGCATGAGAATATCTCCCAAAAGCCAATATTCCTCAACTCCTGCCTTTTCCGCATCTGTGATAACTGCTTCCAATGCTCCTGTGTTGCCATGAATATCTGAAAGTACCGCAATTTTTGTCATATCAATCCCTCTTGTTTTCTCACATTTAATTATAGCACTCTTAAAAGCAAAGTCAAAAGCGTTTTCCTTCCTATCATTTTTTACTTTACTTTTTTAGTGAAAAGGATTACAATGAGGGTGATAAGAAATGAGGAGGTTTTTGCTATGACACAACGTTACGAAAACATCATGGTAGCAGTCGACGGTTCTAAAGAAGCTGATTTGGCTTTTGTTAAGGGAGTTCAGTCAGCTGTGCGTAACCAGGCTAAACTAACCATCGCCCATGTAATCGATACTCGGGCTCTTCAAAGCATTTCAACATTTGATGCTGAAGTTTATGAAGAGTTACAAGTGGAAGCCCAAGACTTGATGGCAGAATATGAAAAGCGTGCTAGAGACGCTGGCCTTACAGACATAAAAGTTGTCATCGAAATGGGAAATCCTAAAACTCTTTTAGCCAAAACAATCCCTGAACAAGAACATGTTGATTTGATTTTGGTTGGAGCAACTGGGCTTAACGCCTTCGAACGTTTGCTTGTCGGATCTTCATCAGAATATATCCTACGCCATACAAGTGTTGACCTTCTCGTTGTTCGAGACAAGGATAAAACTTTATAATGAGAACAAAAGAGGTCGAGAAAATCCCGGCCTCGCTTTTTATTAGTGATAGCCTTTTATACAGCGAGGACTATATTCGTCAAAAAATCCTAAACTAATCTGTAAAGTAAAGGAGAGGATGTTCAAAATTGACGGCGCTTTCAAAAAATGCTATACTAAAAACAACTGAGAATGTATTCGCAGTTTAGAAAAGGAGACCCATTTTTTTGCCACTTGTTATAGACAACTTGGCATTTTTACGTCTAAGGGTATCATACATTTTGTTTTGAAACTACTTACTCCATTTTCCTAGTTCTCTATTAACAATCCCTCGGGGAGATGAGCCCTTCGTTAACTAAATTAGCTAACCTCATCTATCATAGTAGCACTTTTCAAAGTCACTAATTCCGTATTCTTCTATCTTGAAGATGATAGATTGTTGTACACCTGCCTAAACTATTACAATAATCTATGAGCTTAATTCGAAAGGATTGTATATGTCAAAAACAAAGAAAATACTTTTACTTATTTTCTGTATTCTTATCTTGACAGTCTTCCTCCCCATCTTGATTGATTACAAACAAGCAAGTGACTTAGGCATTCAATTGTTTAGTTGGAGAGAATGGAGTTTTGCTGCATTCATTTCAAAATACATTTTTTGGGGGACATTAATCCTATCAGTATTAGTTTTATCATCAATCCTAGTTATACTATTTTATCCTAAGCAATATCTGGATATTCAATTAGGTACTAAAGATGATAAGCTTAAACTAAAAAATTCAGCTATTGAAGGGTTCGTTAGATGTGTTGTTGATGAATATGAGTTGATTAAAAATCCAACTATCCGTGTAAATATCAGAAGAAATAAATGTTTTGTTTACGTGGAAGGTAGAATAATTACTTCAGACAACATCTCTACTAAGTGCCAGTCAATTCAAAATGAAATAACTCAAGGATTAAGGCAGTTTTTTGGTCTTGAACGTGAGGTAAAACTTGAAGTTTTGGTTAAAAACTATCAACCTCCAACTCAACACAAGAAAACTACAAGTCGTGTAGATTAAGGAAGTGAAAAGATGGAATTACTTAAAAAGTATCAGTATCCAATTTTATCAGGCTTAATAGGTATTATTCTAGCTTGTTTAATTATTTCCTTTGGTTTCTTCAAAACACTATTTGTTTTGATTTTCGGAGCTTTAGGAATTGTAATTGGATTATATATCCAAAAAAACTATATAAATAAATAATAAGGAGTTGCATATGTCAAACTTGGAAAAAAACGTTTCTACAGAAAAAAATGAATCTACTGCTACTACTCATGAAGTAAAAGGAAGCCTTACTTATGAAAATAAGGTTATCCAAAAAATTATTGGTCTAGCACTAGAAAAAGTACCTGGTCTTTTGGACGTTGATGGAGGATTTTTCTCTAATTTAACTGAAAAAATTATTAACACAGATAATGTTACTCGTGGAGTTAATGTTGAAGTTGGTAAGACACAAGTTGCTGTCGATTTGAATGTTGTTGTAGAATACAAAATTAACGTTCCTGAACTATACAACAAAATTAAAAAAGTTGTCACTTCTGAGGTTTCACAAATGACAAATCTTGAAGTTGTTGAAGTAAATGTGAACGTTGTTGATATCAAAACAAAAGAACAATTTGAAGCAGATTCAGTGAGTCTTCAAGATAGAGTAACTGACGTAGCAGAGTCAACAGGTGAATTTGCATCCGAACAATTTGGAAAAGTTAAATCTGGTTTCAGTAATGGTGTATCAACTGCTAAAGAAAAAGCAAGTGAAGGTGTCGAAGCTGTAAAAGATGTAACATCTAAAGAAAAAAGTCGTGTAAACTAGCTGCAAAATCTAATATGAACAAAAATACCTATTGAATAAATCCAATAGGTATTTTAATTTTTCATCTTGAAGCTTCTAACTCATTCTATTTTCTCTTTCCTTATGGCGTTCATAAGCCTTAATTTGGCGCTCTATCTCCTTTTTGATCGCAGGTTCTGGAGCATATTTTTCTTTCCAGTTATCTGGTTTCAAGATTTTGTGGGTTACTGGATCAAAATGAGCTTTACCATCTGGGAAGATTTTACCCATATTCGCTTGATGGACAATTTCAAAGATTCGCTCTGGGTCTACCCCCATCAGAACAAAACTTCCATAGGTAAAGTAAAGTGTATCAATCAAAGCATCAACCTGACCAACGAGGCTTTTCTCAGCTGGTGTTGATTTACTTACTTTTTCAGCTGCTTTATCGAGTGCCTGATGCAAATCTTGTACGGCTTGTTGGAATTCCTCTTCAGAATTGCTTGCAGCGCGGACAAACTCAACTAACTCTTCAATCTTAAAGCCAGCACGGTGAGTTGCACCTTCTAAATCCCAAGCGATAGGTTCTTCTTGAGTTCGCTCATCCATCATGTGATGGAAGGTTTTGACTTTATTGAAATGATAGTCGCGACTAACAAAGACTTTTTCAGAAGCCAAGACTCCAAAATATTCTAAAGCCTTGTGAATGCCGTCATCTTGGTTGCTGGCAGTGATATGCTTGGCAACTTCTTTCACACTACTGCTACCATTTCCCATGGCAACAGACATCCCAACTCCAGCCAACATTTCTAAGTCATTATCTGAGTCACCAAAGGCCATGACTTGATTGAGATCAAAGCCATACTCTTTTCCGACACGGCGAATCCCTTCTAACTTAGAATTCCCTTGGTTGATAATATCTGCCGCAAAAGGATTACTCCTAGTAAACTTGAGGTGACTTAATTGCTCAGCCGCATGATTTGTTTCCTCAGGTGTCATCAACATAAGCACTTGATAAACCGGTTGGTTGATTAAGTCCAACAAATCATCTTCCTTCTGTGGAAGCGCCTTGCTGATCATCCGATTAAAGGAATGACTAACAGTCCGCGTCAAGAATTTTGGTACAAAACGACTGACGAGTTGTGAAAGAGGACTGAGCCCAAAGGACATAATCCGAGAACCGACAACGTCTTGTCTCGTTCCCATAGCAATCTCTTTTCGATTTTCCTTAGCATAAGAGATGATTTGTCTGAGACTTCTCTTATCAATAGGGCTAGCAAAAAGAACACGGTCTTTGTTAAAGATATATTGGCCATTGTAGGTCACTGCAAAATCCAGGTTTAAGTCGTCCATCAAATCCTTAACAAAAAAAGGTCCTCGCCCTGTTGCTACTCCAACAAGCACTCCTTGCTCTTTCACAATCTTGATAGCTTCTTTAGTGGACTTCAAAACACTCTTACGGTCATTTACAAGCGTTCCATCGATATCAAAAAAAACTGCTTTGACTTCCATCCTATCTCATTCCTTTCTTTTATGATACAATGATTATACCACATTTCAGAAAAAGTGAGTGAATCATGACTAAGAAAATCCTTGTTTTACATACTGGTGGTACTATTTCCATGCAGGCAGATGAAGCTGGAGCTGTAAGAACTAGTGCTGACAACCCTATGAATCATATCTCTAATCCACTCGAAGGCGTTGAAGTCCATTCATTGGATTTTTTCAATCTACCAAGTCCACATATCAAACCCAAGCATATGTTAGCTCTTTACAAAAAGATAAAACAAGAGGCAGCTGCATACGATGGGATTGTCATCACACATGGGACAGATACTCTAGAAGAGACAGCCTATTTTCTAGACACCATGGAGATCCCTCATATACCTATCGTTTTGACAGGGGCTATGAGATCTTCCAATGAACTGGGAAGCGATGGCGTCTATAATTATCTTAGCGCCTTACGTGTGGCTAGTGATGACAAGGCTGCAGATAAGGGTGTTCTAGTCGTTATGAATGATGAAATTCACGCTGCGAAGTATGTCACCAAAACACATACTACAAATGTTAGTACCTTTCAAACACCGACTCACGGTCCACTTGGACTCATTATGAAGCATGAAATTCTTTACTTCAAAACGGCAGAACCTCGTGTTCGTTTTGACCTTGATCACATTCAGGGATTGGTTCCTATCGTACCTGTTTATGCAGGTATGACTGAGGAGCTTCTCGATCTACTTCCTGTCGATCAGCTAGATGGACTGATTATCCAGGCTTTTGGAGCTGGGAATGTTCCTAAAGAAACTGCCCAAAAACTGAAATCTCTCTGCCAAACTGGTCTTCCTATTGCACTTGTTTCTCGTTGTTTCAATGGGATTGCAGAACCTGTTTATGCCTATGAAGGCGGGGGTATTTGCCTTCAAAAAGATGGTGTTTATTTTGTAAAAGAATTAAATGCTCAAAAAGCACGTCTTAAACTCCTTATTGCAATTAATGCAGGACTAAAGGGCGATGAACTCCGAGCATATATGGAAGGATAAGAAAAATCCCATGAAATCAGTGATTTCTTGGGATTTGTTTTTAGTCTTTACGTGTTGATTTACGCTCTGTCAAACCATGAGGTAGAATGACTTCACGTTCCTCCAACTCTTCTTTATGCATAATCTTCGTCAACATACGCATACTAATCGCACCAAGGTCATACAAGGGTTGTGCGATAGTGGTCAGGTTTGGTCGAGTAAAGCGAGCGATTTGAGAATCATCACTCGTAATGATTTCAAAGTCTTCTGGTACTGAAACTCCATGGTCAGCCAAACCGTTCAAGAGACCTGCCGCCAATTCATCACCAGTCACAATAGCTGCTGTTGCTTTAGAAGAAACTAAGCGTTCAGCCAAGGCATAACCATCGTCATAGCGATATTTTGATTCAAATACAAGACCTTCGCTATAGTTGACTCCAGCTTCTTTCAAAGCTTCCTTGTATCCAACCAAGCGAACTTTACCATTGATATCATCTACCAAGGGACCGCTCACAAAAGCAATCTTTTTATTACGTTTCAACAAATGACGAACAGCATCTGCAGTAGCATTCTTATAGTCAATGTTAACACTTGGAAGTTGGTGTTCAACATCCACTGTTCCCGCAAGAACGACAGGAGTACGTGAGCGTGAAAACTCTGAACGAATCTTCTCTGTCAAATGGTAGCCCATAAAGATAACACCATCAACTTGTTTTGAAAACAGAGTGTTTACTACGGCTACTTCTTTTTCATCATCTTCATCACTATTAGCGAGAACGATGTTGTACTTGTACATCTCTGCAATGTCATCAATCCCTTTTGCGAGAGCTGCAAAATAAGTGTTTGTGATATCTGGAATGACAACACCAACGGTTGTTGTACGTTTGCTTGCCAAACCACGAGCAACTGCATTGGGACGATAGTCAAGGCGATCAATAACCTCTAGAACTTTCTTACGAGTGTTCTCTTTGACATTTTTGTTGCCATTAACTACACGACTGACAGTTGCCATTGAAACTCCTGCTTCTCGGGCAACGTCATAAATTGTTACTGTATCATCTGTGTTCATACCGTTTCCTTTCTAATGTTGAAAATTTTGTTTTCATGTTTACACTACCTCTAGTTTACCATTTATTGTAAGCATTTTCAAGGGATATATAAAGTTTCTTTGAAAAAATTTTACTGTAAATCATATTTTCTGAAATTAGTTTACTTTTCTTGATTTTTAGAGATGTTTGCAGTATGATAATAAAAAAATGAAGTAGGAGGCATCGATGGCTTTCACAGATTCGCATCGACGTTGTGCCAGTTTTGGTGTAGTAACTAATCTCCCAGATGATGTTATCGACTCGATCTGGTATATTATCGATCATTTTTTAAAGCATGTTTTTGAATTAGAAGATGAATTGGAATTTCGACTATTAAATAACGAAGGCTCTATCACCTTCCGTTTTTCTAGCCAACACCTGCCTACAACAATTGACTTTGATTTCAATCATCGTTTTGATCCTTTGTATCCACCCAAAGTACTTGTAATGGATATAGATGGAAAGGAAACCATTCTCCTCCCTGAAGAAAATGACCTATTTTAAAAACTCTAGTCTCCTGACTAGAGTTTTATTTTTATTAATAAACAGATCGACTAACCACGATACCACCTGGTTTTTTAAATTCTAAATCCAGATAATCCTGATAGGTTCCAGGAACGATAAACCCTTGCGGGCTCAGGATATCTGTCCCAGCCTCTCCAACGATAGAATCTGCTAACAGAACACAGTTGGTACTAAGGACAAAATAGGTTTTGTATTTAGACGATTTAAACTTATAGAGACTGGCATCTGCTTCATGTTTCAATTGATAAGAGTAAGTATGTTTGATTTCCCCTTCTCTTCTTTTCATCAACTGCGAACTTGGTTCCCAAGGGATTAAAAGATTCTCTATTTCTTTCAATCGCTCTTCGATTGCCTTTTTCTGTTGTTCAGACAAGCTCAAGCCATAAGCAAATAGCGTTTTCTGACTTTCTCTCTTACAGAGTTCAATATATTTTTCTCGATTAGCCTTAAAAAAAACACCGTCGCCAATCGTCCCAAACAAGCGCTCTGAGTGAGGGTCATAGGAACCATAAGAAATAACCTGACCTTGGTAGCAAATATCTACATGTCCCATTGCCAAGAAGAAAGACGATTCTGAAGCATGGATAAAAATTTCTAGATCAACTGATTTTTCATTTTTTCTCTCTGAATGTACTTGACTTTCTTCCGTTTGATGGGTCGCTAAGGTTTCATTCCACTTTCGTAAGGTGTTAATGGGAATCAAAGCTGTCACAAATATAGGCAGTGTCATTCTCATTCTGCGCTTCAGCTTGGGATTGCTTCTCACTTTTTCAAAAAAGAAACCATCCCTGACACTGCTCGCTCCCAACATGATCAAGTAAAAACCAAGTAAGAGTAACTCAAAATTTGTCGCATCATGGAAAGGGGAGACACTGTAGAGACCAAATCCCATCATCCACAAAGCATCGAATAAGTAATTGACCCTTGGACGAATATGATTCTTCCGATAAATCAACCAGGTAATCAGGCTAATCAGACCAGTACACAATTGATAACTTCCAATAGCAATGACTAAGAAATAGAGGGCTATTCCCTGCAGAATGACAGAATCAAATAGGATGACAGCAACAGAGAGCTTGGCTAATGTTATAAAAATATTTTCTCTACGGGACTTTTCCTGAAACCATCGCGTCAATAGTTGCCAAACTGCTGACAAGAAAAAGTAACCCATCAATAGCTGGTAACCCAACCTCGGTACCAGCTGCCCAAAACAAATCAGGAGAAGACCAAGGATAATAGCTAGCGCTCCCTCACCTAGACTTCTCCATTTACTATAAGTTTCGGAAAACTTAGGCATTTTCTTTCTCCAATTGACGATACAAGTGACGAATCGGTTGTCCTAGCACTGGATGAATAAAATACGGAGCTATTTCTTGAAGGGATTCTAGGACAAAGAGACGCTCGGGAATATAGGGATGTGGCAAGATTAGGGCGTCAGTATAGATCACTTGATCCTCTACAAATAGCAAATCCAAGTCAATCAAGCGTGGTCCCCAATGTACCTCTCTAACTCGTCCCATTTCTGACTCAATCGCCAACAAGGTTTCTAACAAGATTGGAGCTGGCAACCAGGTTTCCACTTCAATGACTTGATTGGCAAAGCTAGCTTGATCTACCCCGCCCCAAGGTTCAGTCGTAATTACGCTAGACTCCTTGAGAACATGGATGCCATGAGCTCGCATTTTATCAATCGCTTGCTCAAGATTAGCTGTCTTATCACCCATATTACTTCCTAGAGCGATAAAAGCTCGTTGTTTACGACGATGGATGGTTACTGAACAGGTATCTAGTGGTAAATGGACAGGTGCCCATGGTTTTTTAAGTTCTAGCTCAATTTCTTGAACGATAGGGTAGGTCTCAAAAGTGCGCTCTACTAGTTTGTAGGCTACTGTTTCAATCAGGTCTTCAGTGGTTTCCTGGAACCAAGTCGTCCATTGCTGACAAAGTTCCCCATAATGGATAGAAGACTCCAAGTCCAACTCCGTCGCAGCCTTTGTCATATCATAGGATAAGCTAGCTGAAATGACAAACTTTTGCCCTAATTCCTTCTCACTAGGGAAGAGTCCATGAAAGGCGAAAACTTCCAGATCCTTAATGTGCAATTGATCCATAACTATTCCTTTCTAGAAAAATTCGTTTGAAGCGATTTTCATAGCCCCATGAGGCGATACGCTTGGTCTCGAAGATCCTTATCTGTTTCAAACACTCCACGAGCTACAGTGGTTAAGGTAGTAGTCCCTGGTTTTCGAACACCTCGCATACTCATACACATATGCTCTGCTTCAATCACAACGAAAGCACCTTTGGCACCAAGATAGTCCATCAAGGCGTCAGCTACTTCGATATTCAAGCGTTCTTGAATCTGTGGCTTTTTTGCATAAACTTCAACTGTACGTGCAAGCTTCGACAAACCTGCTACACGACCATCCGGGATGTAGGCGATATGAGCTTTTCCATAAAATGGCAAAAAGTGATGTTCACACATGGTATGGAAAAAGATATCCTTTTCCACTACCATATTATCATCAATAATCTCAAAAGATTTTGACAAGTGTTCCTCTGCAGTTTGACCAAGTCCTGAAAAAATCTCTTGATACATACGAGCTACACGAGCAGGTGTCTCCTGCAATCCCTCGCGGTTGATATCTTCACCGACCGCTTCGATAATCATTTTTACAGCCGTCTCAATCTTTTGTGTATCCATTCTCTAGTTTTTCCTCTCCATCAGATAGGCTCTCACCTGGCTCAAGAAATACAAGGAGCCCGTGATGATCCTAACTGTTTTTTCCTCTTCATCGTCTGTCATTTTTTGATCTAGAAATTCCTGCCAACTTTGGTAGTTTAGATTTCTAGAATGAGCTGCCTGTTTTAGCACCTCTTCGTCTGTTGCTCGACCATCATCAAAATGTGTTAGTGTAAGGTTAGTATCTGGCAAAGTTCCTAACAAGTCTAACATATCCTCCAAGGCCTTGGTTTTGATACATGTAAAAAGTATTTCCTTGTGATATTCAGCAAATCGTTCTTCCAAGGTGGCTAACAAAGCCTTGACAGCATGTGGATTGTGAGCTCCGTCTAAAATCATCAAAGGTCTTCTAGAAACAACTTCAAAGCGTCCAGGCCAACTTGTTTCCTCTAAAGCTTGAACCACTAAATCATTTTCTGGCAATTCTAGCCCAATCTCTCGACAAAAGGCATCTAATAAGGCTAGAGCCATCCCAGCATTTTCTATCTGGTGCAAGCCGAGTAGACCTGTCTGAAAATGGCCTTGTCTTACCGAACTAGAATAGTCAAAGATCTCTCCCGTTACAGTACTCTCACGATGATTGACCTGATAGTCATCACCATAGGAAAGTCTCGGTGCCTGTTTGACTTTCGCAATCTGATCGATAACCGCCAAGGCTTCTGGGACAATATTCCCTGTTACCAGGGGAACTCCTTGTTTGATAATTCCAGCCTTCTGCTCTGCGATGG
>ERZ772910.419-NODE-419-length-25145-cov-22.957154_pt1 | contig 25145 bp, 12 predicted proteins | sample MGYA00511357_ERZ772910 | MGnify/ENA primary metagenome ERZ772910 (study PRJEB29015, sample SAMEA2738096) | human oral metagenome | biome: human oral; feature: human-associated habitat; material: saliva | place: China | collected 2193 ... | reverse complement strand
TTGCGCCCATTGTGCAATATTCCCCACTGCTGCCTCCCGTAGGAGTCTGGGCCGTATCTCAGTCCCAATGTGACCGGTCACCCTCTCAGGCCGGCTACCCGTCAAAGCCTTGGTAGGCCATCACCCCACCAACAAGCTGATAGGCCGCGAGCCCATCCCTTACCAGAAAAAAATAACCTTTCCAAACCAACCCATGCAGGCCGGTCAGAATATCCCGTATTAGCTACCCTTTCGAGCAGTTATCCAGAAAAGTAAGGGGCAGGTTACTCACGTGTTACTCACCCGTTCGCCACTAATCAACCAAGCAAGCTTGGTATTTTCGTTCGACTTGCATGTGTTAAGCACGCCGCCAGCGTTCGTCCTGAGCCAGGATCAAACTCTCCAAAAAAACATGAAGAACCAGAAAACAACTAGCTCAAAAAATAAATAAGTTGACAAAGAAATCAACAAGAAAAACCCCCCAACAAAGCAACACGCCTGTTGGAGAAGAATTCAAGACATAAAAAACTTGACACACTATCGAGTTCTCAAACAACACACCCAGCAGAACATCTAACGAACTTTGTGTTTTCATTACTGTCCCGCAGGCACTCGTATAACTTTAGCGACCTCCCAGCAGCCCCGCAACCCGATTTTGGGTGACGGTAGCCACAAAGAGCTAATTTTACGTTAAACCTGGTGACTTACAAGCTGGATTCCAGGGCCACTCAGGCCCAGATTGATTACCTGTTTGAGCTGGCCAAGAGCAGTTTAAGTCAGGGGCATTCAGTTCGACAAGCACCGGGCACGAACCAGAATTTTGTGACCGGCAACGCTCAAAAATAGTTTATCTCCCGCGAGCAACCCCGTAACTGCGGGGTTGCCAGACCGCTCTGAGGTGGGTGGAAAACAGTGCACGCGTAAGTAACAGTGCGCTTAGCGGCGCAGGAAGCTGACAAAACCTAGCTGCCCGATACGCGCCTCTAACTGTTCCACCTGCGCTGGCCAGTTGTCGCCGTCGGAAATAAAACCCTCAGGCGCCCCCAAACTACGCGCTACTTGCAAAGCCAAACTGGCCACGCCGGCGTCGTGAAGAGAAGCAGCAACCCCAAACGCTCCCTCAACCCCGCCGGGGTAACCGGGATACACCGTCAGGCGCACCTCGTAATCCACGCCCGCGTTGAGTACCAGCTCCAGGGCGTGCCAGGCCTTTTCTCCCCCGCCGCCGCGCGCCACCACCTGGCGGTAATCGGGGCCAGGCAGGGCCTTAATGTCCAGGCCCACCCAGTCGACGGCGTCGGCGGCAAGCAGGCGGGCCAAATTACCCGGATAAATACCGGCCGTGTGCAGCCCCACCGCAAAACCCAAGGCCTTAACCTCCTGGGCGGCGCTAAGCAGACCGGGCTGGCGGGTGGCCTCACCGCCGGAGAAAACCAGTCCGTCCAGCAGGCCGCGTCGGCGTCGCAGCAGCGCCACCACCTGCGACCAGGGCACGCTCCCCGGGGTACGGGGATCTAAAATTTCGTGGTTTTGACAGTACACGCAGCGCCAAGGGCAGCCTTGCAAGAAGATACTGGCAGCCAGTTTGCCGGGCCAGTCCACCGTGGATAGGGGTACCAGCCCGGCTATCTGTAAGTCGGCTGCGTCAGGCATAAATCTCGGAGGTGACTACCTCGCGGGTGCGCACACCGGCGTCGTCAAATTCAAAAGCACTACGTAACTGGCCGTGACCAGCAGCGCTAGACTCATTGAACATCTGCCGCTCGTGGTACTCGCCCTTCTTACCAATGTTGAAAGACTGCACCGGGCGGAAGTAACCCATTACGCGGGTCCACACCTCGCAGGCCTGGGGCTCACGCTCAGGGTGGGCGGCGGCGCAACGCTCACAAGTGAAGTGCTCGCCGGCCAGGTAACCGTGCACCGGGCAAATAGAGAAGGTGGGCGTGATAGTGATGTAAGGCAGCTTGAAAGCAGTCAGTGAACGACGCACCAGTTCTTTACAAGCTTTGCCGGAAGAAACCCGCTCCCCCATGTACAGGTGCAGCACCGTACCGCCGGTGTACTTGCCCTGCAACACTTCCTGATCTTCCAAAGCCTGGAAGGGGTCATCGGTGTAGCCCACGGGCAGCTGCGAGGAGTTGGTGTAATAGGGCTCAGCCTCAGTCCCAGCCTGGATAATGCCGGGGAAACGCTTACGGTCCTCTTTAGCGAAACGGTAGGTGGTGCCTTCAGCCGGGGTGGCCTCCAGGTTGTAGAGGTGACCGGTGGCCTCCTGCAACTGCACCATGCGTTCACGCACGTGGTCTAAGACGCGCACGCACATCTCAAAGCCGCGCGGGTCAGTTAGGTCATAGGCGTCGTCGGAGAAGTTACGCACCATCTCGTTCATGCCGTTAACGCCAATGGTGGAGAAGTGGTTGTCCAGGCTACCCAGGTAGCGCTTGGAGTAGGGGAACAAGCCGTGATCCATGTGGTGCTGGATGGTGGCGCGCTTAATCTCCAGGGACTGGCTGGCCAGGTCGATCAGCTCATCCATGCGGGCCACCAGCGCCGCCTCGTCACCCTTAAACAAGTAACCCAGGCGCGCCATGTTCAGAGTAACTACCCCAATGGAGCCGGTCAGCTCAGCTGAACCAAACAGGCCGTTGCCACGCTTTAGCAGCTCACGCAGGTCCAGCTGGAGGCGGCAGCACATAGAGCGGATCATGTGCGGGTCCAGGTCAGAGTTAATGAAGTTTTGGAAGTAGGGCAGGCCGTATTTGGCAGTCATGTTGAACAGGGCGTCTACGTTCTCGCCCTCCCACTCAAAATCAGGGGTGATGTTGTAGGTGGGGATCGGGAAGGTAAATACGCGCCCGTCGGCATCACCGGCAGTCATAACCTCAATGAAAGCCTTGTTGATGACGTCCATTTCAGGCTGCAAGTCGCCGTAGGTGAAGTCCATGAGTTCGTCGCCGATTAGCGGGTACTCGTCGCGCAGGTCGTCTGGGCAGGTCCAGTCGAAGGTCAGGTTAGTGAAGGGGCACTGGCTGCCCCAGCGGCTGGGCACGTTCAGGTTGTAGATCAGCTCCTGCATACACTGGACGATCTGGTCATAGCTCATGTCATCCTTGCGCACGAAAGGCGCCATGTAGGTGTCAAAAGAGCTGAAGGCCTGCGCGCCGGCCCATTCGTTTTGCAGTGTGCCCAGGAAGTTAACGATCTGCCCACACGCTGAGGAGAAGTGCTTGGGCGGGGCTGAAGCGATAGACCCACTCACCCCGTTGAAACCCTCCTGGAGCAGGCGCTTTAGGCTCCAGCCTGCACAGTAGCCGGCAAACATGTCCAGGTCGTGGATGTGGTAGTCGCCTTCACGGTGAGGGGTGCCAATGGCCGGGGTGTAGACGTGCTCAAGCCAGTAGTTGGCCACCATTTTGCCGGCAGAGTTAAGGATCAGACCGCCCAGTGAGTAGCCCTGGTTGGCGTTGGCGTTCACACGCCAGTCGCTGCGGTCTAGGTACTCGTTGATAGTGGCAATAGCGTCGACGTCGTAGTGCTGCCCAGCAGTCATTGCTGCGCCGTCGTGGTTGGTTGCGGCTTTGGCAGAGTCAAAACGCGGGTCCATCTGGCAGTCCTTTCACGAAAAAGACGCACAATGAGGTCACGCGGGAACTGGGGAGAATAAAGGCGCGGCCACTACATGTTGTGCTTTGGTTTGCAAGAGACAACATTATCTTGTGGTAGCGCTTTATACAGGTCCCAAAGTCCCGAGGTGAGCAAATGTGCTTTTATAGTCAGCCAAATCTGCCAGCCCACCCCGCAGCCACAAGCTCGCACGCAAAATCCACGCGAAGAACTGCCCTGGCCCGGTTCGCGGCCGCCGGTGATTACAACCGTCGGTCATCACAACCGCAGCCAGGGCAGCTAGCGCTATATCAGCGTCATAGCGCTTTCTAGGCGGCGCCCCGCGCTAGGCAGGGCAACGCCCCGCGCGTCAGACAGGCCATCAGGCCCCACGCACTAGGGGCGCTACCTATGCGCGTCGGGGCGCTACACACTTGTCCCAAGCGCCGTGCGCAAACGGGCCGTGCTACCTATGCGCGTCGGGGTGCCGCCGCCAAAACTCAGGCCAAAACCTCGTTGAAGGCTTCGCTGGAGCTGGGGTGGGTGTAGATCGCGCCAGCCAGGTCAGCAGCGGTCAGGCCCTGCTTGATAGCCAGCGCCACCAGGTTGATCAGCTCCTGGGAGTCAATCACCAGCAGCGAGGCACCTAGGATGCGATCAGTGGCGGCTTCGATCACGAACTTAATTACGCCGTCAGGGTTGCCCACAATCTTGGGACGCGGCATGGCGGCAATAGCGGCCACGGGCTTGGAGGCCACACGCACCTCATAGCCGGCCTCGCGGGCGGCCTGCTCACCTAGACCCACGGTCGACAGCGGCGGGTTAATGAAGGTGGAGGTGGGGATGATGCGCCCAGCAGTAGAGCGCTTACCGGAGCCCACCAGCTGGTCCATCACCACGCGGTGGTCGTCGAAAGAAATGTAGGTGAACTGCGGGCCACCATTAACGTCGCCAACAGCAAATACACCGGGCACGTTGGTGCGGCAGAACTCGTCCACAACCACTTCGCCGCGAGCGCCGGCGGCAATCCCGGCAGTTTCCAGACCGAGCCCGTCGGTGGCGGGGCGGCGGCCGATTGCCAGCAGCACATAGTCCACGGCTAGTTCTTGGTTTTCCATCTCGCCTGCGGGGGTGGTCAGGGTGTAGTTAACGACGACGCCGTCGCCGTTTTCTACGAAGGAGGCCACCTTGGCGCCATTTACGAACTGCACCCCGTGCTTGGCCAGAATGTCGGTGGCGACGCTAGCCACGTCGGCGTCGAAACGGGTGAAGGGGGCCTCGGCGGCGTCGATTACCGTGACTTGCACGCCGAGCTGGGCGAACATGTCGGCGTATTCCAGGCCGATGGGGCCGCCACCAACTACCGCTAGGCGGCCGGGTAGGGTGGGTAGGAACTGGATGCCGGTAGAGTCAACCACGCGCTTAGAGTCAACGCCGGGGATCGGGGGCACTACCGGGCGGGCACCGGTGTTGATGATGATGGTGTCGGCGGTTAGCAGCCAGGTGCCTTGCTCACCGTTTACGCGCACGGTCTTAGGGCCTACAAATTCGCCGGTGCCGTCGTAGATGTCTACGCCCTTGTCGGCCACCATGTGGTAGTTGGCGTTGTTGAGCTTTTCAATTAGGGCGTTGCGGGCTTTTTGGGCGCCGGCGAAGATGGCGGCATCGGAGCTAGCTTCAGCTTCGCGGGCCTTGGCGGCCAGGGCTTGCTCGACTTCCACGATTAGTTTTTTGGTGGGCACGCAGGCAATGTTGATGCAGGTGCCGCCGTACATGGCGGGACTGGCTTCTACCAGCGCCACTTTTTGGCCGCGTAGAGCTAGTTTCTGGGCAATGGTTTTGCCGGCTTTACCCCAGCCGACAATTAGGGCGTCGTAGCTCTTGGGGGTGGTTTCATCGAGGCTCACTTACGGCTCCTGATCGATAGTGGGGGACGACGGCGGCCATCTAGTGCGCTTACCCGTCGCAGGTCCTAACGCCTCTATGAACCGACTTTAGTCCCAGCTTATTCCTGTTAGTTGGCTCTACTTCGCTGTGATCGGACCAGCCCCGGACGGCGTCGTCGTCGAGAGGCCGCACCACAGAACGCGCCGCCACACCAAAACCAACAGATTCTTTCAAAAGTTTTCACTTTCCATCTTGCAAATGGCTAGACTTGACCCTGACCCAACCCTTCTCACAAGGAGATACGATGGCGTACTTCAAAAGGTGGCTGGCAGTGCCCGCAGTGGCGGCGCTGTCATTGTCACTGCTGCCAACGGCGGCATTGAGCGTAGCCAACGCTGAGTCGACACAGGGCCGCAATGTGGCTCTGGCAAGCGCAGGTACCACCGTTTCCGCTTCCGGTCAGGAAGTTGCCGGCCAGTGGGGGCCGGATAAGGTAAACGACGGCGTAATCAACGTTGGTGCCGCCAAAGCCGATCAGTCACGTTGGTCTTCAAACACTGCCGACGACGCTCAGGTCACTTTGACCTTCTCAAAACCCACCAAGATCCACCACGTCGCGATTCACTGGGAGGTGGCTTGCGCGGCCGCCTACCACCTAGAGGTATCCACCGATGGAACTACCTTCAAACGCGCCACTGATACCATTAGGCCCACGTGTGGCACCGCCGATGGCGCCGCGCGAGACGAGCAGAAACTCACCAAAGTCAGTGCCGACGCCGCCTATAAAGCTGTCCGTATGCAGGCTGAAGACCGTACTCCCTTTGGTGGAGTTAAATACGGTGTGTCCCTATGGGAGTTTGAAGTGTGGGATGGTCCTCAAGCAAACAGTGAACCCAGCCAGCCGGCAGCTAACACTGGCCTAGGCCTGGTGCCCCTACCGGCAGAGTTAAAAGACAACTCTGCCAGCCAGGACTCTTTTGAGCTCAGCCAAGACACTAAGCTAGTCGCCCCCGGTGACGCTAAGGACGCGGCTGAGCTATTTGCTGCCCAGGCCCGTCTGTCCACCGGCTACCCGCTGCCGGTGGTTGACTCTGGCGAGGCCAGCGGCAACATTACTTTCAAAACCGGCACGGTTGCCGGTCACAGCGGCGCCGAAGCCTACGCTCTGACCTCCACCAAGAGCGGGGTAACTATCACCGCTAACGCCGCCCACGGTTTCTTCAACGCCACCCAGACGCTGCGTCAGCTACTGCCGGGCTTTATTAACTCCAAGTACCCGGTCTATGCGGCCTGGGAGGTGCCCGCCGTCGAGATTAAAGACTCCCCGCGCTACTCCTACCGCGCCATCATGCTTGACCCGGCCCGCTCTTTCCTGACGGTAGACGAAGTCAAGCACGTGCTTGACCAGATGGCCTCGCTAAAGATGAGCTACCTGCACTTCCACCTGGCTGATGACCAGGGTTGGCGCATTGAGATCACCAATGAGGGCCGCGCTGAGGGCGACACCATTGATTACACTCGCCTAACCAGTGTTTCTGGCCGCACCGCCATGAACATGCACGACAAGGCCAAGTCCAATGAGGTAGGCCGCACCGGCTACTACACCCAGGCACAGTACAAGGAAATTGTGGCCTACGCCGCCGCCCGCCACATCACCCTGGTGCCCGAAATTGACCTGCCTGGTCACACCAACGCCGCCCTGCACGCAATCCCGCAGCTGAACACGGCCGGCTCCTCCCACCAGGCCACCACCGCTGAGCCCACCGCCCCCGCTAACGGCACCGGCGCGGTTGGCTACTCCTACCTGGACCCCAACTCTGAAGTGTCCTTTACCTTCGTAAAGCACGTGTTGGGCCAGTTGGCGGCCATCACCCCCGGCGCCTACCTGCACGTGGGTGGCGACGAGCCGCACTCGATGACCTCGCGTTACGGCACTGGGGTTTACAACAAGTTCCTTAACCGAGTCGGTACTATTGTGCGTGACCTGGGCAAGCACCCCATTGGTTGGAATGAGTACGCCGGCACTGACCTGAAATCGGGCGACGCCGTGCAGTACTGGGTGGGTAACTCCGCCTCCACTAAGGACGCAGCCCTGCACAAGGGCGCCAAGATCGTGATGAGTCGCGGCGCTTCGTCCTACATTGACCAGAAGTACAACCCCAAGACCCCTATCGGTTTGAACTGGGCTTGCGCCGGGGTTTGTGACGCCCCGCAGTACTACAACTGGGACCCCAAGACGGTTATCTCCGGTTTGAGTGACGAACACATTTTGGGCCCTGAAGCGCCGCTTTGGTCTGAAACCGTGCGCGGCAGCACTGAGGTGGACCTGCTGGCTTGGCCGCGCGGCGCCTCCCACGCCGAGATTGGCTGGACCCCGCAGGCGAAGCGCAACGTCACCGACTTCACCCAGCGTCTAGGGATTGTGGGCACCCACTGGAATGTGGCTGGCCAGAACTTCTATGACACCTCACTGGTTAAGTGGAATTGGGAGCTGGCAGGTAACCCCGGCACTAGCGCCCCCACTAACACTTCCGTCACCTTCCCGCTGGGTTACCTCTCGGCCCCCGGCACGAAGGTTGCGGGTAACGCTATTAGCCCCGACAGCACCAATGACGACGACGGCGTATCTAACTCGACCCTGCCCGCCGGCACCACCATCAGTGTGGACTGGGGTGACGGTTCGAGCGAAACCACGGCCGCCGTCGTCGCCGACACTCCACGCGACGCCTACCACTCAGCTGGGGTTTACCGCCTGCTAGGTGAGCACAAGTACGCCACTGCCGGCGACTATGTGGCCACGCTAAAAATCGGTGGCGAAGAGGTTAACTACGCCGCTATTCACGTTGCCGACGACGCCGCAGTCCCGCAGCTGCCCGCCGCCTGGGATGCTTCGGTTAGCCCCAAGGTGACTATCGAAAAGACCACGCTAACTGTGGGCGAACGCATCCACATTGAGGCTTCGGGCTTCCAGCCTGGCCAGCTGATCGCCATCAAGATTGGTGACGCTTTTGTGGGTAATATTCGTGCTGGTGAGGACGGCACCCGCGTGCAGGATCTGCTGATTGACGGCTCCATGACCAACGGTGAGCACGACATGACCTTCACCCAGGGCGAGCGGGTAGTGACCATTAAGGTCACCATCTCGGGCGGCACTGTGCCGCTGCCGCACCGCGTAGCCACGGGCAAGGTGAAGCCAGTCTGGGTTGACTCCCAGGAGGAAAGCGGCGAAACCCCGCCTAACGGCCCGGTTACGGCTGCTTTCGACGGCGACCCAAACACCTTCTGGCACACCCGCTGGAGCGCTGGTAACGATGGCTTCCCCCACGGCGTGATCATGAAGATTGAGGCACCTGCCGGCCAGACCTGTAAATTTGCTGGCCTGGAGTACACCGGCCGTAAGGGCAACGCTAACTCGCGCGCCAAGGACTACCGTCTGTACGTCTCTGCCACCGGCAACAAGGATGACTGGACGCTGGTTGGCCAAGGTACCTTCAAGTCTTCTGATGCACCCCAAACTGTGCTGCCTACGGTGGCCAGCGTTCCTAACGGTTGCTTTGTCTACTTTGAGCAGCTAAGCAGCCAAAACGGCGACAACTATGGTGGCGCGGCTGAGATTGCGTTGGGGGCTACCTTCGCGGCTGAGTCTGCTTCGCCCAGCCCGGCCCCGACGGCGACGGCTACTCCAGCTCCGACGGCCTCCCCGGCCCCTACGGCGTCGCCCACGGCCGAGCCCACCACTGAGCCCACCGCTGAGCCCACCCAGGCTCCGACTGCCCAGCCCACCGCTGAGCCGACCAGCGAACCTACGGCTGAGCCGACCGCCCAGCCCACCAGTGAACCTACCGCCGAGCCCACCCAGGCTCCGACGGCGTCGCCCACCGCTGAGCCCACCGCTGAGCCGACCGCCCAGCCCACCGCCGAGCCCACCAACCCGGCGATTGAGCCCACTAGTCAGCCCACCTCGGCCCCTGCCCCCACCAGCGCGATGCCCACCGCGCCTGGTAGCGGCAAGCCCAGTGCGCTGCCTAGCGCTAAGCCCACGGTGCCCGGCCAGCCTCAGCTACAGCCCACCGCCCCGGTTGCCAACGCCACCACTCCAGTGGTTGGTAACCGCACCACCGCCTCGCCGCGCGGCGGCCTAGCCCACACGGGCGTAGCCACTGGCGCCTTTGCGCTGGCAGCTATTGCGATGAGCGCTGGGGGCCTAACCCTGCGTCGTCGCCGTCAGGACTGATAGCGCCCCCATATACAGGGCTAAATACAGCTATCAACCAAGGTCAGTTGGTTCATCCTCAACTAACCACAAACTGACCTAAGGGGTGGCAGCGGATATTAACCGCAATGTCCGCTGCCACCCCTTAAACAAACCCTCCCTCCTTAAACAAACACCCTCCCCCGGCTACGGCCGGATCTTCGCATAGGAGCGATAATGCCCAGAAAACTGGCCAAACGTGCGGCTACGTTAGCCGCCGTCGTTGGCATGGCTCTGGCAGGCGCATTACCAATCTCGGTAGCCCAAGCCGCCAGCGCGGCTCCGCCCGCCAAATACGCCACCGCCGACATCACCTTCCCCGGCAACGACGGCAAACCCCACAAAGTCACTTTCGACAAAAACTCCTTCATGGTTGATGGACAGCGTCTAAACGTGTGGTCTGGCGAGATCCACTACTGGCGCGCCCCGGATGTGAACTCTTGGCGCGACCTATTCCAAAAGATGCGCGCTAACGGTTACAACGCCGTATCCCTGTACTTCTTCTGGGGTCTACACCAATCTAAAGAAGGCGGCCCCTTCGACTTCTCCAAGGGCACCATCAAAGACCTCGACCTGCTGCTAACCATGGCTAAGGAAGAGGGACTGTATGTCATTGCCCGCCCCGGCCCCTACGTTAACGCCGAAATTTCTATGGGTGGCCTACCTGCCTGGATGACTAACTATTCGGGTGGACTACGCACTACCGACCCCAAGGTGCTGGCAGCCTCCAAAGCCTGGCTGCACGCCTTTAACCAGATTGCCTCCAAGCACCTGGTCACTAAGGGCGGCGGCTCAGTGCTGCTCTACCAGGTGGAAAACGAGCTGCTCAGCGACAACGCCGCGCGCGGCGCTTTCCTTAAGAGCCTGGTATCTCAGGTTAAATCTGACGGCATTGATGTGCCCCTATTCCACAATGACTATGGGCTAGGTGGACGCTTTAAAAACACTAGCCTTTACGGCACGGACTTTTATGCCTACGACAAGTACCCGGTAGGTTTCAACTGCTCAGCTGGACGCAACCGGATTGATGACTCAGAAGCCACTTTCCGCAGCTACGCCCCCAACTCGCCGCATTTCATCACCGAATCTCAAGGCGGCGCCTTCACCCCTTGGGGGGCCAGCTACAACGCCTCAGACTGCTACACCTACACCGATGAAGGCTTCACCCGCCAATGGGGCGTACACAACATCGGTAACGGGGTAACCGCCTTCAACTACTACATGGCCTATGGCGGCACCAACTGGGGTTGGACTGGGGCGCCCGCCTCCGGCTTCACCTCCTACGACTACGGCGCCGGCATCACTGAAGACCGCACTTTGACCCCCAAGGCCAGTGTGCAAAAAGAAACCGGCTACTACACCAAAGCAGTACCCGAGTTAAGCAGCATGAACCCGGTGCAGGCCCCCAACGCCGTCGTCGAATCTGGCTCCAACGTAAAGATTTACGCCCGCCAAGCCGAAGCCGGACAGGGCTCAGTGACCGGCAACGGCGTGCGCACCTACGCCATGCGCCTATCCAACTCCAACGACACCACTGAAACCACCTTCACCACGGCGCTAAGCCTAGGCAAACCGCGCGGCGCCACCACCACAGGCTTTAGCCACGACGACCGCAGCAGCGCCATCACCTACACCGGCTCCTGGAGCCAGGTGGCTGACTCGTCGGCAGCCTCAGGCACGCTCACTCGCACCAAGACTGTGGGCGACAGTGCCTCCTTCACCTTCACCGGCACCGGGGTGCGGCTAATTACCGCCACCGGCACCGATCACGGCTACTTCAAGGTTTCTATCGACGGCGGCGAGGCCCAGCTGGTCACCAGCGCCCACGTAGACACTGAGCAGAACAAGCCCACCCAGCTGGAGGCTTACCGCGTTGAAAACCTCAGCCCCGGCCAGCACACCATTAAGGTGGAAAATGTTGGTTTCGACGGCGCAAATGTGGTTGATATTGACGCTTTCGACGTTCTAGGGTCGACGGCGGTCCAAGCCCCCATCTACAACGACTCTGACACTTCTTTCTTCACCTTCACCGGCTCTTGGCAGTACGCCACCGGTAAGAACTGGACTCAGGGTGACCACTCCGGTGACGAAACCTTCTCTAAGACTGCCGGCGATTCCTACACCTTCACCTTCACCGGCGTAGGTTTTGACATCATCGCCCCCTTCTCCTCCAACCACGGCTCGGCCACGGTAACCGTTGACGGCCAGGAAGTGGGCCAGACCAAGGAGGATGTCACCTCTGAGGCTACCCCGCAGCAAACTGTGTTTAGCTGGCGCGCAGAAAAGGGCGCCCAGGGCGGCGCGCAGGCTGGCACGCAGGCTGGCACGCAGGCTGGTACGCAGGGCGGCGCGCAGGGCGGCGCGCAGGCCGGCGCGGAGGGCGGCGCGACCGCCTCGGGCACCGATAAGGCTGGCGCGACCGCCAACCAGACAGTCGAGCCCACCACGCACACCGTGACGGTGACTGTGGACGGGAAAGCTTTCAGCGGCTCACAAGACACCTTCGTATCCCTAGACGCTGTCAAGGTTTACCCCAACGCCAAGTCCCTGCCCGGCGAAAACAATGATGAGGCAGACGGAACCATCTCTTGGAAGCGCATCCCGCAAAAGGAAGGCACCACCCTGGCTCTGCACGGGCGCGACGCCATCATGCTGACCGCTGACAAGCAGGTGGGCGGGCACGAGCTGTACTACACCACCAGCCAAATGTTTGGCGCTACGCTTGCCAGCGCCGGCGGGTCCTTACAGTATCTAACCGGTACGCGCGGCGACAGCGGTGAAACCGTACTGCACTACACCACCCAACCCCAGGTCAGCGCCCCTGAGGGAGTTGAACAAACCTGGGATGCAGCCACCGGCCAACTGCGCCTGAACTACACCTACACGGCCTCGCCCCAGCAAATCACCATTAAGGACGGCGACAAGGTACTCTCCCTGCGCATCATTGACCGCACCACAGCCCAAACCACTTGGCTACTTGACGGCACCCGCAACGGCAAGCTCAGCAGCGTAGCCGTTGAGGGGGTGGAACTGGCCCGCACCGCCAAGTTCACCGGCAAGGACACCTTGCAGCTAACCGGATCGGTCTCCGCTGAGTCTAATGTGCGCGTGATTGCCCCCGCCGGCATCAACCACGTGGGCTTCAACGGCGGCTCGCTCAACCCGGCTAGCTCCACTGGCAGCGCTGGCAATGCTGGCGCCGCTGCAAGTGCCGCCAAAGCCGCTACCGGCACGAACAGCGCTACCGGCACGGGCGACGTCGGCGTCTTTACTGGCAAAGTACCCGGACCTGCAGCCGTAGCCAGCCAGCAGCTAAGCTTCGTCAAAGCCACCGACTATGCCGAAGCCAAGGCCACTTATGACGACTCCAAGTGGAAGGTTGCCGCCGACACCCAGGCCGCCAACCCCCGCTTCCAAGGCCCGGGCGAATACTCCCACACCGTGCTGGACTCCAACCACTACGGCTTCTACGAAGGCTCAGTGTGGTACCGGGGTACCTTCACCGCCACCAAGGCCGACCCCTACCTGTACCTACAGGGCAACGGCGGCTCGGGCGTACCCTCGCAGGGCAAGAACCCCGCTTTCATGCAGGTGTGGGTTAACGGCGTCTACGCCGGGGCCTACGACGCCGCCGGCAACTGGGCCAAGGTGAACGTCCCCGCCGGCACCGTCAAGAGCGGCGACAAGGTCACCGTAGCTGTGCTGGTCAACAACCTCGGGCAAAACCTGGACTGGTCCGACGACGGCCTGTCCAAGCAAAACCGTGGTCTGTTTGACGTAGCCATTGAGGGCTCCACCGCCACCTGGAAGATCCACGGCGCCGACGCCGACTTTGCCGCCAAGGCAGCCACCAACCCCTCGGGCACGCTCTACAACAACGGCGGCCTGGGCGGCGAAAAAGCCGGCTTCCACATGCCCGGCTTTGACGACTCCAAGTGGGCCAAGGCCGACAACCTGCACTCGCAGGCCGGTGTCACCTGGTACCGCGCCCGCGTCAAGCTGAACCTGCCTGCCAACCAGGACACCACTTTCCGTCTGGACATCAACTCCTCGCGTTTTAGCTCCCTGGGTGACCGCGCGCAGGCCACGCTTTTCGTCAACGGCTGGAACACCGGCGTCTACATTGGCGACCGGGGGCCGCAAACCTCGTTCACTATCCCCGCCGGGTTCCTCAACCCCAACGGTGAGAACGTCATTTCGATTGCGGTGGCAGCTAAGGAGGATGGCATGGGTCCCGATTCGGTGACTCTGCGCGCCATCCACTCCACCACCAAGCCCGTGCTTGGCTCCACGCCTGCACCGACTGGCGGCCCGACGGCGCAGCCCACTGCGGCTCCCACTGTGAAGCCGACTGCTAGCCCCACGGCTTCAACCCAGCCCACAGCAGGCCCGACGGCGGTGCCCACTGTGGCTCCGACGGTAAAGCCAACTGGCACGGCGTCGCCCACGGCTCAGCCGACTGCCAGCCCAACTGGTGCGCCTACGGCCAGCCCCACAGCTGACCCGACTGTGGCTCCCACGGCGTCGCCGGCTCCCACTGGTCAGCCCACCACCTCGCCGCAGCCCACCGCAGGCCCAACTGCGTCGTCGGCACCTGGACAACCCACGCCAACCCCCGGGCAACCGGGCAAGCCAAGCGCGCCACCAGCGCCTGACGGCACCCGGGAGCCCATGGCTGGCGAGCAGTTGCCGCGCACGGGCGCGAACCTGGCGCTTGGGCTTGGGGCAGTCGCGGCAATCGCGGGCGGCCTAGTGTTGCTGCGCAGGCGGCGTGCCCTGTAAATGTGCAGGTGACACCCCTGTGAATACGCAGGCGACGTGACCTGTGAGGCCGGACCATGGACAGTGTCTGCGGCTTGCAAGGCGGAACACATGGCCGGCAAATCTGCGCGCACAGTAGCCCTGCCTGAGAGGCAGTAAACCTGCGCCCACAGATACAGGCAAAATCGTCCCTTCCCTATAAAACCCCAGCGGAAAATCATAGGGAAGGGACGATTTTATGTGCGTTTGAGAGCGGGCTTCCACATACTGAACCCGCTTGTCCACACAGCGGCCCTTTCGGGCGAGCGTAGATCAAATTGGGGCTAGTACAGACCCAATTCTGGCGAAGGTTGAGTCAGTTCTACCGATCCACTTTTTGGAGCACCGGCCTTTTCGGGCGCCAACCACACAGCAAAAGCACCAACCATCCAGCGAAGCAGTCCAGCCACCCACCCAACTACTCGGCAAACCGGCGACCCTATGTAGAACCTCCCACCAGGGAAAGTCAGCCCAGCCGCTGCATCTACCTTCCCGGGGCAAGCAGACTACTCACTACACCGCCTAACCATGACATCCAGAATGCTTGGGATGCGTAGACCAGTTAGAACACCTAAATATTTTTGGGCCACACCAGCTTCAGACAGCCCCCACGCTTCAGACAACCCCAGATAAGAACTAGCTGCAACAACTACCAAGAGATGCAGTGCGACGTCGGGAGATATTTCATGCCTACTCCGCACCTTCTCACAGATACGGAAAAATCGTCCGTTCCCTATAAAACCCCATTGAAAAATCATAGGGAACGGACGATTTTGGGTGTATTTGTGAAATTAGGTGTACGTACATTGATACCCATATCTCACATACTGACCATTTTGCCCGCCCTAGAAAACACCACTAAGTCACCCCACCTCAGGTGGGCCAACAGCTCAAGCCCCGCGCGACGGCCAGGCACGCCAGGCACGCCAGCAACTCAGCCATGATCCCCAGGTGCGGAACCCTCAGAACCTCAGGCATGGAAACCTCAGGCCTAGTCCCAGACTTTGTGCACGCGTCAGGCAACACCTCAGGCCTTGTTAGCCACTCAGGTCTGGAAGCCTCAAGCCTGGCCTCCACCTCAGACCTTGCGCGGCCACTCCAGACCCCACACAACCCCTCAAGCCTTGTGCGCAGAAATGGCAAACTGCAGCGGCAGTCGCTCGGGCTGCTCGCGCAAACGCCACATTCCGTCCGCGTGTTGCTCCATAAGCCCAGGCCAGGGGCACCAAGCGGAATAGGTGAACTCTTCGACGCCGTCGACCACTAATCCTGCATCAATCAGCGCCGTGATGATTTGCCCCAGGGAATGATTCCACTGGTGATTTGTGGTGTGGGCGATGCGAGGGGCGCCGGGAGTATCCACATAGCTTGAGTCGTCGTCCCAGGTCATGGGGGTATCAAGCTGGAAGTAGGGCTGCTCAATCTTCAGCCCATCAGACACGTCCTCGCCAATCGTCATGAACATGGGGTGATCATCGCGAATGAAGAAAGTGCCCCCGGGTTTAAGCAGGGACGCAATGACGCGAGCCCATTGCACGACGTCGGGCAGCCAGCAAAGAACCCCAATGGACGTATAGACCAGGTCAAAGTCACCACTTACTGCCTGCCGCGCGTCATAGACATTGGCGTGCACGTACTCGACGTCCACCCCGGCCTTATCTGCGATGGCGCGCGCGTGGGCCAGAGAAGTCTCAGACAGGTCTAGACCCACAACTCGCGCGGCTCCACAACGGGCAAATCCAATCGTGTCCGTCCCAACGTGGCACTGCAGATGCATGACTTGCTTGCCGGCAAGGTCGCCAAAGCGCCCAATGTCGAGGGCAAGCTCCGCGCTGATGGCGTTGGGGTCCGCAAGCAGGCGGCGCAGGCCGCAGTAGTCGCCGGCCATGTGCAGGTTCGCACGGTCATTCCAGTTTTTCTCGTTGTCTGAAAACCAAGCGGATTGATTAGTCAATTTACTCATTGGAGATTTCCTAAGGGTATTTTCGTTTTTCGGCCAGCGCGCTTTCTTTGCCGCCAGGCGCGGCTACGCGCGGCCATGCTTTCTTTGCTGCCAGGCTGGCTTGGCTGGCCCTGCTGTTGAGGAATTTTACTTCTAGGTTCGACGACGGCGCCCTCACCTTTACTGGCATCATCTTTACTGCTGGTGTCGTTGCCTTCGCTAGTGCTGACGACGGCGTCCTGCCTCTACTGACGGCGCCTGTACGCGGTCGGGGTCGCAAATACTGACATTTCGTCCCCTCCCTATAAAACCCCATGAAAAAATCATAGGGAGGGGACGATTTTGGGTGTGTTTGTATAGCCAGGGTGTGCTCCAGAGACAAAATGTTTCACGTGAAATAATGCCTACATGGCTGCACGCGACTCTTACCGAGGCCCCCAAAACCACTCCCACCACTTAGACAGTTCCGGCTATTCAGGCCGCCAGAGCAACTCTTCCTACAGCTCAGACCGCCAGAGCCGCCACTCCTCCGACCAGGGCCGCCGTTTCTCAGACCAGGGCCGCCAGTCCTCCGATTCAGACCGCGACTCAGGCAGTGCCGGCCCGGCCCGCACCTCAAGACACTCCTCCGGTTCGAGCCGCCAGTCCTCCGGTTCATCCCGCAATTCAGGCCCGGCCCGCAATTCAGGCAACCATTCTGGTTCATCCCGCAGCTCAGGCCAGCGCCGCTTCAATGATGAGCCGCGCGAATCCACTCTCAATGAGCTCACCAGCCACCTGCACGCAATTGACGGCCGCTCCTACGCCGCCTACAAGGCCATCGTTGGCCGCTACCGCTCCCCGCTGGGGTGGGTGCTCTACATTGACCACATCCAGCCAGACCCTTACGCTCCGCCCACAGCTATCCGAGTGGTACTGCCCCTGGCTCTGACAGGCGCGGCCGCAAGCCTCACCGCCTCGCCCACCCGCGCCGTCGCCCTGCGCGACTACCTGGCCCGCAGCCTGCGCGAACTGCTTAAAGGCCAGGCCATCTCAATTGCCCCGGCCGGGCAGGAAATCCTGGAGCGCTCCAGCGTCAACCTGCATGAGACCTGGCAAGATGACTTCTCCACCCCGGCCTTTAATGCTCCCGGCCCCTACCTGGAGTTGCGCCTGCGCTGGTCGCTGCCCGCGTTCGGGCGCGAAATCGCTGGTCGCCAGGCTGCCCGCAACCTCAACTTGGATCTGGCCCGCGCCGTCGCCGGCCTGGACCTGCGCGAAAGCGAGTTGGGCGCAGAGGCCTGGAAGCACTGCCAGGTGGCCGAGGATCACGCGGCCCTGCAAGAGATTTTGGTTGAGCGCGGCTGGGTGGCTTTTTTGGCCGACGGCGCCAACTTGGCTCGCCGCTCAGGGGTTTCGCAGCTGCCACTTGAGGGCGGTGTCCCGCTGACCGCGCCGGAAACTTTGGCTCAAACCGTGCAGCTGCCTCACGCCGGCCCGGTGCGCGGCACCGCTATCCCAGCGGGTGTAACCGTTATTGCCGGCGGTGGCTATCACGGCAAATCAACCCTGCTAAACGCCATTGCCCGAGGCATTTACCCGCATATCCCTGGTGATGGGCGTGAACTGGTGGCCACCGTGCCCGAGGCAATGGCGGTGCGCGCCGCCGACGGGCGTGCGGTTACCGGCGTCGACCTGCGGCCTTTCATTTCCCACTTGCCTGGGCGTGACGCAGACCCAGCCCAGTTCACCACCGCCAATGCGTCGGGCTCTACTTCGCAGGCGGCGTCGATCATGGAGTCCCTGGAGCTGTGGGCCCAGCCAGCCCAGGCCGCCCTGCTGTTGGATGAGGACACTTGTGCCACTAACCTGCTGATTCGCGATCAACGTATGCGCGCCCTGGTCAGCTCGGAGCGTGAACCTATCACCCCGCTGGTGGATCGCATCCGCGCCCTGCACCGCGAGCGCGGCATTTCCACCCTGATCGTGATGGGCGGCAGTGGCGACTATTTGGATGTGGCCGACCAGGTGCTGATCATGGACAGTTACCGTCTGGTTGATGCCACCGCGCAGGCCCGCCAGGTGTGTGATAGCCAGCCTCGGGTGGATACTAGCCTGCCTGATTTCCCGCTGCCCGCCCAGCGTCTGCCCCAGCGGCCTGAGGCTAAGCGTCGCGGCCCCAGCCGTACGCGCGCTTTGGGGACGCAGCGCCTGGTGTTGGACCGCCATGAGGTGGATGTGGCTGACGTTTCAGGCCTGGTGGATGAGGGGCAGGCGTTGGCGGTCGCGTGGGCTCTGCGCGCGTTGTTGGAGCGCCATTTTGATGGGCGCACTTCGCTGCCGCAGGCACTTGCGCAGGTGGCTAAACGGCTCGACGACGTCGGACTGGACGCCCTGGGTGAGGCTCACCCCGCGTTTTTGGTGCGTCCGCGCCTGGTAGATGTGGGGGCGGCGGTTAACCGTCTGCGTTCCCTACAGGTAAACCCTGGCTAAACCCCGGTGTCTAGCGGGCGCCCTGGCTGCAACAGCCCGCCCAAGGGCGCCTCTGCCCCGCGCTCGCGGCGCGCGGCCCACCGCCGCACCCGGGCCAGGCCTACCCCGCCCGCCGCGTCAACCGTGCCCGCCGCCCGGCGCCTAGCGGGCGCCCGGCCACGCAGTAAGCATGGCCCGCCAAAACCATGGCCACGGCCCGCAGCCCGCAGCCCGCGCGTACCGCTTGCAGCCCGCGCCCCACCCAGCGCCGCCGATCAGGGGCTTTCCCCTACGCGCGTAGGGGGCGACTCCTCCTTAGGTATTAGTTAGCCCAGGGCTGAAGTTCGCTCGCATGGGCGATTAGTTTGCGCTCGCAGGCGCCTAGTTTTAATTGCATGAACACCAAAGAGTTAAGCGTCACCGATGCGGTTAAAACTTTTTCCTCCGAGATGGGCACCCCGGTGCGGGCGCTTAACTCGGTGAACCTAACTATCCCCACCGGCAGCCACGTGGCCATCATGGGACCTTCGGGCTCGGGCAAGTCCACGCTGTTGCACTGCATGTCGGGCATTTTGCCGTTGGATGCGGGCGCGGTTATGTTCGCCGGCACTAACCTGGCGGCTTTGCGCGAAAAGCAACGCTCGAAGATACGGCGTGAACATATGGGTTTTGTGTTCCAGGACGGCGCGCTGCTGCCGGAGCTGACCAATGAGGAGAATGTAGCCATGCCGCTGCTGCTGGCGGGCATGAGCCTACCTTCGGCCCTGCCGCACGCCCGCGAATGGCTGGTGCGTTTGGGCCTGGCGGATGCGGCTCGACGTCGCCCCGGACAGATTTCGGGTGGCCAGGCCCAGCGGGTGGCGATTGCCCGCGCCATGGTGGCCAGCCCCGCCGTCGTCTTTGCGGATGAGCCCACCGGCGCCCTGGACCAAAACACGGGCGCGCAGGTGATGCAGCTGCTGACTCAGGCGTGCACTTCTACCGGCGCCACTTTGGTGCTGGTTACTCACGACGACGCCATTGCGGCTTGGTGCCCACGGCTAGTGACCATGCGTGACGGCAACATCGTCGCTGACCAGATGCGGGTGGCAAAATGAGCGCCACAGTTTCAACCAACACTTCAGGTACCCCCGCTTCTGCGGCCAGCGCACCGGGTGCGGGCCAGCCAAGCGGTCAGCGCAGCGCCCGGCCCACCAACCAAGGCCAAGCCCAGCCCACCGCGCGTCCGGCTTCTGCGGCCAGCACCCAGCCCACCGCGCGTCCGGCCACTGCGGCCAGCACCCGCCGCGTCACTTTGGCGCCTGCGAATGTGCTTTCCTCTCCCACCACGGTGGTGGCCCGCACTTTATGGCGTGGGCGTGACAAGACCACGGCGGCCCTGTCGATTATCAGTCAGGGCGCGGCCACATACTTTTTGCTGACTGTGGCCGGCGGGCTTCATGCTTTCGCTAAGCGCTATGAGCTTTCCCAGTCTTGGTCCAAGCTTCACCCGGACCAAGCGCCAACTTTAGAGACCATGTATTACAGCTACGCGCCCACCTACCTGATTTTGGCGGTGATAGCCACGGTGATGATGGTGATTCCGCTGTTGTCGCTGGCTGGAGCGGCGGCCCGGCTGGGTTTGAGTCGGCGTGAGCGTGATTTGGCGCGGCTGCGTCTGCTGGGCGCTACCGGCGGCCAGGTGCGTGGCGGCACGCTACTGGTGCAGTGCGCCTATGCGATGCTCGGCGCCCTGATGGGGGCGGTGGGGTATGTGGCCACGCTGCCGGCTTGGGCTTCGCTGCGGTTCGCAGGCCACAGCCTGGGGATTGGTAACATGTGGCTGGGTTTGCCGCTGCTGCTTTTGGCTTTAGCTGTGGTGGTGACACTGGCTGGGGTTAGCGCGGCGACGGCGTTGCAGCGGGTGGCGGTGACGCCGCTGGGCGTTTCGCGTCAGGCGCTGCCGGCTAAGGTGCACTGGATTCGGGCTGTGGCCCTGGTGGCCGTGCTGATGGTGTGGATGGTTTTGGGTACTTCACTGATGAGCGCCGGCACGGCGGTGGCGCTTACTGTCACGATGATTTTCTTCGCGATTGGCGGTTTTATGATCAACCTGGTGGGGCCGCTACTGATGTGGGTGCTGGGCGCGATTATGCACAAGTTTGCACGCCGACCTGCCATGCTGCTGGCTTCGCGACGCATCATGAATGACCCCAAGAGCTTGTGGCGCTGCCTGGGTGGCGTGGCTTTGGTGAGTTTTGTGGTGGCCGTGGTGCAGTTGGGGGCCTCTGCTTCGGCTGGCTCTGACGATGCGATGGCCCGGATTTTTGCCCACGACATGCTGCAGGGCCTGTTCATCACCTTGGGGATTGTGTACGCACTGGCGGCGGTTTCTACCGCGATCGGCCAGGGGGTGCGGGTGCTAGATCAGGCTGGTGAGCTGCGTTCGCTTATGCGTGCGGGGGCTCCGTTGCAGTTGTTGACGACGGCGCGCCGCCTGGAAACTATCATTCCGGCTGTGTTTGCGGCTTCTGGGGCTGCAGTGGTTGGCCTGGCTTTCACCGCGCCGGTGTTGGGTGGCGGTATGTTCCAGAGCCCGGGAGCTTTGCTGATGCTTGGCAGCCTGGTGGGAGGCACTTTGCTGGTGATTTTGGCTAGTGAAACTTGTGGTCCGATCACCAAGCAGGTGCTGCGCGAGCAGACCCGCCAAGAGTAAAGCCCACCCACTACCAGCGTTAAATCCAGTCAGTGTCAGTTTTTAACGACGCCGCAGGTAAGCGCCTGGCCATCTAGCTAGCGATAGCCTGCTTAGCTGCTAACGCAGCTGCACGAAAACCAAGCTGGCCTTGCGCCGCCCCGTTCGGGGCGGCGCAACATCTACGTATAGGCACTCGGCACCAGGAGATAGCTAGACACAAACAGCACTAAAAATATCTACGACACTAATATTTATCCTTACGAGTTCACGAAATAGGCAGGCGGAGGAACCTGGTGTAGCCGGCATTCACCGACTACACCGTGATTTCCCCAGGGAATAGCACGCAGTAGTGAGCTGTTATCTGCGGAAGCTACAGCTAGCAGATAACTTAATCACATTCTTTGCGCAAGTCTTTAACAACTTGCTTGCGTTCACTATCCTTAAAGAACAGTTAGGGAGGTTGTTTAGCCGAAGAAGTTTTCCCAGATTTCTTCAAGCGGGCGACACACGACAGCCCTAACGCGACACACGACAGCCCTAATAAGCTGCTTCGCCATTTCTTTGGATACGTATGGCAAAACGGTGTACCGAAGCCACCTCCATAACCTACGAGCGAGGTGGCCTATCTTTCGCAGGCACATTTTTTCACCTCCCTTCAAAAAAGGGGGTATCTTCAGGGAGCGTTTGTTGTTCCCACCACGCCTACCTTTAGGCTTGCTGAGCACTTTGACGCTAACCTTGAACAACCATTGCCAGAGAAGCCAAAACAACAAGGTACATAAGATATCTCCCAGATAGGAAGACTCAAGTACTAGCGCTGGCCCCACAATTCCACCGGCAGCACGCCAGATTTCGCTTAAAAGCAACCTGCAAGCGATCTTCCTTACTACCGAAGGTGGTGGTTTTTTCAAATTTGGCCTCCAATCAATAGGTAAAACTCCTAACAGTTAGTAGGAGTAGGGGGATGTCCCCTAGGGCCAATAGCCGCCTCAGCTAGCTGAAGGCCAGCCAAGACAAATCGGGCGCGGAGCTAGGCAACCTAGCCCCTTAGGAATGAATCTTATCACAGTATGGCTATTATGTATGGACTTAGTAATCGCACTCTTACGCCAGCGACTTAAGTTACCCTGATTTCCCACCCATTTGCTTGACAATCACAAATAGCATGATATACCATACGCCTTATTTCAGCTACGAAATTTGAACACCCTGATCGTAGTTGAAGATCTTGCCGATCACTGATATCATATCGGGTTGCAGCATAGAAGCTAACTGCCAGTCCGACTAGAGCTTTAATATAGCAGCTAGCGGTCATAGAATTTCTGCGCGTGAGCACCCACTGCCAGCAAGCTAATGCACTCCCCTGCCAGTCAGGTCAGCCGGGCCAAGCGGCCCAGCCGGGCCAGACAGCCCAACCGCACGGCGCCTCCAACTCCAAGTCTCACAGTCATTCCCATGGCCATGACCACTCCCACGCCACCTCTTCACGCAAGCGCCTGATTGGCGCGCTGGCGGTCACCGCCCTGGTGTTTGTTGGCGAGCTGATTGCCGCCTATATTTCTGGCTCCCTGTCGCTTGCCGCCGACGCCGGACACATGGCGGTGGACAGCTCTGGCTTGCTCATTGCCCTGCTGGCGGCCCACTTGAGCCTGCGTCCACGCAACAACGCCTACACCTGGGGTTGGGCCCGTTCGGAGGTGATTGCCGCCGCCCTGCAAGCGGGCATGTTGCTGGCCATCTGCCTGATCGTGGCTTATGAGGCCGTTGAGCGACTGTGGGAAAACCAGTCTCTGCAACCTATGCCCATGCTGGTTATGGGCATTGTTGGTTTGCTGGCTAACCTGCTTAGCCTGGCTATTTTGGCTGGTGGGCGTGGTGCCAACCTCAGCATGCGTGCTGCCTTCTTGGAGGTAGCTAATGACGCCCTGGGGTCGGTGGCGGTTATTGTGGCGGCTCTGGTTGCGCTAGCAATGGGTTGGGATAGGGCCGACGCCGTCGCCTCCTTGCTCATTGCCGCCCTGATGGCTCCACGCGCCCTGCACCTGTTGCAGCGTTCGACGGCGATCCTGATGGAGGCCACCCCCAGCGAGCTTAATTTGGATGAACTACGCCAACACATGTGTTGCCTGCCCGGCGTTGTAAACGTGCATGACCTGCATGTTTCCAGCGTGTCCTCGGGGCTGGTGGTGCTCACCGCGCATGTGCAGGTGGATGGGCAGGTCACCGCTGCTGAGCGCGACCTGATTGTGCATGACCTGTCTGAATGTGCCGCCCACCATTTCCCGGTGGAAATTGATCACGCCACCTTCCAGCTTGAAACCGCCCGCCACGCCGGCCACGAGCATCTAGAGCACTGACACCGCCCAGCCTCCGCAGCGCGCGGTAGCGCACAGCCGAGCGCGCGGTAGCGCACAGCCGAGCGCGCGGCGTTTAGCCCTTGGTGGCTAGTACTTCCGGCGACTGGACCTGGAAGAAACTGCTTTTATCTGCATCGACTGTCTTGAGCGCCAAGATCTGATACTTCTCGTTAGGCCGCTCCACCGCACCGCGCAGCACCTTCCAGGACAGGTTCACGGTTATGGCTTTGCCCGCTGGCAAGTCAGCGGTGAGCGCCAAAATAGAATCGTGCCCCTCTTGGCGCACAAATTTCAGGCCGGCATCTTTCGCAACGTCAGCCTGGGGCGACGGCGCAGCTGCGGCTGAGGCGCCGGGCTGAGCCGAGGCGCCGGAGTGAGCCGAGGCGCTACTTACTCCGCGCGCAGGCGCCACCTCAGCCTTGAAATAGTATTCTTTAGCAATATTTTTATTGCCTAACGACTGCCCTAAATTGGTTAAGCGCCTGCTGCGTACAGTAAACTCAGTTCCCGCTTTCCAAGCGGAATTACCATCGTTAATAATGGTTAACGCTTTGGGCATATTGGTGAACTTAGCTGAGCGCCCGCGTTCCTTGGGCACAACCACGCTCTCATCCGCGCTGATCAGCCGCAAACTCGCTGATGCCTCGCCGAATGTGCCCATAAGGACGGCTGAGGGCGGGCATTTGGCGCATTGGGACACGATCCCTTCGGCATGATTTGCAGCGCTTTGAGCTGTGGCAGTTGGGTTGGCGACGCCGTCGACAATTTTCGCGGCCGTCTCAAGCTCACCAGCCCCAAGTTCTCCGCCCCCAAGACCACCATGGCCCAGTTGCCCATGTCCAAGTTCCCCATGTCCGCGCCCCTGCATCAGGCCCATCAGCACCCGACTCGCCGACAAAAACTGGTCACTGTCTAGCTTCGCAGCTCCGGCCACTTTTCCAGCTATTTTTCCAGACCCGCCACCAACCGCGCCGACGCCACCAAGCGCACCCGCAGCATCGGCGGCCAGGCCAGCTACGCCGCCGCCAACCGCGCTGACGCCACCAAGCGCACCCACAGCTCCAGTCTCACCAACCGCGCCAGTTACGCCACCGCCCGCAGCCCCTACGCCGTCACCCACAGCAACCGCATCGCTAACCGATCCCAAAGCTGCCCCCAGCGGAAGCGAGCTGGCCCCCTGCACCCCGCTTACGCCGT
>ERZ772910.415-NODE-415-length-25319-cov-24.614630_pt1 | contig 25319 bp, 18 predicted proteins | sample MGYA00511357_ERZ772910 | MGnify/ENA primary metagenome ERZ772910 (study PRJEB29015, sample SAMEA2738096) | human oral metagenome | biome: human oral; feature: human-associated habitat; material: saliva | place: China | collected 2193 ... | reverse complement strand
ATGAGTGCAAACACCTGTCGCCTTTATTGGAAGGTTTGCCCAAAGGTACGACCGTTTATGCCGACAAAGGCTATGACAGTGAGGAAAACCGGCAACATCTGGAAGAGCATCGGTTACTGGACGGTATTATGCGCAAAGCCCACCGCAAACATCCGCTGTCGGAAGCGCAAACCAAACGCAACCGATATTTGTCAAAGACCCGTTATGTGGTCGAACAAAGCTTCGGTACGTTACACCGTAAATTCCGCTATGCGCGGGCAGCCTATTTCGGACTGATTAAAGTGAGTGCGCAAAGCCATCTGAAGGCGATGTGTTTGAACCTTTTGAAAGCCGCCAACAGGCTAAGTGCGCCTGTTGCTGCCTAAAAGGCGGCCCGGATGCCTGATTATCAGGTACCCGGGGAGGATTAAGGGGGTATTTGGGTAAAATTAGGAGTGATTAGGGGCGGAAACAGCCGAAAACCTGTGTTTGGGTTTCGGTTGTCGGGGGAAGGGCTTTTTTGCAAAGGTCTCGGCCTTTAGATTATCTTCAAAATAAAAACGGTAGCTTAAAAGCTACCGTTTTCTGTTTCAAACCTTATATAGATTTATCTGTTTTGCCTGCTTCTACTGACTCAGTATTCTGAACCTCATTTTGCTCAACAGGTTCAGCAGCTTCAGCAACAGGCGCTTCAGGTTCTTCTACTTTGTCATCACGGACATTATGGCTGTAATCTTTAGGCGGACTAGGTTGTTTACCGGCCATAATTTCCAAAACTTGGTCTCGATCGATGGTTTCCCAATCCATCAGTGCTTTGCACATGGTTTCCATCTTATCGCGATTTTCATCCAAGATTTTGTAAGCCACTTGGTATTGCTCATCCAAAATACGGCGGATTTCCGCATCGATATCTTGTTGGGTTTTCTCGGAAATATTTTGAGATCGGGTTACACTGCGACCCAAGAATACTTCACCTTCGTTCTCAGCATAAACCATCACACCCATTTTGTCGCTCATACCATAACGCGTTACCATCTCGCGTGCCATTTGAGTTGCACGCTCAAAGTCGTTAGATGCGCCGGTAGAAATACGGCCGACAAAAATATCTTCAGCAATACGGCCACCAAACAAGATTGAGAGCTGGCTCAGCATTTGGTCTTTGTACATGCTGATACGGTCACGCTCAGGCAGCTGCCAAGTCAAACCCAATGCGCGGCCACGAGGCATAATGGTTACTTTGTGAACCGGATCGGTAAATGGCAGGCTTTCCGCTACGATTGCATGGCCGGCCTCATGATAGGCTGTCGCACGTTTTTCATCTTCGTGCATCACCATGCTGCGACGCTCCGGACCCATGTAGATTTTGTCTTTAGCATCTTCAAAGTCGCTTTGATCGACTTTAACTTTATTGCGACGACCGGCAAACAAAGCTGCTTCATTGACCAAGTTTGCCAAATCTGCACCTGAAAAACCAGGGGTACCGCGTGCTAAAGAAGTCAAATCTACGGATGCATCCAAAGGTACTTTTTTAGCGTGTACTTTCAAGATTTGCTCACGGCCACGGATATCAGGCAATGGAACAACGACTTGACGGTCAAAACGGCCCGGACGCTGCAACGCAGGGTCAAGTACATCAGGACGGTTGGTTGCTGCGATCACAATAACGGTTTGGTTACTTTCAAAACCATCCATTTCAACCAACAATTGGTTCAATGTTTGCTCACGCTCGTCATTACCACCGCCCAAACCGGCACCACGCTGACGGCCAACCGCATCAATTTCATCGATAAAGATGATACATGGCGCGTTTTTCTTAGCCTGCTCGAACATATCACGGACACGGCTTGCACCGACACCGACAAACATTTCTACGAAATCAGAACCTGAAATACTGAAGAATGGCACGCCGGCCTCACCAGCAATCGCTTTAGCCAGCAATGTTTTACCCGTACCAGGGCTACCGGCCAACAAAATACCGCGCGGTACACGACCACCCAGACTTTGGTAACGGTTAGGCGATTTCAGGTAATCCACGATTTCTTGTACTTCTTCTTTTGCCTCATCACAACCGGCAACATCGGCAAAAGTCACTTTATTGGAATCTTTGTCCAACAAACGTGCACGGCTCTTACCAAAAGAGAATGCGCCGCCTTTACCGCCACCGCCGCTTTGCATGCGCATGAAGTAGAACCATGCACCAATCAACAACAAAACAGGCAGCAAGCTGTAAAACAGACTAGCCAGCATGCTTGGTTTTTCTTCCGGAGTCACTTTTACGCGTACTTTGTTGTCCAACAGTGTTTTAACCAAGTTGTCATCCAAAGGCGCATTGGTGTAGAAGGAAGTTTTATCGGTGCGCTCACCTTTAATCAGATAGCCGCTGACAACAGATCCTTCAATATTGACATTGGATACTTCGCCACTATTAACTTGCTGAATAAATTGAGAATATTCGATTTGCTGTTTATCTTCCTGCTTATCGCTGAGCGCATTGAATGCTGCTAAAAGCATAGCACCACCCACTACCCAGACTAATATGTTTTTAATGGTATTCCCCACTGAACAGGCTCCATGGTTACAAAATAAATAAAATCAAGGGAAAGAATTTTAAAGCACCCACCCTACATTGTCAGCGTTTATTTTTACCTAATAGGTAAATCTCACTGGAACGATTGCGGGAAGCATCCGGCTTTCGGGTTTGTACACTGGCAAAAATTTCACGCATAGCCACCGTATACTCTTGATAACCCGCGCCTTGAAACACCTTCACTAAAAAATTGCCTCCGGTTTTCAAATGTTGGGAGGCAAAATCCAAAGCCAGTTCACACAAATAAAAACTGCGTGCCTGGTCTGTTACGGCATTGCCTGACATATTGGGTGCCATATCACAGATTACAAGGTCTAACGGACGATTATCCAATAAGGCTTCAAACTGCTCTAAAACAGCATCTTCCCTAAAGTCGCCCTGAATAAACGACACGCCTTCAATAGCATCCATCGGCAAAATATCCAAAGCAAACACAGCCCCGGTTTTACCGACCAGCTTGGCCGCCACCTGTGACCAACTTCCCGGCGCACTGCCCAAATCTGCCAAAACTGTCCCTGGTTTGATTAATTTATCTTTTTGATTAATTTCCAATAATTTATAAGCCGCTCTGGCACGATATCCGTCCTTTTGTGCCATATGGACATAATGATCGTTGACGTGTTCATGCAGCCATGCTTTTGAAGATTTTGAGCGTACAGCCATCTTGATTTGAAATGCTTAAGTTAAAATCAGCATTGTACGTTATTTCCCCCGTAAATGTTCTAAATCGCGTACAATATAGCCATTATTCTTTTTAATTGGATACTTATTAATATGAGCGACAACAAATTAAGCACCAAAGAAATTTTGGCCTTGAAAGCCCAAGCACACCACCTCCACCCTGTCGTTATGGTTGGCCAACAAGGCTTGACCGACTCGGTCATCAAAGAAACCGATGCCGCATTGACAGCACACGAATTGATTAAAGTCCGTGTTTTTGGCGATGATCGTGCTGAACGTATTGAAATTTGTGATGCACTGTGTGAAACACTGGGTGCCCAACTGGTGCAACATATTGGTAAATTACTTGTTTTGTGGCGTAAAAAACCGGACGATGAATAATTTAAACTGAATAAACAGCAGAAGTATTTTCTCAACCCACTTTATCATATCCTTCTGTTGTATTTATGCAGCATAAAACAAATTATTCCATTATTCTAATTATAAAAATACAAATACGGTTGCCTGTTTTTGTAAATAACCTCAAAATTACAAAATCATAACGGCCGCACCCTGTCGGCCGATTATTTTATTCTTAATCCTTCACAAAATATAAAAGCAAACCGATGAATGCTCAACAATATGAAGAATCTTTTCTGCTAGCAGAAAAATTAATCACTCAAGACCCACCTGACTTTGCACGAGCCATCCCATTACTCTGCGAAGCAGCAGAAGCCGGGCATATTGAGGCTGCATTTCAGCTGGCAGGATGCCTGATCGAACACCACGAAAATGAGCAAGATTTAGCAATTGCTGTCTCATATCTCAAACAGGCTGCCCAAGCCGGTCACCCATATGCTCGTTACAACCTTCTGCAAATAGAAGAAAGCAGAGGGATTGCAATAGAAGACTTAGTTGGCGCCTATCAAGAGCTTGCCGAAGAAGGATTAGCCCCTGCACAACTGCGCCTGATGCGTTTATATGCAGATAACGGCAATGACCAAGAAGCAGTCAAATGGGCATTGAAAGCCGCCGAACAGCAAAATCCTCAGGCACAATACTTCTTAGCCCAATATTACCAATATTCCAGCTCCCCTGATTTGGAATATTCCCATAAATTTTATCAGCAATCCGCTGCACAGGGGTTTATTGCGGCACACTGGCAACTCGGCCTTCAATACAAATTGGGGCAAGGTGTTGCACAAAACCCTGAAAAAGCAATCGAACATTTGCGTATTGCCGCCGATTACGACATTGTTCCTGCGCAAACTTCTCTTGCTGAACTCTTAGCCGCATCAAATCCTGCTGAAGCATTGGAATGGTTTGAAAAAGCTGCCGAACAAGGTGACAGCAATGCGCATGTAGCACTTGCCGAAATATATCTATTGGGTAAAAACACCGAGCGTGACCCTCAAAAGGCCTATCAGCACGCTAAATTTGCTGCGGATCAAAATGATCCGGAAGGTTTGCGTCTTTTAGGTGATATCCATCGCTACGGATTGGGACGAGCAGTTGATGCAGACATGGCTCGTCAATATTATCAACGCTCGGCTGATTTAGGTAATCTTGTCGCTTACCAAAAACTTCTGTCTGACAGCGCATTGAATAACCAGCAAAACTATGAGCTGACGAAAGAAATCGCCCTCCAACGTCAGGAAGCTGAACGTTTGTACAAGCTGGCATTTGCAGCACACTATGGCTTAAAACGCCAACAGAATTACGCTGAAGCACTGGATCTATACCATCAATCCGCAGAACGTGGACACAGCAAATCCCAAACCAATCTTGGCATGATGTATTACAGTGGACAAGGTGTACCTGTCGACTACGCCCAAGCCGCAAAATGGTTTGAAGCAGCGGCCAAACAAAGAGACACGATGGCTCAATATAATCTTGCCTGTCTGTATTATCACGGCATGGGTGTAGAAAAAGACATCAACAATGCTTGTTTCTGGTTGCAAGAAGCCATCCAACATGGACATGAACAACAAGATGTTCTTAAAGAGCTTTTAGCTCAATGGAAGCAATTCGCTCAAAAAGCCTCTGCTGCTTAAAGGCCGTCTGAAATTCTAACTTCCTACACAAATGACATGTCAGAACTAAACAGCCTGTACATGTCATTTTTTTATTTACCCTTTCTCAATAATCGTCATCTTCAAATCCCATTCTCTCTTAATCTCTTTTAAAGTCTTCAGACGGCCTATTCTCTTTGTAAAAAATCAGATAATATAAATTTTCCCTTTCCAACCCTAAATCCAATCTAAACTTTCAATTTATAACAAAATTTAAAAAATATTTTTCGTATTCGAATCCATTTACTCAAATATCTGATACTTTTTACTGTATCACTAAAAACAAGCTCCATAACTCTTTTAAAAAGTCTTAATTTCAACCTCTACTATCAATATCTACAGCATGATTTGCCAGTTTGCCCAATTACTGATAGCATTTGTAGGTTAGCCAGTTTGCAAAAAATTTTAATTTTTCAGAATTTTCATTGCTTCATATAACGTATTGAAAATATTAAAATAATTAAAATTTTTTCGAATTTGACTCTAGGAATTTTCGTTTTTAACTCACATTTATTCGCAAACGAAAATATCGGAGTAATACTCCGTCATTGAAAACACTCAACACAAGGATAGATATTATGTCCACCCAATTACACGATGTTGACCCAATTGAAACCAAAGAATGGTTAGACGCGTTAAGCTCTGTTTTAGAATATGAAGGCAGCGAACGCGCCCAGTATCTGCTGGAAAGTTTGGTCAAATACAGCCGTGACAAAGGCATCCGTATGCCTCACGGCACCACTACTCCATACTTAAACACCGTTTCCGTTGAAGACGAAAAAGGCATCCCCGGCGACCAAAACATCGAACACCGTATCCGTGCATTCGTTCGTTGGAACGCTGCCGCTATCGTTTTGCGCGCAGGTAAAAAAGATTTGGAATTGGGTGGACACATTGCATCTTTCCAATCAGCCGCCACTATGTATGAAGTCGGCTTCAACCACTTCTGGAAAGCTAAAGGTGAAGGCGAAGAAGGCGATTTGGTATTCTTCCAAGGCCACGTTGCCCCTGGTATCTACGCACGCGCTTTCGTTGAAGGCCGTCTGACTGAAGACCAATTGAACAACTTCCGTCAAGAAGTTGCCGGTCATGGTCTGCCTTCCTATCCACACCCTCACCTGTTGCCTGACTTCTGGCAATTCCCAACCGTATCTATGGGTCTGGGCCCATTGATGGCGATTTACCAAGCACGCTTCCTGAAATACTTGGAATCTCGCGGCCTGGCCAAAACCAAAGGCCGTAAAGTATGGGTATTCTGTGGCGACGGCGAAATGGATGAACCTGAAAGCCAAGGTGCTATTGCTCTGGCTTCACGCGAAGGCTTGGACAACTTGGTATTCGTCATCAACTGTAACCTGCAACGTTTGGACGGCCCAGTACGCGGTAACGGCAAAATCATTCAAGAGCTGGAAGGCAACTTTGCCGGCGCAGGCTGGAATGTTGTGAAAGTCATCTGGGGTCGTCGTTGGGACCGCCTCTTGGCAAAAGACAAAGATGGCATCCTGCGCAAACGTATGGAAGAGTGCTTGGACGGTGACTACCAAACTTACAAATCCAAAGACGGTGCATACGTTCGCGAACACTTCTTCAATACGCCTGAACTGAAAGCATTGGTTGCCGATATGACCGATGAACAAATTTGGGCATTGAACCGTGGTGGCCATGACCCTCAAAAAGTGTACAACGCTTACGACCGCGCAGTGAACCACGCCGACGGCAAACCTACTGTAATCTTGGCGAAAACCATTAAAGGTTACGGTATGGGTGCATCCGGCGAAGGTCAAAACGTTGCCCACCAAGCCAAAAAAATGGACAAAGCGTCTCTGAAACAATTCCGTGACCGCTTTGACATTCCTGTAACTGACGAGCAAATCGACAGCGGCGACCTGCCTTACCTGACTTTTGCTCCCGACAGCGAAGAATACAAATACCTGCATGCACGCCGTGAAGCTTTGGGTGGCTACCTGCCTCAACGCAAACCTACCCAAGAAGTTCTGGAAGTGCCTGAACTGTCTGCATTTGATGCTCAACTGAAATCCAGCGGTGACCGTGAATTCTCAACCACCATGGCTTTCGTCCGCATCCTGTCTACTTTGCTGAAAGACAAAAAAATTGGCAAACGCGTGGTGCCTATCGTTCCAGATGAAAGCCGTACGTTCGGTATGGAAGGCATGTTCCGTCAATACGGTATTTGGAACCCTAAAGGCCAACAATACACTCCTCAAGATAAAGACCAACTGATGTTCTATAAAGAGTCTGTTGACGGTCAAATCTTGCAAGAAGGTATTAACGAGCCAGGCGCAATGGCTGACTGGATCGCGGCTGCAACCAGCTACGCCAACAACAACTTTGCGATGATTCCTTTCTACATTTACTACTCTATGTTCGGTTTCCAACGTGTCGGCGATTTGGCATGGGCAGCAGGCGATATGCATGCACGCGGTTTCCTGCTGGGTGGTACTGCCGGCCGTACAACACTGAATGGCGAAGGTCTGCAACACGAAGACGGCCACAGCCATGTTCAAGCAGATTTGATTCCAAACTGCGTTTCTTACGACCCGACATTCCAATATGAAGTAGCCGTTATCGTACACGATGGCTTGCGCCGCATGTATGTTAACCACGAAGACGTGTTCTACTACATCACCCTGATGAATGAAAACTACACCCATCCGGACATGCCTGAAGGCGTAGAACAAGACATCCTGAAAGGTATGTACTTGCTGAAAGCCGGCGGCAAAGGCGACAAAAAAGTCCAATTGATGGGTTCCGGTACCATCCTGCAAGAAGTCATTGCCGGTGCTGAATTGTTGAAAGCCGACTTCGGCGTAGAAGCAGACATCTGGTCTTGTCCATCATTCAACCAGCTACACCGCGATGCCATCGAAGCAGAACGTTTCAACCGCCTGAATCCTTTGGAAACTGCAAAAGTACCGTTTGTTACTTCTCAACTGCAAGGTCATGACGGCCCAGTAATTGCCGCTACCGACTATATCCGCAGCTATGCTGACCGCATCCGTGCCTATATCCCTAACGACTACCACGTCTTGGGTACTGACGGCTTTGGTCGCTCCGACAGCCGTGCCAACCTGCGCAGCTTCTTTGAAGTTGACCGCTACAACGTTGCCGTTGCTGCATTGAGCGCATTGGCCGAACAAGGCAAAGTCAGCAAAGAAACCGTTCAGCAAGCCATTGAAAAATACGGCATTAATGCCGATGTGGCTCCAAGCTGGAAACGCTAATTGATGTTTCAGACGGCCTGTTTGCTTTATTCAGACATCAGGCCGTCTGGAAACCGAATGCTTGAATGGCTTGAACAAACTGTACCGATGCCGTAAGAAACAGTTTTCAGACGGCATCAAACTGAAAATGTTAAAGGAACTCAAATGAGTATCGTAGAAATCAAAGTCCCTGATATCGGCGGTCATGAAAACGTCGACATCATCGCCGTAGAAGTTAAAGTGGGCGACACTATTGCCGTTGACGACACCTTGATTACGTTGGAAACCGACAAAGCCACTATGGATGTACCTGCTGATGCAGCCGGCGTCGTGAAAGAAGTTAAAGTGAAAGTTGGCGATAAAATCTCTGAAGGCGGCGTTATTCTGACCGTTGAAACCGGTGCTGCCGCTGCTGATGCCGCTCCGACTCCTGCAGCAGAAGCTCCTGCTGCTCCAGCTGCTGCGCCTGCAGCCGCTCCTGCCGGTGGCGCTACTGTACAAGTTGTTGTACCTGATATCGGTGGCCACTCTGACGTAGACGTTATTGCCGTTGAAGTTAAAGTCGGCGACACTGTTGCCGTTGACGACACCCTGATTACTTTGGAAACCGACAAAGCCACCATGGACGTACCATGTACCGAAGCCGGTGTGGTTAAAGCCGTATTCCTGAAAGTTGGCGACAAAGTATCCGAAGGATCCGCCATCATCGAAGTAGAAACTGCCGGCTCTGCTGCAGCAGCTCCAGCTCCTGTCGCTCAAGCTGCCGCACCTGCACCGGCTGCCGCTCCGGCTCCTGCTGCACCAGCCGCTGCGCCTGCACCTACTACTCCTGCTCCTGCTGCTGCCAAAATCGACGAAGCTGCATTCGCAAAAGCGCATGCAGGTCCTTCCGCACGCAAACTGGCTCGCGAATTGGGCGTAGATTTGGGTCAAGTCAAAGGTACCGGTCTGAAAGGCCGTATCATGGGCGAAGACGTTAAAGCTTTCGTTAAATCCGTTATGCAAAGCGGTGCAGGCAAACCTGCAGCTGCTTCTTTGGGCGGTGGTCTGGACTTGTTGCCATGGCCTAAAGTTGACTTCTCTAAATTCGGCAGCATCGAAGTTAAAGAACTGTCTCGCATTAAGAAAATCTCCGGTCAAAACCTGTCTCGTAACTGGGTTGTGATTCCTCACGTTACCGTACACGAAGAAGCGGACATGACCGAATTGGAAGAATTCCGCAAACAGCTGAACAAAGAATGGGAACGCGAAGGCGTGAAACTGTCCCCATTGGCGTTCATCATTAAAGCCTCTGTTGCTGCGCTGAAAGCCTTCCCTGAATTCAACGCCTCTCTGGATGGCGACAACTTGGTGCTGAAAAACTACTTCAATATCGGTTTCGCTGCCGACACGCCAAACGGCTTGGTTGTTCCAGTCATCAAAGACGTGGATCAAAAAGGCTTGAAACAAATCAGCCAAGAGTTGACCGAATTGTCTAAAAAAGCCCGCGAAGGCAAGCTCAAACCTCAAGAAATGCAAGGCGCATGCTTTACCATTTCCAGCTTGGGCGGTATCGGCGGCACAGGCTTCACTCCGATTGTGAACGCACCTGAAGTCGCTATTTTGGGCGTGTGCAAATCCCAAATCAAACCGGTTTGGAACGGCAAAGAGTTCGCTCCTCGCCTGATGTGTCCGTTGAGCCTGTCCTTCGACCACCGCGTCATCGACGGTGCCGCCGGTATGCGCTTCACCGTATTCCTGGCTAACCTGTTGAAAGACTTCCGCCGCATTACTCTGTAATCCGAGCATTTTCAGACGGCCTGAATAGACAGGCCGTCTGAAAAAAAGAAGTCCGAACATCATTCAGAAAGATTAGACATGAGCTTAGTTGAATTGAAAGTGCCCGACATTGGCGGTCACGAAAATGTAGATATTATTGCGGTTGAAGTAAATGTGGGCGATACCATTGCTGTGGACGATACCCTGATTACTTTGGAAACCGATAAAGCGACTATGGACGTACCTGCCGAAGTTGCAGGCGTAGTCAAAGAAGTTAAAGTTAAAGTCGGCGATAAAATCTCTGAAGGCGGTTTGATTGTTGTCGTTGAGGCCGAAGGTGCAGCTGCTGCCCCTAAAGCCGAAGCGCCTGCTGCTCCTGCACAAGAAACGCCTAAAGCAGCCGCTCCTGCTCCTCAAGCTGCTCAATTCGGCGGTTCTGCCGATGCCGAATACGACGTAGTTGTATTGGGTGGCGGCCCCGGCGGTTATTCCGCTGCATTTGCCGCTGCTGACGAAGGCTTGAAAGTTGCCATCGTCGAGCGTTACAAAACTTTGGGCGGCGTTTGCTTGAACGTCGGCTGTATCCCTTCTAAAGCTTTGTTGCACAACGCTGCCGTTATCGATGAAGTACGTCACTTGGCTGCCAACGGTATCAAATACCCAGAGCCAGAACTCGATATCGACATGCTGCGCGCTTACAAAGACGGCGTGGTTTCCCGCCTGACTACCGGCTTGGCAGGTATGGCCAAAGGCCGTAAAGTGGACGTTATCCAAGGCGACGGTCAATTCTTGGATCCTCACCACTTGGAAGTGTCGCTGACTACCGGCGACGTGTACGAGCAAGCGACCCCTACCGGCGAGAAAAAAATCGTTGCCTTCAAAAACTGTATCATTGCAGCAGGCAGCCGCGTAACCAAACTGCCTTTTATTCCTGAAGATCCACGCATCATCGATTCCAGCGGTGCACTGGCTCTGAAAGAAGTACCGGGCAAACTGTTGATCATCGGCGGCGGTATTATCGGTCTCGAAATGGGTACGGTTTACAGCACTTTGGGGGCTCGCCTAGATGTTGTTGAAATGATGGACGGCCTGATGCAAGGCGCAGACCGCGACTTGGTTAAAGTATGGCAAAAACAAAACGAATATCGTTTTGACAACATCATGATCAACACCAAAACTGTTGCTGTTGAGCCTAAAGAAGACGGTGTTTACGTTACCTTTGAAGGTGCAAATGCGCCTAAAGAGCCACAACGTTACGATGCCGTACTCGTAGCTGCCGGTCGTGCGCCTAACGGCAAACTCATCAGCGCCGAAAAAGCAGGCGTTGCCGTAACCGACCGCGGCTTTATCGAAGTCGACAAACAAATGCGCACCAATGTGCCGCACATCTATGCTATCGGCGATATCGTCGGTCAACCGATGTTGGCACACAAAGCCGTTCACGAAGGCCACGTTGCCGCTGAAAACTGTGCCGGCCACAAAGCCTACTTCGACGCACGCGTTATTCCGGGCGTTGCCTACACTTCTCCTGAAGTGGCATGGGTTGGCGAAACCGAGTTGTCTGCCAAAGCTTCCGGCCGTAAAATCACCAAAGCCAACTTCCCATGGGCTGCTTCCGGCCGTGCGATTGCCAACGGTTGCGACAATGGTTTCACTAAGCTGATTTTTGATGCTGAAACCGGCCGCATCATCGGTGGCGGTATCGTTGGTCCTAACGGTGGCGATATGATCGGCGAAGTCTGCTTAGCGATTGAAATGGGCTGTGATGCAGCCGATATCGGCAAAACCATCCACCCACACCCAACCCTTGGCGAATCCATCGGTATGGCTGCGGAAGTGGCATTGGGCGTATGTACCGACCTGCCTGCTCAGAAAAAGAAATAAGTTCACTCAAATAAAATTTGAACGAACTTGATGGAACAAAGGCCGTCTGAATGTTTCAGACGGCCTTTTCGCAAACAAGGAGACTTAATATGAAAAAAATCGAAGCTATTATCAAACCTTTCAAACTCGACGATGTACGCGAAATCCTGACCGAAATCGGCATTACCGGCATGACCGTCAGCGAAGTCAAAGGCTTCGGCCGTCAAAAAGGCCATACGGAAATTTATCGCGGCGCAGAATACGCAGTCGATTTTCTACCTAAAGTAAAAATCGAATTGGTATTGGCTGACGACAAAGTCGATCAGGCTGTAGATGCCATTTTAGAAACCGCACATTCCGGCAAAATCGGTGACGGTAAAATCTTCATTTATCCGGTTGAAGAAGCTATCCGTATTCGTACCGGAGAACGCTCAGAAGCAGCGCTTTAATAGAAATCGCAAAATACAGAAGACAAATGCCGTCTGAAAATAAGTCATAGCTTGGTTTGCTCAGTACTTATTTTTTCAGACGGCCTTATTTCAATAATAACAGCCACAGCTTTTCTGAGACCTCAAACCATCACTATCTGCCTGAATAAACATAGAAACCATAGATAATAAAAATGCCGCTTATCACTCAAGCGGCATTTTATGTATCAGTTTTCTATGATTGAGTCAGGCTTAATCTGCGGAAAATCTCACACTATCAAGCAATAAGAAATTCGAGCAGATTTTTTCCGCCTACTTTCAGAGCATCTACGAATGTGTTGACTTTCTCTTGTTGCTCTTGAGTATGGCTTACCGTATACAGCCAGCCTTCCGGCGTGATTGTATAGTTGATGCCCAAGCCGCCCACTGAAGTCGGTGCAAAAGCAAAGTTTACTACCGTGCTGTTGTCGCCTACGGTTGAAGTAGAAAGGAAATCGGTAGTAAAGATTTGGTAGCCTTCATCTTTATAAATTTCAGGAAGCTCGTTGCCTTCTTTAGCCGCCATCAATTTGAGGCCCAACAAGTAACGGTTTGGACCTTGACCGAGTTTACAAGCTTTAATACGTGCTTTATGTTCGGCTAATGCGGCGTCCAGTGCTTCACGAGATGGTTTTTCTTGCAACAAAGTACCAACAAATGCCAGTGACTCTTCAGAAACAGGACGGACGCATTCAGTACTGCCGTTTTTAAAGTGACTGACATCCATAGCTTTGTATGTATCATCCCCTATTCTTATTGCCGCTTTACTTTTCAGACGACCCCTTTATCCAAACTCCGTTATAATGACGGCTTTAAAATTAATTCATTCCCAAGACGGTCTTATCATGAAACACATCCACATTATCGGTATCGGCGGCACATTTATGGGCGGCGTAGCGGCTATTGCCAAAGAAGCAGGTTTTAAAGTCAGCGGTTGCGACGCGAAGATGTATCCGCCGATGAGCACCCAGCTCGAAGCCTTGGGCATTGACGTACACGAAGGTTTTGATGCAGCTCAATTAGACGAATTTAAAGCCGATATTTACGTTATCGGTAACGTTGCCAAACGCGGCATGGATGTGATTGAAGCCATTTTGAACAAAGGCCTGCCTTACATTTCCGGCCCGCAATGGCTGGCTGAAAACGTGTTGCACCATCATTGGGTACTCGGCGTAGCCGGCACACACGGCAAAACGACTACCTCCTCCATGCTGGCATGGGCCTTAGAATATGCCGGACTCGCACCAGGCTTCCTGATTGGCGGCATACCGGAAAACTTCAGCGTTTCCGCACGCCTGCCGCAAACGCCGCGCCAAGACCCTAACTCAAAATCGCCATTCTTCGTTATCGAAGCCGACGAATACGACACCGCCTTTTTTGACAAACGCTCCAAATTCGTACACTACCGTCCGCGTACCGCCATTTTGAACAATTTGGAATTCGACCACGCCGACATTTTTGCCGATTTGGCTGCCATTCAAACCCAATTCCATCATTTGGTACGCACCGTGCCGTCTGAAGGCCTCATCGTCTGCAACGGCCAGCAGCAAAGCCTGCAAGATACTTTGGACAAAGGCTGCTGGACGCCGGTGGAAAAATTCGGTACCGAGCAAGGCTGGCAGGTTGGTACCGTCCATGCCGACGGCTCGTTTGATGTACACCATCACGGCGAAACAGTCGGACACGTCGCTTGGGAACTGATGGGCGAACACAACCGCATGAACGCACTCGCCGTTATCTCTGCCGCACGTCATGTCGGAGTCGATATTCAGACGGCATGCGAAGCTTTAAGTGCATTTAAAAACGTCAAACGCCGTATGGAAATCAAAGGCACGGTGAACGGCATCACTGTTTACGATGACTTCGCCCACCACCCGACCGCCATCGAAACCACCATCGAAGGCCTGCGCCAACGTGTCGGTAACGCCCGCATCCTCGCCGTCCTCGAGCCGCGTTCCAACACCATGAAGCTCGGCACCATGAAAGCCGCCCTGCCCGCAAGCTTAAACGATGCCGACCAAGTGTTCTGCTACGCCGGCGGCGTGGACTGGGACGTCGCCGAAGCCCTCGCGCCTTTAGGCGGCAAGCTGCATGTGGGCACAGACTTCGATGCCTTTGTTGCCGAAATCGTGAAAAATGCCGAAGCAGGCGACCATATTTTGGTCATGAGCAATGGCGGTTTCGGCGGAATACACGGAAAGCTGTTGGAAGCGTTGAAATAAGGGTTTGTTGAAAGTTTTGAATGATTGAGGCCGTCTGAAAACCGGAATTTGGTTTTCAGACGGCCTTTTTGTTGTGAAGTAATGGGATGGGGAAAAACCGATATTTTCGGCGAATCAGGTTTGGTTATAAACCAAGCCGGATTTGCCGTTTGCCTTTATTTGGATTTTTTGGGCGGCTTGGTGTTTTCGCTTTCTATTGCCTTTCGATATAGGTCAAACAGGAAGGCGACGCGTTCTGCCTCATCGTCGGTGTTTTTACCTTTTTTGTAGCCGTAGGCTTTATCTACTGCTTTGTCGAGGGTGGCGTGGGCTTTGACGAGGTCGGGATAGCCTGCGTCGGGCGCATAGAGTTCGGCGAGCGTAGGGGGAGGCAGATCATTAGCAAGCGCATCGGCGCGGTATTTCTCGCGAATGTCAAGGATGGCTTGTGCGGCAGATTCGATGGCGGCGCGTAGGGGGCTGTTTTCAGACGACCTCGGCTTTTTGCCTTTTTTGCCCGTGGTTTCCTGACAGGCGGTTTCGCCATCGTCTGGTTTACGACAGCTTTCTGGGAAGGGAAAGTTGTTGTACACGACGGTATTGGAATAGCGATAATCGCTTTTCAGACGACCTGCAACGGTACGCATAAAGGCATTGTGCATGGTGGAGCTGAGGATGCCGAAGTGGAAAAGGGTGGCGTTTGGAAGCATAAACGATGAATCGCTGATAATGATTTGATGCGAAAGATAGTCAACGGGAACGAAACGGCGGGCTTCAGAAGATACGCGCGGAATAATCAGATAATTGCCCTCTGAAGGCTGGCGGATTTCGTCGAAGAGCCACGGGGTAGCCGCTTTTTTCTGCGTGGCGGCTTTGCTGCTGGTTTCCCGCATGGCTTTGACTGCCTGAATACGGGTTCGTACTTTCGGCATTTTTTTTAAGTCGTTGTTACGCTTGACGTCGGCTACATCATGAAACCAAAGGCACCAACGGGTTTTGCCGTTGAGGAATTCCTCGGCGCCGATAAAGGGGCGGATGTATTGTTTTGCCAAGGGTTCATCGGCAATCAAGGCGTCTTTTTCATCGGTTGAAAGGATAAGGTTGCCACCGTCGGTCGGCTTATTACCGTAAAGCATTTCAATTTCCCCGCTGATTTGGGTTTTGCGCTTGGCAATAATCAAATCGGGCGCATCAATCAGATAAGGATTGATGTTGGCTACCGCGTGTTTTACAGGTTCGCCTTTGATGTCGGGATAGTCGTAGAGGTATTTGGGCAGGGCGGGATTTTCAAAAGCGTTTGCGCCGCCGTTTTCAGACGACGTTTTCGGTTTGCGGCTGAAGCCGACGATGATGCAATGGACGGCGGCTTTGCCTGCGGCTTGGCTCGTCCATTGGAAGGTGCGGTGGGCAAAGTTGATTTCGATGCCTTGGTTCAAAAGGCTGCCCCAGAGGATTTCGACCTGCTGGCCTTGGCAGATGGAATTGGTGGAGACAAATGCCGTCTTAACTTGGGGATTCTGCACCATGATGCCGGTGGCTTTGACATACCAATTGCAGACGTAATCCAACAGGCCGTAGCCTTTGATATGGCCGCAGATGCTTTCGAGGTCGTTTTTCTGCTCTTTGGTTTGGTAGGTCGAGCCGATAAAGGGCGGATTGCCGAAGATGTAGTCTGCCGCCTGCCAAGGTGTGCTGAGGCTGTTGGCGTGGATGATTTCGGCGGCGTCTTCGAGCGGCAGCGTATGGCAGGCGACTTCGCCGTCGAAGCGGATTTGCGTGCGGATGTTGCATTGGTGGTTTTTGAGCCACATGGCAGTACGGGCGATAAGAACGGCAAATTCGTCTATTTCGATGCCGTGGAATTGTTTCAGACGGCATTGGACGGACGGGCTGTCGAACAAGCCGCCTGCTTTGTCTTTGAGGGCTTCGGCGATGATGTCGTCTTCAAGGGCGCGGATGCGGTCGTAGGCAACGATAAGGAAGTTGCCGCAACCACAGGCCGGGTCGAGAAATTGCAGGTTTTGGATTTTTTGGTAGAAGGCGGCGAGTTTTTTGGCTTTGTCGCGTTTGAGGGCTTTGACGGCTTCAAATTCGGCGCGCAGGTTTTCTAAAAAAAGGCCGTTGATGACTTTGTCGATGTTGGCGGCTTCGGTGTAGTGTGCGCCCGCTTCGCGCCGCTCTTGCGCGTCCATGACGGATTGGAAGAGTGTGCCGAAGATTTCTGGACTGATGTTGCGCCAATCGAAATTGCCGCAGTCGATTAAGGCGCGGTGCTGCTTGGCAGTGAAGTCGAAAGTGCGCAGGCGTTCTTTGAAAAGACCGCCGTTGACGTATTCGAAACCTTTAAATTTTTCGCTTTGGGTCTTGCTGCGCTTTTGGTCGGGTGTGTTGAGAAATTCAAAGAGTTGATTGAGCTTGTCGCCAAGCATATCGGCCTCTTTGCAGCTTTCTAAAAAGTCTTGAAAGAGGTAGTTGCGCTGGAAAACAGCGCTGTCGTCGGCAAAAAAGAGGAAAAGCAGGCGCGTGATGAAGAGCCTGAGTTCGTGTTCTTCGTAAATGCCCTCTTCCTGCAAGGCATCGTGCAGTCTGCCAATGGCCGTCGCCGCTTGAATGTTGGCTTCTTCTTGAATTTGGCGGACTTTGGCTTCGATGCCGAACATAAAGTCGAAAACGCCGCGCGTAATGTATTCGGGCAATGCTTCCAGCGGGAATTGCCATTGGTTTTCCGCTCCTTCTTTAGGCTCGCGACGATAAAGGTGGAAATGGGCAAAATCGCTGACGGCGTAATATTCAGGTAAGGCAGATGGCTTGGTGCGCTCGATTTCCTGCAAATAACGCTCCGCCTGTTCTTTGGCTTTGGCTAGGTTTTTGTTGGCGGATTTGTGTTCTGCCAGGAAGATGCCTTCCCAAAAGACATCGACAAATTGGGTGTTGTTGCTCGGGTCTTTAACGGCATATTCGAAGTGGACGACGTTTTTGCGGTCAATGCCGAAAATCGCAAAAAATTCATTCCAAAAGGTGTCTTTTTCACGGCGTTCGTCGGTTTGGTTTTTATAGTGGTCGGCGAAATTTTGTGCGGCGCTTTGGAGTTGGAGCAAAGTTTTCATGACTTTATGGAATGAATGTATTGTGTAAATGGATGGGGCGTTATTATAACGGTTTGCGTTAAAAAGGTCGTCTGAAACCTCTTTTCAGACGACCTTTCTTCTTTCTGGTTATCAATATTTAACCGCAACCGCCGCATTTGCCGCAGCCGCTGCTGCAGTCACGTTTTTTAGGTTTGAATACGAATTTTCGCAAGAGGAAGAATACGCAGGCGAGCATAATCAAGCCGACGATAATATATTGAGTCATGATGATAGTATCCTTGAAGAAATTTGGTAAACCAGGAATGCGGCAAAATAAGCCATCAGGAACAAATAGCCTGTAATCATAAGCATATTTTTCGTGGATTTGGTTTCGCGTCTAATCACGGTCAAAGTCGCGGCACACATCGGAGCATACACATACCAAGCCAAGAAGGCAAAGGCGGTCGGCAAGCCCCAGTTGTTGTGTATGATGGGAATCAGTGCGTTTTGTACGGCATCTTCAGACGATGCGCTGACGGCATAAACGGTACCCAATGCGGCAACGACCACTTCGCGCGCGGCAATACCCGGAATCATGGCAATACACATTTCCCACGTAAAACCCAAAGGTGCAAACAACGGCTGAATAGCGTGACCAAGTGTACCTGCCAAGCTGTAATCGATGGCGGCACCGGTTGCGCCTTCAGGCGGTTGCGGCCAGCTTACCAAGCCCCACAGAACCACGGCCAATGCAAAAATAATGGTACCGGCGCGTTTCAGGAAAGCTTTTACCCTATCCCACAGGCTGGTCATGATGTGTTTGAAGTTAGGCGTACGGAAAGTCGGCAATTCCATCAAAAGTGGGAATTGTTGCACATTGCCTTTCATTCGCGCCAAACGTTTCATGATATACGCCGCCAATGCAGCCGACAGGATGCCTGCGATATAAAGAATAAACAATGTCAGGCCTTGCAGGTTGAAAATACCGCCCACTGTACGGTCAGGAATGACGGCGGCGATAATCAGCGCATACACCGGCAAACGTGCGGAGCAAGTCAGCAACGGCGCAACCGCGATGGTAACAAGGCGTTCGCGCGGGTCGTTAATGGTTCGCGCCGACATCACGGCAGGAACGGCACAGGCAAAGCTGGACAAAAGGGGAATAAACGAACGGCCGGACAAACCGCTTTTCGCCATGATGTTATCCAACAGGAAGGCTGCACGCGGCAGATAGCCCGAGTCTTCCAAAAGCAGGATAAAGGCAAACAAAATCGTAATCTGAGGCAGGAACACCAACACGCTGCCCAAACCGGCAATGACGCCGTTGACGAGCAAGTCGTTGAGGATGCCCGGCTCCATGTTGGCGCCTATCCATTCGCCCAGCGCGGCAAAGCCGCCTTCGATGGCTTCCATAATCGGTGCCGCCCAAGTGTAAACCGCTTGGAACACCATAAACAGGATCACCAGCAGCATAATCATGCCCCAGACGGGGTGCAGCACGATGTCGTCGAGTTTTTTGTGCCATGCGGGCAGCGTCATCTGGGTGCGTACCACTTGTGCCAAAATCGATTCGACTTCTTGATAAAGTTTGTCGCTATCCAGCGCATCGAGCGTGCGTTCGGCAGAGGCGGGGTTTGCGGGGAAAGAGCGTTTGCGCGGCAGCTTCGCCACGGCTTCGCGTACAGCCTGTACGCCCGACGCGCTCACTGCAACTGTTTCCAAAACAGGTGCATCCAACAACTCGCTCAGTTTGGCCGCGTCGATATTCAAGCCCCGATTGCGCGCAACGTCGCTCAGGTTTAGCGAAACGACCATCGGCAAGCCCAAGGTTTTCAGTTCTAAAACCATGCGCAGGGTCATACGCAAGTTGGTCGCATCGGCAACGGCAATAATGGCATCGGGCGGAATGCCCATCTTGCCTACCATTACATCTTTCGCCACCGCTTCGTCGGGGCTGGTCGTGCGTAGGCTGTATGTCCCCGGCAGGTCGATAATGCGGACGGCCTCGTCGTCGAGGAAGGCGCCCTCGCGCTTATCGACAGTTACGCCCGGATAATTGGCAACCTTGGCATGTGAGCCGGTCAAACCGTTGAACAAAACGGTTTTGCCGCAGTTTGGCGCGCCAATCAAGGCAAAATAGCTTAGTTCCATCATTTTTCCTTATTCTTTCAGACGGCCTTAAACGGCCTCAACGATACGACACATAATCTTCCCGGCCTCTTCCAAACGCAGGGAAAATTGAGATTGGTTACCCAAACGTACCGCAAACGGGCCTCTCCCAAAACCACCCACTGCAATCACTTGCAACGGCATTCCGCTGGAAAAACCCAAATCCGAAAGACGACGGGTTACCAAGGTATCCAAATCACCAAAAACAGGGTTGGGAGCAATGGAATCAATATGTACGACTGCGCCTTTTTTCAGGCGCGACAAAGGAACAGCAGACATAAGCCTCTCTTTTCTTTTTGTTTTAAAAATAGATTATTGAGAAAACGTGAGAAGTATGACGAGTGCGTGGCACATTTGAAAGGTTGGTTATGAGTGGCTATTCGCTACTTCTTTCAATAAGTGCGGTTTGTTTTAAGTATTGTTATTTTCTTTGCTAATGATAAATCTTATTAATGTAAAAATCAAATGTAACAAGATAAACTAAAAAGGCTGAAATCCTTTTATCATTAGGATTTCAGCCTTTTTATACACTCAATAAACTAAAGGCCGTCTGAAAACTTTCAGACGGCCTTCAAAATAAAAAACCGAATCAAATCGGTTTTTTATTCCCATTCAGGGAAAGACTCTAAATTACAGAGCGTCTTTCAATGCTTTACCGGCACGGAATTTAGGCGTTTTAGCAGCAGCAATAGTCAAAGGCTCGCCAGTTTTAGGGTTGCGGCCTTGACGTTCGGCGCGTTCGCCGACGTAGAAAGTACCGAAACCGACCAGAGTAACAGTGTCGCCGTTTTTCAACGCGTTGGTTACGGCATTAGTAGTAGCATCCAAAGCTTTTTGCGCAGCAGATTTGGAAATGCCGGCTTCTTGAGCAATTGCTTCGATCAATTCAGACTTGTTCACAATTAGTCCCTTCCTATCGTAAAAAATGATGAAATGCCCGAATACTCGGGGCTTAAGCACTTTTAAAGCACATACGTACTTTATAGCAATTCTGAAATTATCATGTCAAGTAAAAGATGTGGAATTGCCCTATTTTTGTGGCATTCAGGGCAAAACCACATTTTTTGCAACATCAGACGGCCAACTTAATGCTTGGTTGCTTTTGTTCTTGACTTCGCCTTAGAAGTTTGCGGGGTCTCGGCAACCGTCAATTCAGCCGCCCATTGCTCAGGCTGAGCTTCCAAGCCCAAAGCCAACACTTCATCAATCCATTTTACCGGATGAATGGTCAGACCGGTTTTGACATTTTCAGGGATTTCTTCCAAATCTTTGACGTTGTCTTTTGGAATCAATACATGCTTGATCCCGCCGCGCAAAGCAGCCAGCAGTTTTTCTTTCAAACCGCCAATCGGCAAGACTTCGCCACGCAAAGTGATTTCGCCGGTCATCGCCACGTCCGCACGCACCGGAATTTTGGTGAAGGCAGAAACCATCGACAAAGTCATGGCGATACCTGCGCTCGGACCGTCTTTTGGCGTCGCACCTTCAGGCACATGGACGTGAATGTCTTTTTTCTCGTAAAAATCAGGAGCCAGACCCAGTGATTCAGCACGGGAACGGACAACCGACCATGCGGCCGATACCGATTCTTTCATGACATCGCCCAGTTGGCCGGTACATTGAATCGTACCTTTGCCCGGCAAGGCAACCGCCTCAACAGTCAACAACTCGCCACCTACTTCGGTCCAAGCCAAACCGGTTACCTGACCGATGCGGTTTTCGCTTTCAGCCACACCATAGTCGAAACGGCGCACGCCCAGATAGTCATGCAGATTTTTCTCAGTAACTTTAATCGCTTTAGGCTTGGCCTTGCTTACTGTTTTGGATTTGGACGCTTTTTTCTTGTCCTCATTCAAGGTAACCTGCATGACAACTTTGCGGCAGATTTTGGCAATTTCGCGATCCAACGAGCGGACACCGGCCTCGCGGGTGTAGTAACGGATAATATCGCGCACTGCACTCTCATCAACCACCAACTCGCCCTCTTTCACACCATTGCGCTTCATTTGTTTCGGCACAAGGTATTGCATGGCGATATTGATTTTTTCGTCTTCCGTATAACCGGACAGACGGATGATTTCCATACGGTCAAGCAGCGGAGTCGGGATATTCAAGCTGTTTGAAGTGGCAATAAACATCACATCGCTCAAATCATAATCGACTTCGGCATAGTGGTCGGCAAACTTGTTGTTTTGCTCAGGATCCAGCACCTCAAGCAAAGCACTAGCCGGATCGCCGCGGAAATCGCTGCCCATCTTGTCGATTTCATCAAGCAGGAACAATGGATTTTTCACACCCGCTTTCGCCATGTTTTGCAAGATTTTGCCCGGCATAGAGCCGATATAGGTACGACGGTGACCGCGGATTTCGCTTTCATCACGCACGCCACCCAAGGCCATACGCACATATTGGCGGCCTGTCGCTTTGGCAATCGATTCACCCAAGGAAGTTTTACCCACCCCCGGAGGACCCACCAGACACAAAATCGGGCCTTTGAGCTTGTCCATCCGTTTTTGAACGGCCAAATATTCCAAAATGCGCTCTTTAACTTTTTCCAGACCATAGTGGTCGGCATTCAAAATCAAATCAGCCTTGGCAATATCTTTGCTGACACGGGATTTTTTCTTCCACGGCAACTCAAGCAAAGTATCGATATAGTTGCGCACGACGGTCGATTCTGCAGACATCGGCGGCATCATTTTCAGTTTTTTCAATTCAGACAGACATTTTTCTTCAGCCTCTTTGCTCATGCCTGCTTCTTTGATTTTGTTTTCCAGCGCATCCAGCTCGCCGCGCTCGTCTTCTTCGCCCAACTCTTTCTGAATCGCTTTCACTTGCTCATTTAAGTAATACTCGCGTTGGGATTTTTCCATTTGACGTTTCACACGGCCACGGATACGTTTCTCGACCTGCATGATGTCGAGTTCGGCTTCCAACTGCGCCAGCAGAAATTCCAAACGGTCAACAATGCCGGCAGTCTCCAATACATATTGACGCTGCTCCAATTTCAGCTGCAAATGCGCGGCAATGGTATCTGCAAGGCGGCTGTTGTCATCGATGCTGCTGATGGTACTGATGACTTCGGCAGGGATTTTCTTGTTCAACTTCGCATATTGCTCAAATTGAGTCAGCAGAGTACGGCGCAAGGCCTCAATTTCAGGATTGTCCTTGTCGCTATTCTCATCAATCGCCTCAACATGAGACAAAAACAATCCGCCTGTTTCATCAACCGTCAACGCACGCGCACGACGAATACCTTCTACCAACACTTTAACGGTGCCGTCAGGCAGCTTCAAAACCTGCAAAACTTGGGCGACTGTACCGGTCTGGTGCAAATCTTCAGCTTTAGGGTCTTCTGTATTAGGGTCAAGCTGGGCCAACAGGAAAACCGGATCATCATTGGCCATTGCCGCCTCAAGGGCCGCAATCGATTTAGGACGACCGACGAACAGCGGCAATACCATATGCGGATACACCACGACATCGCGTAAAGGCAAGGTAGCCAGCGCACTGTATTCCTCGAAATATTTGTCTTTTATCGGCATAGTTAGAAATCTCAATCATTGTTAAATCAGAATGTAGCTCAAAATTGGGCTGAAGCGCTGCATTTCAAGACTTGAAAAACAGCTTATCCGCACCTATTTTCGAAAACATCATTTTTAATAGCCCGATATGGACGTTTACGATAAAATATATCGGATTTCGGGCCGTCTGAAAACTTTTCAGACGGCCCGAGCAAACCAAACAAGGCAGTAAACCATGACAGACTCAACTGAAAAAAAATCACTGATTGAATTCCCCTGCACTTTCCCCTTGAAAGTTATGGGCGCAGTTCATCCCGAATTTGAATCCGCCATCTTGGAAACCGTGCGCAAACACGCTCCCGATACCGAGCCGCACCACATTACTACGCGCCCAAGCAGCAAAGGCAACTACACCGGCGCAACCGTCAAAGTAAATGTCGATAACCAAGAGCAGCTCGACAATATCTACCGCGACCTGACTTCACACGAATTGGTAAAAGTGGTGCTGTAATGAAAATCGTGCACAAAGGCTTGGTCGATTACCTGCCGACTTTCGAAGCCATGAAGGCATTTAATGCCTCGCGTGACGAAAATACCGAAGACGAATTATGGGTGGTCGAGCATCCGCCCGTATTTACCCAAGGCTTGGCCGGAAAACCCGAACACCTCCTCATTCGCGACGATATTCCCGTTGTCCAAATTGACAGAGGCGGTCAAATTACCTATCACGGCCCCGGTCAACTGGTTGTCTATACGATGATCAATTTCAAACGCCGTAAAACCAGCGTCCGCCATATCGTTTCCGCACTTGAAAACAGCATCATCGCCACCTTGGCAGAATACGGCATCGAAGCAGCCGCAGATCCCAAACGTCCCGGCGTTTACGTCGGCGAGCGTAAAATCGCTTCCCTGGGCCTGCGTATCAAAGACGGCTCCGTTTACCACGGCTTGGCGCTTAATGTGAACATGGATTTAAGTCCGTTTACCCATATCAACCCCTGCGGTTATGCTGGTATGGAAATGACCCAAATTGCCGACTATGTCTCTCCGGCACCCAGTTTGGCAGAAGTTGCAGACAAACTGACCAAGCATTTACAAAAAGAGCTGGCATAAGGCCGTCTGAAAATATTCAACCCCAACGCCATCTTTTAACTGCCCCTCTGAACCCACAAGCCCTTAGGTCATAAAGACTACGATAAGCTTTTCAGACGGCCTTTATAACGACAGAAAGAACACATCACCATGAGTGAAGAAGTAAAACACGACCCCAAACGCGGCATCAAACTAAAAGGCGCAGACAAAACTGCACGCATTCCGATTAAAGTTGTTCCATTGGAACAAAAATTGAAAAAGCCCGAATGGATCCGCGCCAAATTACCAGGCAAGAAATTCTTTGAAATCAAAAATATTCTTCGCGAACAAAAAATGCATACCGTGTGCGAAGAAGCATCTTGTCCAAACATCAGCGAATGCTTTACCAAAGGTACGGCCACATTCATGATCATGGGCGATATTTGTACCCGTCGCTGCCCGTTCTGCGACGTTGGCCATGGCCGCCCCAATATGTTGGATCCTGACGAGCCTAAACACTTGGCTGAATCCGTCAAGTCCATGAACCTGCGCTATGTCGTGATTACTTCCGTCGACCGTGACGACCTGCGTGATGGTGGCGCCCAACATTTCGCCGACTGCATTAAAGCCATCCGCGAAACCAGCCCGAATACCAAAATCGAAATCCTTGTTCCCGATT
>ERZ772910.413-NODE-413-length-25396-cov-3.349631_pt1 | contig 25396 bp, 23 predicted proteins | sample MGYA00511357_ERZ772910 | MGnify/ENA primary metagenome ERZ772910 (study PRJEB29015, sample SAMEA2738096) | human oral metagenome | biome: human oral; feature: human-associated habitat; material: saliva | place: China | collected 2193 ... | reverse complement strand
CACTTATGGAAAATAATCCTGAGGAAGCTATAAAAAATAATATATTTGGAACTAAGAATGTAGCTGAATGTTGTCTTAAATATAAACTAGAATCAGTAGTTTTAATTTCTACAGATAAGGCAGTTAATCCAACTAATGTTATGGGAGCTACAAAAAGAGTTTGTGAGATGATATTTCAAAAATATTCAGAAAAAGATTCAAATACAAAATTTATGGCTGTTAGATTTGGAAATGTTTTAGGAAGTAATGGTTCCGTTATACCTATATTCTCAAAATTAATAGAAGAAGGTAAGAATCTGACTCTTACTCATAAAGATATAATAAGATATTTTATGACTATACCAGAAGCGGCTCAATTAGTTATAGAAGCAGCTACTATTGGTAAAGGTGGAGAAATATTAATATTAGATATGGGTGAGCCAGTTAAAATTTATGATTTGGCAAAGAATATGATAAAGTTATCAGGTTCAAATGTGGGAATAGATATAATTGGATTAAGACCTGGAGAAAAATTATTTGAAGAACTTCTATATGATGTAAATTCATCAGAAAAGACATCAAATAACAAGATATTTATAACTAATATGGAAAATGAAAAAGTACAGGTTGATATAGATAATTATTATACAATCTTAAAAGATTTAATAAAGAATAATGATACTATTGGAATGAGAAGAACTTTAGCTAGTATTATTGGTACATTTAAAGGGCGTGTGGAATAAATAATGTTAAAAATAAAGAAAAGTAATTTTTTTGTATTTTTTCATATATTAATTATACTAATTTTTGTATTTTTTAGGAGAAAAATTTTTTATATTTTTCCTCAAGCAATGAATCTCTACAATTTACATGTAGGTGTTATTACTTTACTTAAATATGGTTATATTCATCATATACCGAGATATTTAGTTGTATATCCAAGTATTTTTTTAGGAGAATTATTAAATATAGATATACATCTTGTCAATACAGTATATTCAATGATTATTTTTTGTATGACAATAATTTTGTGGTGGAGAATTGTAAAAAAATATAAAGTGAGAATAAATTTATTAACTTGGATGTTTTTAGTACTTTTTTCAATTGGTATTATTAATTTTGTGAATGGGAGAATAATTTTTGCATATTTTTCTGAAGCATTATTACTGTATTATTTTGTTGAGGGAAAATTTCAAATTAATTTAAAATTTTTAATAATTTTTCTTTTTAGTAGCGTGAGTAGTGGAACAATGAGTGTAATTTTAATAATTTGTTTTTTATTGAGGAAAAAAATGAAAAATTATCAAAAAACTAATAACTTCTACAAGTTATTTAAAATACCTATAATTTTAATAATGCTTTATTTTTTTATGATTTTTTTAAAAAAAAATCTAGCATACTATTCTGGAAATATTTTTTTTATGTTACAACATGGGCTTTTTTCAATATTAGAAAATATTTCAACTGGTATATATATATTACTATTAATAGCATTTATATGTTTTATATGTGTATCAATATTACTAAAGAAAAAAGATGAGTTATTATTTAAGTTTTATCTGGGTTCTATTATAGGGTTACTTTTTGGCTTTACTGCAGGTAGTATGATATTACCTATATTACTAATATATTTTTTGATTATTTTTAATTTAAAAAGAATAAAATTCAAAAGGAGAGATAAATGAAATTATTGTATATTTCAAACAATACAAATGAGATAGAAAAGATTGATAAAATCTTTGTTGATTTCATTTTTATTGATTTAGAAATAAATGGAAAAAAAGAAAGACAAGGACATTTAGATACTTTTATATCAAATCACAGTATAGAAGATGTAAAAAAAATAAAGAATATTTTGAAACATTCTAAATTATTAGTTAGGGTAAACCCGATAGGTGAAGGAAGTAAAGAAGAAATAGATAAAGTAATAGAGTATGGTGCAGATGTAGTAATGCTCCCTATGTTCAAAACAAAAGAGGAAGTTGAAAAATTTGTTTCCTTTGTTAATAAAAGAGCTAAAGTTTGTTTATTATTGGAAACGTCAGAAGCATTTTTTAGGATAGATGAAATTCTTTCAGTAAAAGGTATAGATTATATTCATATTGGTTTAAATGATTTACATTTAAGTCTGGGATTAGATTTTATGTTTGAATGTCTTGCCGGAGACTTTATGGAGTATTTAGTGAATAAAATAACTAAAAAAGGAATAGAGTTTGGAATAGGTGGAATAGCAAGGATAGGTGAAGGAGAACTACCAGCAGAGGTTATTTTAAAAGAACATGTAAGATTGGGATCAAAAATGGCAATTTTATCTAGAGCTTTTAGGGATGGTTCAAAAGAATTAGATAAAGAGATAGCCAAAATAAGAGAAGAATATAAAAAAGATTTGCTTTTAACAAAAGAAGAATTATTAGAAAATAAAAATAAAATAGATAAGATAGTAAGAGAAATAGCTTTTAAAAGGAGACATAAATAATGTTATATAGAAAATTTGGGAAAAGAGTAGTAGATACTATATTGTCTTTTATTGGAGTTATTTTACTATCTCCATTATTTTTAATTATAGCTTTATTAATTAAACTAGATTCAAAAGGATCGGTTATATTTAGACATAAAAGATTAGGAAAAAATTGTGAACCAATATATGTATTAAAATTTAGGACAATGGTAGAAAATGCTGTTCTATTAGGACCACAATACACTAAAGATAATGATAGTAGAATCACTAAAATAGGAAAATTTCTTAGAAAAACAAGTTTAGATGAATTACCACAATTTATTAATGTTTTTAAAGGAGATATGTCTATAATTGGTCCAAGACCAGACGCTTATACAGATAGTCCTACTGATATTCAAAGGATGAGAACAAAAATATTACCAGGGATAACAGGACTTGCACAAGTAAATGGAAGAAGTAATTTAGATGAAAAAAGTAGAGGAGATTATGATTTAGAGTATATAGAAAAGTATAGTTTTATCTATGATTTAAAAATTTTTATAAAAACAATTTTGATAGTAGTTCTTAGAAAAGGAACAAATTAATATACTAGAAGGAGTTAAAAAAATGAAAGAAAAAGATTACATTGCTGTTATAGCAGGGATTAGTGGAGAAGTAATTGTAAAAGAATTAAAGAAATTGGGCTATAAGACTTTTGTGATTAGTGGAAGAGAACAAGATTCAGGAATGAGTATTTCAGATAAAAGTTATGTAGTAGATTTAAAAGAAAAAGAACTTATTTATAATGAATTAGTAAAAAATAGTATAGATAAGGTTATTCTTGGAACAGGTCATGTGTTAGCATTTAATTTAATAAATTTTTTAGCTAAAAAAGGAATAAAAGTTTCAGTTGATCCTAAAAGTAGCCTTATAGCAAAAGATAAATTTGCATATAAAGAAGAATTAGTTAAAAATGGAATTTTAACTCCTAAATATATAGAAATAGCTTTAGATGTAGAATATGATATTCAAAGAATTTTAGATAAAGTAGGTTGTCCTTGTGTTGTAAAATCAACTATTGATACAACTTACCCTAAAAAAGCAAATACAAAAGAAGAATTGGAAAGACATATAGAGACTATCAGAAAAACAAATAGCCCAATAGTAGTAGAGCAATTTATAGAAGGAATAGATACAACAGTTCCAGTATACTCAAATCCTAAAGAAACAAAAGCTATATTAGTTAGTTATTATAGTAAAGCAGATGCTTGTAAGTTAGAAGGTTTTGGAAATGATTTAATTAAAGAGAAATTAAGTAAAGAAGTTGAAGAAAGATTATTAAGATTTTCTGAAGATGTTATAAGAAAAACAAATATTATAGGAATGGCAAGACTTGATATAATAGTTGATAAGGATGAAAAATTTTATGTATTAGAATGTAATTCAGTTATGGTAACTGGAGTACACCCAAATCAAATAGAATATGGAAAAGAATTTTTAGAAAGAGAAAATATAAATTTTGCAGAATACACAGTAAAAAATGCTTTAGAAATATTTAAAAATTAGGGTGATATTAATGAAAAAAATTTTTATGACTTGTTATGGTGGAGGACATGCAGAAATAATAAAAGAAGTATATAAAAATTTAATAAATATTTCTGATATTGAAATAACAATTTTAGCACTAACGACATCAAAATATAAATTTGAACAAGAAAGAATTCCTTATAAAGTGATAACAGACTATTATAATAAGGAAGAAGATAAGGAAATATACAAACTAGGAAAAGAGTTTTGTATAAAAAATAATATAGATACTTCAATAGGTGAAGACGAAACATATCTTTATCATGGTTATCCTTTGTTTGAACAAGAAAAAAAATATGGGAAAAAAAAGATAGAAGAAGGATTTAAAAAATATGGTAGAGGAATTTTTCTGCCATTACAATTTATGAAAAAAATATTGCAATTAGAAAAGCCTAATTTAGTGGTTACAACTAATTCTCCACGATATGAAAAAGCTGCTTTAATTGTAGCTAAGAATTTAAATATAAAAACATTATCAATAGAAGATTTATTTGGGGTAGGAAATAAAATTTATTCTGATAAAATGGTAGAGTTTTTTAAGGATACAGTATATGAAGATGTGTATGGAGAAAATTTATGTATTATTTCTGAAGAAAGTAAAAAAAATTTATCAAATACTAAAGTGGATAATATCTTTGTTACTGGGAATCCAGCCTTTGATAAAGCAATAAAATTTTACAATAAGAATTATAAAATAATAGAAAAAGATAAAGAAAAAATTACTTTGTGCTTTTTAAGCCAAAATTATCCAGAGAGATTTTTGATAGTTAAAGAATTAAAGGATATTGTAAAAGAGCAAAAAAATTTTGATTTAATTATAAAGATTCATCCAAATGAAAAATTAGAAGAGTACATAAGCTACATAGATGAAAATACAAAAGTTATTAATTCTAATTTATATGAGACTATTTTTAAATCAGATATCATCGTAACAGTTGATTCAACAGCAGCTTTAGAAGCTGTGATTTTAGATAAAAGTGTTGTTGCTAAAAAAAATGACTATATTCCATTTGAAAATATGAATATAGGAGTAGAGTACAAGAGTATTAGTGATATAAAAAATAAAATAAATGAAGTTTTGTATAATAATGAAGTGATTAATTGTTTAAAAAAGGGAAGAAAGTTATTTAGACCAATCGAGTTTTCAGGACTGAAAATAAAAAAAATAATAGAGAAAATAATAAACAATAATTAAAAATAATATTATAAACTTAGGAGGAAAAATGAAATATTGTAAAAAATGTTTAATGCCTGATACAAGACCAGGTATAAGTTTTAATGAAGAAGGTGTTTGTTTAGCTTGTCAAAATCATGAAAAAAGAAAAAAAATTAATTGGGAAGAACGTTGGGAAGAATTAAAAAAATTGTGTGATAAATACAGAGGAATTAATGGAGAGGGAGAATATGATTGTGCTATAGCTGTTAGTGGTGGTAAAGACAGTCATTATCAAGTTTACTTAATGAAAGAAGTTTTGAAAATGAATCCTATTTTATTTAGTGTTGAGGATAATTTTACTATGACAGAAGCAGGAAAGCATAATATAAAAAATATTTCAGAGGCATTTGGATGTAATATTATAAGTTTAAAACCTGATATCAAAACTCAAAAAATATTAATGAGAAAGACATTTGAAAAATATGGAAAACCTACTTGGATTATAGATAGATTAATTTACACATTTCCTTTAAGAATGGCTTTAAAATTTAATACAATGTTATTAATATATGGAGAAAACGTAAGTTATGAATATGGTGGTAGTGATGCAAAGGAAACATATTCTGCTAGGGAGATTCTTAAAAATGGTGTAGCCTCAGATATTCCAACAGATGAATTGTTGGGAGAAGGAATAACAGAAAAAGAACTATACTTAACAAAAGCACCTTCAACCAAAGAAATAGAAAAATTAGATCCAATATATATCAGTTATTTTGTTCCTTGGAATGGAATTCAAAATTATAATATAGCTAAGAGATATGGTTTTACTGACTTAACTCATGAATGGAATAGAACACACCATGTTGAAAATTTTAATCAAATAGATTCTTATGGGTATCTTTTTAATGGATGGATGAAATATCCTAAATTTGGACATGCTCATGCAACTGATCATGCTTCAAGATTTGTTAGAGAAGGAATTTGGACGAGGGATTATGCAATTGAAAAAGTGAAATTAGCTGAGCCAAATCCAGATATAAAAATGTTAGAAGATTTCAGAAAATTTGTGGGCTATACTCCAAATGAGTTCTATTCTATTTTAGATAAATGGTATAATAGAGAATTATTTTTTAAAAATGATTTAGGAGAGTGGGAATTAAAAGAACCAATATAGAAAGAAAAAAAATAGAATTAAAATGATTTTTTAAATATTACACATTTTAATAAAAATAATTCTATTAAAATGTGTAATATTTTTAAGTTTATTTAAAACTCAATTTATATTATTAAATCTATTTTTATTTAATGGGAGAGTAAAAATATGAAAAAAAATTTAATTTTAATAGGAGCAGGAGGATATGCTAAATCTGTAATAGATTCTCTAAAACTTGATAAATATGAAATAATAGGTTTTATTGATGATATAAAAACAGGAAAACACCTTGGTTATAATATATTAGGAAATTCTTTAAATAATTATAATTCACAAAATTATTGTTTTTTTGTTTGTATAGGTGATAATGAAAAAAGAACAATTTGGTATAATAAAATAATTGAAAAGGGATTAGAAGTTATAAATATTATTGATAAATCAGCAATAGTTTCTAAAAATATAAGAATTGGAAAAGGAATATTTATAGGTAAATTAGCAATAGTTAATAGTGATGTCACATTAGGAAATAATATCATAATAAATACAAAAGCTTTACTAGAACATGGGACTTCTGTTGGAGATAATTCTAATGTCTCTACTAATACTGCAGTTAATGGTGATACAAAAATAGGAAAGAACTGCTTTATTGGTAGTTCTTCAGTTTTAAATGGTCAGTTGACAATAGGTGATGGAGCAATAATTGGTTCAGGAACTGTGGTAATAAAAGATGTTAAAGAAAATACTACTGTTGTTGGAGTTCCAGGAAGAGTAATAAAGGGAGAATAAAATGAAAAAAAGAGTATTTATAGTTGCGGAAATAGGATGTAATCATAATGGAGATCCAAAACTTGCAAAAAAAATGGTGGAAGAAGCAAAAAAATGTGGTGTAGATGCAGTAAAATTTCAAACTTTTAAGGCTGATTTATTAATTTCAAAAATTGCACCAAAAGCTGAATATCAAAAAGTTACAACAGGAACAGCTGATTCACAGTTAGAAATGACAAGGAAATTAGAATTACCTTATGATGAATTTAGAAAACTTGAAGAATATGCAAAAAGCTTAGGCTTAGAAGTTTTTTCAACTCCATTTGATTTTGATTCTATAGATTTTTTAATAGAAAATAAACAAAAAATATGGAAAATTCCTTCTGGTGAAATAACAAACTTACCATATTTAGAAAAGATAGCAAGAGCAGATATTCCAAATAAAGAAATAGTAATCTCAACAGGAATGGCAACTGTTGAAGAAATAAAATGGTCGTTAAAAGTATTAGAAGATAATGGAGTACCTAAGAGTAAAATAACAATATTACATTGTAATACTGAATATCCAACTCCTTATGAGGATGTAAATTTAGAAGCAATTCCATATTTAATGGAAAAATTTCCTGAATATAAAATAGGATTTTCAGATCATTCGCAAGGTTATTTTGATGGAGTAGCTTCGGTTATTTATGGAATAAACTTTATTGAAAAACATTTTACATTGGATAAAAATTTTGAAGGACCAGATCATAAAGCTTCTGTTACACCAGATGAACTAAAATTACTTTGTGAAGGAATAAGAGTGGTTGAAAAATCTTTAGGGAAAAGAGATAAAATTGTAACTTCTTCAGAAAGAAAAAATAAAATAGTAGCTAGAAAATCTATTGTTGCAAAGAAAGAGATAAAAAAAGGAGATATTTTTACATTAGATAATATAACAGTAAAAAGACCAGGAAATGGAATAAGTCCAATATATTGGTATGAAGTTTTAGGAAAAGTATCTGAAGAAAATTTTGATGAAGATGAGCTTATAAAAGATTCCCATTTTGAAATGCAAGGAGAATAACTATGAAAAAAATTGCTATAATTCCAGCTAGATCTGGTTCCAAAGGTTTACCTAATAAAAATATATTAATGTTAGGAAATAAGCCTTTAATAGCTTATACAATAGAAGCTGCTTTAAAGAGTAATGAATTTGAAAGAATAATAGTTTCAACGGATTCACTAGAATATAAATATATAGCTGAAAAATTTGGTGCTGAAGTATTTATGAGAAGTGAAGAACTTTCAAATGATAAAGCTAGCAGTTTTGTTGTAATAGAAGATGTATTAAAGAAAATAGGAACAACAATTGATTATTTTGTTTTATTACAAGTGACTTCACCTTTTAGAAATGAAAATCATATAAAAGAAAGTATAAAATTATTTGAGGATGATATCGATAAGAATGATTTTCTAGTATCTATGCAAAAAAGTGATAAATCAAGTTCATTAATAAAACCAATATATGATAATGGAACTTTAGAAGAATATAATATAGATTATAGTAATTATAGTAGACAAAAGTATGATGAATACCATCCAAATGGAGCTATTTTTATTGGAAAAGTAAAAGAGTATTTAGAACAAAAGCACTTTTTTGGAAAAAGATCGAAAGCCTATTTTATGAATAAGGAAGATTCTATAGATATAGATGATTCTCTAGATTTTGAAATTGCAATAACTGTTTTAACAAAAAAAAATAAGGAAGAGAATCTAAAAAAAGCAATAAAAAATAGAATACAACAAAAAAGTAATTTATTTAATGAATCAAAAGATATAACATTAATAGGGAATTCTCTTTTTGATAATTGGAAGATAGAAAAATTAAGTAATAATACAGTAGTAAATCTAGGAATTGCAGGAATAAGTACAAAGCAATATCAAGAATATATATTAGATGAAAATAAAATAAAACATATAGCAAATAAGACAATAATAATGACTGGAACAAATGATATTGTAGATAAATCTTTAAATTTTGAAGATATTTTAAATAATATAAATAAATTGATTGAAAGTTTATTAAAAATAAATAAAAATACAAAAATTTACTTTATAGAAATACCTTCTATTGCTTTTAGAATGGATAGGAATAAAGAAGAAATTTTTAGATTAAATGAATATTTAAAGAATAATCTTGATGGAAGAATAAAATATATTGAAGTAAATGAAGATATGACAGATGATTTCAAAAACTTAAAATTAGAGTATACATATGATGGACTTCATTTTAATGAAGAAGGTTATAAGATATTAGAAAAAATTTTAGAAAAGGAAATATAATAATATGAAAAAACTTTTATATGTTACTGGTTCAAGAGCCGAATATGGAATAATGAGAAGATTATTAAAGAAATTAGATACAGATAAAGAAATATCATTAGATATTGTTGTTACGGGTATGCATTTAGCTAAAGAATATGGTGAAACATATAAAGAGGTAGAAAAAGATTTTAAAATAGCTAAAAAAATAGATATAGAAATTTCAAATAAAAATAATTATGAAGTATTACATTCAATGAGTATAGCAATGGAAGAATTTTCAAAATATTTTAAAGATAATGAATATGATGCACTAATTCTTTTAGGTGACAGATATGAAATATTACCTGTTGCTATTGCTGCAGCTTTTAATAATATTCCAATAATTCATCTTCATGGAGGAGAAAAAACATTAGGAAATTATGATGAATTTATAAGACATTCTATAACGAAAATGAGTAAGTTACATTTAGTTGCAACTGAAGAGTATAGAAAAAGAGTAATTCAACTAGGAGAAAATCCTACAACAGTTTTTAATTTGGGTTCTCTTGGAGTAAATAATGTTTTAGAAGTAAAACTATTAAGCAAAGAAGAGTTAGACAACAAATTAGGGAAAATAGATGAACCTTATTATGTTGTTTTATTTCATCCCGAAACAATCTCTGAAATCTCTTTAGAAGAACAAACAAATAATTTGATAAAAGCATTATCTAAATTTAAAGATAAATACAGTTTTGTCTTTATAGGTTCTAATTCAGATACAGGTGCAGATAAAATTCAAGAAATAATAGAAAAATTTGTAAAAGAAAACAATTATAAAAGATTTATTTCGCTTCAAAATGTTGAATATTTTTCTCTTTTAAAATACTCAGAAGGTTTAATAGGAAATTCTTCTTCTGGTATAATAGAAATTCCTTCATTAAAAGTAGCAACAATAAATATAGGGAATCGTCAATTGGGAAGAGCTAAAGGAGAAACTATTATAGATTGTGGTTCTACTGAAAAAGAGATAGAGAATGCCATTTTAAAATCACAATCTAATAAATATAGAGAAATATTAAAAAATAGTATAAATCCTTATTTTCAAGAAAATTCTCTTGAAAAGTATTATCAAGAAATAAAAAAGTTTTTAGAGAAAGACAATAAATATTTAAAAGATTTTTATGACTTATAACCAATATAAGTATAATCAACTGTAAAAGAAGATGAAGTAACATATTATTCAGATATTTACAATCAGCTATTGTATTTTAGAAGGAGAAAAAAGTGAGGGGAAAAATTTTATTATTTATACCAATGTTTAATTGTGAAAAACAGATTACAAGAGTACTAAATCAAATAAATGAAAAAGTTAGAGAATATATAACTGAGATAATAGTAGTTGATAATAGAAGTACTGATAAATCACAAGAAAAATATATAGAAAACAATAAAGATAAAAATATAAAATTATTTCTTAATACTGAAAATTATAATCTAGGAGGATCACACAAAGTAGCTTTTAATTATGCAGTTCTATTAAAAAAGAAAAGAAATAGAAAATACTATTTAAAAATCACAATCAAATAGAGTTGATAAAAAAGTTTAAACTATGACCTTATGGTAAGAATAGAAACCTTAAAAATTCTCTTTTAGCAATCTTGTTAGAATTACAATAACTAGATTTAATGAATTCTTTAAAAATTTTAATCAGATAATTATATTTCTGATTAATTTAGTAGTAATTTCTTTTAGAAAAGAAATTTTATTGTCTTAACTTTTTTATTATACTATGATTAATGAACTAAAAATAATGTTTATCATGGAATATAGTGTGATTAAAAGTAGTTTAAAAATATTAATAAATAGGGAAATGGAGATTTTTATGGGGAAGATAATAATAGTTGTTATGATTTTTAATTTAACATCAAAACTTTTTGCATTTTTTAGAGAACTATCTCTTGCATATTTTTTTGGAGCTTCATCATTGACAGATGCATACATTGTAGCATTTTCAATTCCTACAATTATTTTTGGTATTGTAGGTTCAGGAATTTTAAATGGATATATTCCTATCTATAGTCAAATAAAAGAAAACTCAAATGATTTAATGGCAAGAAGATTTACTAATAATTTTACTAATATAATGTTAGTTACTTGTTTTTTGGTATTTATTACAGGATTTTTCTTTTCATCATCTTTGGTTAAAATTTTTTCATATGGTTTTAACCAAGAAACATTAGATTTAGCTAGTTATTTTACAAAAATTTCTCTTTTAACTATATTTCCACTTATGTTAGTTTCTATTTTTTCTGGATATTTACAGTTAAATAATAAATTTTTTGCAGTTGCTTTTATAGGAGTTCCTACTAATTTTCTTTATATTATAGGAACATATATTGCATATAAAAATACTAATTTTACTTTTCTAATATTTTTTAGTTGTTTTGCCCTATTATTTCAATTTCTTTTTTTATGTCCATTTATATTTAAAACAGGTTACAGACATAATTTAAAAATTAATATTCATGATAAAAATCTACAACAATTGTTGACATTAAGTATACCAATTATATTAGGAACTTCATTAGAACAAATCAATATTCTTATTGATAGAACTGTAGCATCTAGTTTAGGAGCTGGAGCTATCACAATTTTAAACTATTCTGGAAAATTAAATGGAGCAATATTATCATTATCTATTATTGCTATTTTAAATATTCTTTTTCCAAAATTTTCAAGTTTAGTGTCTGAGAATAATATAGAGAAGTTAAAAGAACAAGTAAAATATATTATTAATATGATTTTTATTTTTGCATTTCCAATAATGTTTGGAATAATAACTTTAAATAAAGAAGTTTCCATGTTTATTTTTGGAAGAGGGAATTTAGATAAAGATTCTGTATTAGCTACGGCAAAATGCTTATCTTTTTATTCACTATGTTTTGTGGGTTTATGTTTAAGAGATTTGTCAACAAAAATATTTTACTCTTTTAAAAATTCAAAAACTCCTGTTATAAACTCTAGTATTGGAATTATTTTAAATATTATTTTGAATCTTACTCTTTCAAAATATTTAGGAGTTTCAGGAATCGCATTAGCTACATCGATTTCGACAATTTTTATAAGTATTCTTCTGTTTTATAATTTAAGAAGATATGATATTTATTTAGAAAAATCAAATTTAATTATACTTTTTAAAGTTCTTGTAGCTTCATCTTTTATGATACTTGTTATTTACCTTTCTAAAAAGTATTTATCTTCATATGGAAATTTTAGTATTCTTATATATATAATAAATGCAGGGGTTTCTTATATTTTAGCAGTACTTTTATTAGGAGTTAATGAAGTTAAAGATTTATTTAAATTGTTTTTAAAAGTATTTAAATTAAAGAGATAGGAAAGTATTATGAAAACATATCTAGTAACAGGAGCTGCAGGCTTTATAGGAGCAAATTTTTTAAAATATATCTTAAAGAAATATGAAGATATAAATGTTATAGTTGTAGATGCATTAACTTATGCTGGTAATTTAGGAACAATAAAAGAAGAATTAAAAGACAGTAGAGTTAAATTTGAAAAAGTAGATATTAGAGATAGAAAAGAAATTGAAAGAATATTCTCTGAAAATAAAGTAGATTATGTTGTTAACTTTGCAGCAGAATCACATGTAGATAGATCTATAGAAAATCCACAAATATTCTTAGAGACAAATATATTAGGAACTCAAAACCTATTAGATAATGCTAAGAAAGCTTGGACAGTATCAAAAGATGAAAATGGATATCCAGTATATAGAGAAGGGATAAAATACCTTCAAGTTTCTACTGATGAAGTATATGGAAGCTTATCAAAAGATTACAATGAAGCAATAGAACTTGTGATTGATGATGAAGATGTTAAGAAAGTTGTTAAGAACAGAAAGAATCTAAAAACTTATGGAGAAAAATTTGTAACAGAAGAAAGTCAATTGAATCCAAGAAGCCCTTATTCAGCTTCAAAAACAGGAGCAGACCATATTGTTATAGCTTATGGTGAAACATATAAATTACCAATAAATATAACAAGATGTTCAAATAATTATGGACCTTACCATTTTCCTGAAAAATTAATACCTTTAATGATAAAAAATATTTTAGAAGGTAAAAAGCTTCCAGTATATGGAAAAGGAGATAATGTAAGAGACTGGCTATATGTTGAAGATCACTGTAAAGGAATAGACTTAGTTTTAAGAGAAGCAAAAGTTGGAGAAATATATAATATAGGTGGTTTCAACGAAGAAAAAAATATAAATATAGTTAAATTAGTAATAGATATATTAAAAGAAGAAATTACTAATAACGATGAATACAAAAAAGTTTTAAAAACTGATTTATCAAATATAAGCTATGATTTAATAACTTATGTACAAGATAGATTAGGACATGATATGAGATACGCAATAGATCCATCTAAGATAGCAAAAGATTTAGGATGGTATCCAGAAACAGACTTTGAAACAGGAATAAGAAAGACTGTTAAATGGTATTTAGAAAATCAAGAATGGGTTAATGAAGTAGCCTCAGGAGATTATCAAAAATACTATGAAGAAATGTATGAAAATAAATAGAATAGAGAGAATTTTTTTGAGAGAAATCTTAAAAAGATTCTCTTTTTTGTTAAAAAATATTTTATTTGTTTTGTAAAAAAATGTGACAAATTAAAAAAATAAATTGATTTATCCTATGATATATAATATAATAAAAATAATAATGATAATAATGATAATAATGATAATTAAGATAATTAAGATAATTATATAGATGGAGGATGAAAGATGAAAAATATAATTGTGAGATTATTAGAAATAGGGATAATCAATCTAAAAAATGTAAAAAATGGGAAAATAAATTTTTTAAACTCCAACATAAAAGAAAACTTAACATTACAAATAGGAGATATTCTAGGAATTTATGGACAAAATGGGTCTGGAAAAACGACTGTAATTGAAGCTCTATCTATATTAAAGTCTATTTTAGTGGGAATGCCATTAGATGATGACTTGAAGAACTTAATAACTTATGGAGAAAAGAATATCGAACTTTTATTCAAATTTTATATTGAAATAGAAGATAAAAAATATATAGTAGAATATAAAATTGTTATAGGAAAAACAGAAAACAATACTATTGAAATTTTAAATGAAATTATAAAATATTCAATTTATATGGAAGAAGATAAAAGATGGAAAAATACTCAAACTTTAATAGAAACTCCATTTAGTGAAGATATTATAAAATCAAAAAAATATAATAAACATTTCTCTAATGAAATAGATTTATTAAAAATACTTGTAATTCAAGGGATATCTAAAAAAATGAAAGTTTCATCAATATTCTCAGAAGAGATTAAAGCCTTTTTAAAAGACAATACAGATTTAATCTATATTATCGAAGCTTTAGAATACTATGGAAATTTAAATTTATTTATTGTTTCTAATAAAGAGATTGGAATGATAACTTTAAATTTATTATTACCATTAAAAATAAAAAATTTAAATTCTTGTGGCGATCTACCAATTCAAATAGATAAAAACGAAAGTATTATTGTTAACCAAATAATATATCCCAGTGTAGAAAACGCTATAAACGAGATAAATATAGTTTTAAAAAGAATCATTCCAGATCTTCAATTAAAAATTGAAGAACAAAGAAAAGAAGCACTTCCCGATGGGAATACAAATATAATTGCTGATTTACGTTCAATTAGAGAGGGAAAACCAATTTCTTTAAGATATGAATCAGAAGGAATTAAAAGGATAATTTCAATATTAGGAGTACTTATAGCTGGATATAATCAACCTTCTGTTTGTTTAGCTATTGATGAGTTAGATTCTGGGATTTTTGAATATTTATTAGGAGAAATATTGGAAGTGCTATCTAGTGAAATGAAAGGTCAATTAATTTTCACATCACATAATTTAAGAATTCTTGAAAAAATAGATAAAAAAAATATTGTATTTTCAACAACTAATCCAGAAAATAGATATATAAGATTTAAGTATATAAAACCTAATAATAATTTAAGAGATATGTATTTAAGAGAATTAATTATTCAAGAACAAGCTGAACAACTATACAAAGAAACAAAACAATCTGATATAAAAAGAGCTTTTTATAGAGCAGGTGTTGCAAATGAAAAAGAAAGCTAAAAAGGTTATACTGTTTCTAGTTGAAGGAGCTTCAGATCTTACCTCATTAGAATTTATAGATAATATAAATACAGATGAGACAATTAAATTTCAGATAACAAGTGGAGACATTACTTCTAAATTAAACATAACTCCACAAAACTGTAGAGAAGAAATCAATAAAATTCTATTATCTTTTTTAGAAAGAAGTAAATTAAGAAAAACAGATATTATTAAAATAATTCATATATTGGATATAGATGGTGTCTATATACCAGAAATTAATATAATAGAAGATAAGAATATAAAAAAATTTTTATATACAATTAATGGAATAGTAGCTCCTTCAAAAGAAAATGTACAAAGAAGAAATGAGAATAAAAAACAGATTGTAGAAAAACTTCTAGTTACTTCTAAAATTAATTCAATACCATATGAAATGTATTATATGTCTTGTAATTTAGAGCATGTTCTTCATGATAAATTAGAAGATATATCAGAGGATGAGAAAAAAGAATTGGCTAATAAATTTGCAGATAGATTTTACGAAAAAGAAATTGAATTTATTGATTTTATAAACAATAAAGATTTTAAAGTTTTAGGAGACTATAAAACTACTTGGAATTTTATAAAAAAAGATTTAAACTCTGTAAATAGATATAGTAACTTTTGGTTATTTTTTGAAAATCTAAAATAATGAAAGGGGGGCTTCTATGAAAAAAGGAATAGGTTTAGGAATAGATGATTTTAAAGAAATAATAAAAGAAGATTGTTATTATTTTGATAAAACAAATTGGATAGAAGAACTATTAAAAGATAGAAGTCAAACAAAATTATTTACTAGACCAAGAAGATTTGGAAAGACTTTAAATATGAGCACATTAAAGTATTTTTTTGATGTAAAAAATGCTGAGGAAAATAGAAAATTATTTAAAGATTTATATATAGAGAAATCAGAATATTTTAAAGAACAGGGACAATATCCTGTAATATTTATCTCCTTAAAAGATTTAAAGAAAAATACTTGGGAAGAATGTTTTTTTGAAATAAAAGAATTACTTAGAAATTTATATAATGATTTTTATCATATAAGAGAAAGTTTGAATGAAAGTGACTTAAGAGAATTCGATAAAATTTGGCTAAAAGAAAAAGAAGCTAGTTATGATAATTCTCTTTTAAATCTTACAAAATACCTATATAACTACTATAAAAAGGAAGTTGTATTATTAATAGATGAATATGATAATCCTTTAATAGTTGCAAATACATTTAATTACTATAAAGAAGCTATAAACTTTTTTAGAGATTTTTTCAGTACAGCATTGAAAACAAATCCATATTTAAAAACAGCTGTATTAACAGGTATAGTTCAAGTAGCAAAAGAAGGAATATTCTCAGGATTAAATAATGTAATAACTTATAATATTTTAGAAAATAAATTTGAAACATTCTTTGGCTTGAGTGAAGAAGAAGTAGAAGAAGCTTTAAAATATTTTGAAATGGAATATCAAATAGAAGAAGTTAAGAAGTGGTATGATGGCTATAAGTTTGGAGGAAAAGAAATATATAATCCATGGTCTATACTAAACTATTTATCTAATGGAAAATTACAAGCTTATTGGGTAAATACATCAGACAATGCTCTAATCTATGAGAATTTAAGTGTTGCTAATATGGATGTATTTAACTCTTTAGAAAAGCTATTTGAAGGTAAAGAGATAAAAAAAGAAATAAGTCCATTTTTTACTTTTGAAGAATTGGAAAGATATAATGGAATATGGCAGTTAATGGTTTATAATGGCTATCTAAAATTAAATCAAAAATTGGAAGATGATGAGTATTTATTGACTATACCAAACTATGAGATACAAACATTTTTTAAGAAAGGTTTTATAGATAAGTATTTAATCGGTTCAAATTATTTCAATCCAATAATGAGAACTTTACTAGAAGGTAATATAGATGAATTTGGAAGAATGTTAGAAGAAATATTTTTAATAAATACAAGTTTTCATGATTTAAAAGAAGAAAGCGTATATCACACTTTTTTACTAGGAATGTTAATCTGGTTAAGAGATAAGTATGAAGTGAAATCAAATGGAGAAAGAGGACAAGGCAGATATGATATCTTACTTTTACCACTTGATAAGAAAAAGCCAGCCTTTGTATTTGAATTTAAAGTATCAAAGACAATAAAAGGATTAGAAAGTAAAGCTGAAGAAGCTTTAAATCAAATAAAAGAAAAACAATATGATGTAGGTATTAAGGAGTCAGGAATAGATAAAATCTATAGAATAGGACTAGCATTCAAAGGTAAAAAAGTAAAAATTAAATATGAACTAAATGATTAAACAAAATTAGAATAGAGGAAAGATAATGAAAGTATTAATAGTAGGAGATGTAGTAGGAAGACCTGGAAGAAACACTTTACAGGCATTTTTAGAGAGATATAAAGAAGATTATGATTTTGTAATAGTAAATGGAGAAAATTCAGCAGCAGGTTTTGGTATAACAGTGAAAATTGCAGATGAATTCTTATCTTGGGGAACAGATGTAATAAGTGGAGGAAATCATAGTTGGGATAAAAAGGAAATCTATGAGTACTTAGATAATTCAGATAGAATGGTAAGACCAGCTAATTATCCATCAGAAGTTCCAGGAAGAGGTTATACTATCTTAGAGGATAAAAAAGGGAATAAGATAGCTTTGATATCTTTACAAGGAAGAGTGTTTATGTCCGCTGTAGACTGTCCTTTTAGAACAGCAAAGAAACTAATTGAAGAGATTTCAAAGACAACAAAGAATATAATAATAGATATTCATGCAGAAGCAACTTCAGAGAAAATAGCCTTAGGAAAATATTTAGATGGAGAGGTATCATTGGTTTATGGTACACATACTCATGTGCAAACAGCAGATGAAAGAATACTAGCTAATGGAAGTGGATATATTTCAGATGTAGGAATGACAGGCTCACAAAATGGAGTTATAGGAACAAATGCTGAAACTATAATAAAGAAATTTTTAACTTCTTTACCTCAAAAGTTTGAAGTAGCTGAAGGAGAGGAACAACTTTCAGGAATAGAAGTTGAAATTGATGAAGAAACAGGAAAATGTAAAAAAATAAAAAGAATAAATTGGAGTGAAAATGAAGGTTTTAGAAGCTAAAATTATATATGAAAGTGACAATATAGAAAAATATAAGAAAATAATTTCAGATGTTTTTTATGGTTTTGGAGTTACAGGACTAAAAATAGAAGAGCCTCTTTTAAATAAGGATCCTTTAAATTTCTACAAGGACGAAAAACAATTTTTGTTATCTGAAAACTCTGTATCGGCATATTTTCCTTTGAATATCTATTCAGAAAAAAGAAAAAAAGTCCTAGAAGAAACTTTTAAAGAAAAGTTTTCAGAAGATGAAGAAATAGTATATAACTTAGATTTTTATGAATATGATGAGGAAGATTATCAAAATAGTTGGAAGAAATATTTATTTGTTGAAAAAGTCAGTGAAAAATTTGTAGTAAAGCCAACTTGGAGAGAGTATGAAAAACAAGCTGATGAGCTAGTTATAGAGCTTGATCCAGGAAGAGCTTTTGGAACAGGTTCACATCCTACAACTTCACTTCTATTGAAATTAATGGAAGAACAAGACTTCACTAACAAAACAATAATAGATATAGGGACAGGTTCAGGTATACTTATGATAGCAGGGAAACTATTAGGAGCAGGAGAAGTATATGGAACAGATATAGATGAGTTTTCTATGGAAGTCGCTAAGGAAAATTTACTTTTAAATAATATATCTTTAGATGAAGTAAAACTTTTAAAAGGAAACTTACTTGAAGTTATAGAAAATAAGAAGTTTGATATAGTAGTATGTAATATTTTAGCTGATGTCTTGGTTAAATTATTAGATGAAATAAAATATATCTTGAAAGAGGACTCAATAGTTCTTTTCTCAGGAATAATAGAGGACAAATTAGCAGAAGTTATCTCTAAGGCAGAATCAGTAGGACTTGAAGTTGCCGAAGTAAAAGAAGATAAAGAGTGGAGAAGTTGTCGTCTATTGGTAAAAAAATAAGAATATTATTATAGAAAATAGAATAATAAAAGCTAAATAATCTATTTTTTGAAATTTTAATCTGTGGAAGTTAGTTCTTTCTAAACCACAATGAAAGGCTCTAGCTTCCATAGCCAATGTTAAATTATCCACTTTTTTTATAACAGACATCAAAAGTGGAAGTTAAATTAAGCTATATTGAGACAATTTTTTAAAGGGATTCCTAGTTTCAAAATTACCTCCTCTTGCTTGTTGTGCCATTTTAATAGTGTTGAATTCCTGTAAAATAGTGGGAATAAATCTTAAAGTGATACTAAGCATAATTGAGAAATCTTGAATAGGTAGCCCTATTTTTTTTAGAGGACTTAATAGAGTTTCTAAGGCTAAGGCAATATCCAAAGGCTTAGTTGTCAAAGTCAATAGAGATGAAAAAATTAAAAGTAAAATTATTCTTCCCATCATTTTTATAGCAGAAAAAACACCACTATCATAGACAGAATATTTCCAAACTTTAAATAATAATTCTCCTTCTTGTTTAGAAAAAAGATGAAAAAAACTAGAAAATATTAAAATATAACTCAGATATTTTAAACTCTTTAAAAATGATGTTAAAGGAATTTTTGAAAGAAAGATAAGAATAAGAGCTAAAGCAGTATAAATAACATAAATAGATAGATTGTCAGCGAATAAAAAAGAGAGTATAAGAGAAAAAGAACCAATTAATTTAGTTCTTGGATCTAAGTGATGCAATACACTGTCTCTATTTATATACTCTCCTAATATTATATTCATGATTTTATCCTTTATTTACTAATCTTTCTTCAATAGCTTTTAAAATATCTTCTTCCCTTATTTCGTTTTCAAATGTTAGAGGATTTTTTAAGTTTTTATTTAATCTATTTAAAAAATCTATAGATTTTGGAAGAACTAGTCCTAAACTTTCTAAAGAATCACTATATTTCTCAAACAGTTCAGAAGGTTTTGTGTGATATAGAACTTTTCCTTCACTCATAACAATAACTTCTTCAGCATAATTCAAAACATCATTCATATCATGACTAGAGAAAATAAAACCACTATTACTTTCTTTTTGCCAATTTAAAAGAATTTTAAAAAGTTCATTCTTTGATTCAGGATCTAAACCAACAGTTGCTTCATCTAAAAGTAATAGCTGATTTTCCATAATAAAAACCCCAGCCAAAGCGACCTTTCTTTTTTCACCACCACTTAAGTTTAAAGTTGAACGATGAAGATAGTCTTTATCTAAACCCATAAGCTGTAAAACCTTTTCAACTCTTTCAGTGAGATCTTTTTCACTTAGTTTTAATTTTTTTAAACCAAAGCTAACATCCTTAAAAATTATAGTTTCAAAAATTTGATGTTCAGGATATTGAAAAATATAGCCAATATCCTCAGTTTTTCCATCTATACTTATTTCACCTGTCTGATGTTTTAAAAGTCCTTTAATTAATTTTAAAAGAGTAGATTTCCCTGAACCTGTATGTCCAACAATAGCTATTCTTTTATTTGAATTTATTTCTAAGTTAATATCTTTTATAGCATTTTTTTCATCATTGAAACCAGAATAACTATAGCTAAGATTTTTAATAGATATTTTCATAGACTATTTTCACCAAATCTTCCATATTAATATTTTTATCCTCTATTTTTATATTATGTTTTTCCAAAATATTTTTTATTTTTAGAAGAAAAGCTACGTCATCATCAAAAACTTTGTAAGGACTTCCTAAATACTTTATCTCACCTTCTGATAAAAGCATCACTTTAGAGGCTTCTAAGACATCATCTCTATCATGAGTAATATGAATAATAGTTTTTCCCTGAGAATTTAATTCTTTCATAATCCTTAAAACTTCTTTTTTTCCAACAGGATCAAGCATAGAGGTTGCCTCATCAAAAATTAGAATTTCAGTTCCCATAGCTAAGATACTTGCAATAGCAAGTCTTTGCTTTTCACCACCTGATAACTGATAAGTAAGCCTATCTTTGTATTCAAGTAGATTAAGATCTTTTAAGGACTTTTCAGCTATTTCTTTTATATTCTCTCTAGGAATAGCAAGATTTTCTAGTGCAAAGATAACCTCATCGAAAACAGTAGTTGAGATAATTTGTTCTTCAGGATTTTGAAAGATTATCCCAACTATTTTTCTAATATTCAGTAAATCTTTTTGATTTTTAGTGTCATAGCCAGAAATTTTTATAGTCCCTTCTTGTTGAAAAATAAGGGCAGCAAGTAACTTGGCAAGTGTAGATTTTCCTGAGCCATTTTTTCCAATAATGCAAAGATATTCCCCTTTTTCTATGGAGAAAGAAATATTTTTTAAGACCTTATTATTTTGATAAGAGAAACTAAGATTTTCTACTTCTATCATAGTATCAGCCTATCTTACAACTTCATTAATAGGACTGATTTCCTTTAATTTATAGCAAAGTACAGAAACAACAATAGCCTTTAATACATCACCTGGGATAAAAGCCATAGTTGCTAAGAAAGCTTTATCTATTGGCATTTTTGTTATATATGATAGATAGATTGCACCAACAAGATATACTAAAACTATTCCACCAATTATATTAGCTACAATATATTTTCCTACATTGATATTTTTCCAAAATTTTTCTGCCAAGAAACCTACTAAGAAGGCTGCAAAAGGCCATACTATAAAAAATCCACCTGTAGGACCTGTAAGAACTGCAAGTCCACCTCTACCTCCTGATAGAATAGGTAGACCTAAAAGAACAATAACAACCACTAATAACATACTAATAAAACCTAGTCTTTTACCTAAAAAACTTCCTGCAAGCATTACTCCCATAGTCTGTAAAGTTATAGGAACAGGAATGAAAGGTAAAGGTATTGGAGGCATTAAGCCTAAAACAGCAACAATAGCTGCAAACATAGCTGCATAAAGCATATTTTTAATTTTCATTTTTAAAACTCCTTTTCTTTAAAAGTTGATTTATTATATCAGAAATTACTAATAAGTGTCAATTTATGATAAATAGAAAATAGTTCGTTACTGAGTGGATTTAAAAAAATTTTCTTTGAGAGATTCAAATAAATTTTAGTTATATATAGCGATTACTTGCCAGCCATTAGTGTTTCAAGAGCTCCACAAAGGCTCTTTCAACAATAATGGACGTCGCAGTAATCTTATTAAAAACTATTAGTTATTTACTCATAGAAAATTTCTTATAATTAATTGAAATCCAACTCACTTATTTTCTATTTTCTTAGGAGTAAGTAATGAAGTATTTTTTATTTTTACCAAATTTTAATAATTACATGTTATAATACAAAAAATCATTACTAAATTAATAAAGAAAGAGATAGGTGGTATTATGTTTGAGAAAATAAAGAAGTTTTTTCTGTATTTCTCTGTAATATTTTTAATAGCTGGAGTTACATCATTCACAGCATATAACTGGGCAACTATGTCTAGTATTGAAAAGTTGGCAGTTCCTTCTGCACTGATTATAGCAGGATTAGGAGCTTATCTATTTTTGAAAAATGATATTTATAAAAATTTAGCATTGTTCTTTTCTTCGTTTACGATAGGAACTTTGTTTGCAGTCTATGGACAGGTCTATCAAACGGGAGCAGATACATGGATATTATTTAGAAATTGGGCTATATTTTTAATTATTCCAATCATAGCAACAGGATATTATTCTATAGTAACACTTTTTACTATAGTTGTAGCAGTGGGAACAAATTTCTATTTAGAATTATATCTATCAGGATCTATTATTCCATTTTTATCTTCTTTAATTTTTGGAATAGTATTATTGGTATATCCGTTCATACAAAAAAGATTTAATTTTAAATTTAATAATATTTTCTATAATATAATGACAGGAATGTTTTACATTTCTTTTATAGCAAGTGGTTTTGCAGCAATAACTAGCCACCATAACAGTCTTCTAGCTATAGTAATATATTTACTATTTGTTGCTGCTGTGTATTTTGTTGGTTATAAACAATTAAAAAAAATAACTATAAAGATACTTTCAATAACAGCTCTTGGATGTTTTGGAGTGGCCTTCATTATAAAAATGGTATCTAATATATTTTATACAGATACAACTATATTTATTTTCTTTTCTCTAATGGTTATTATAGGAACTATAGTAGCAGTAATTAAATCTTCTAATGAAATAGAAAATGAAAATATCAAAAAATTTACAAATGTGGTTGTAGGTTTTTTAAAAGTTTTTGCATTTTTCTTACTTATGATTTTCGTATTTTCCCTTTTGGGTCTTATGGGCTTAGGAGAAGAAGCATTTATTGTAGTTGCTATTCTTTTAATTATTTTTTCATATTTTGCTGCAAAAATGCTTGGCTTAAAGAATGATAAAATAGAAATAGTAGCTTTTATTGCAGGACTTATATGTCTTGGCATATATTTAAGTGTTTCATTAGAAATGAGTTCTCTATCTGTAATATCTATTATTACAATTATTTTTAATCTGTTCTGGTTTTTTATGCCAACAAGAGCATTGGACTTACTTTTATTCCCTGTAAATTATTGCTTACTAGGATTTTTCCTTATGAAAAAAGCTCCTTCTATCAATTATCACTATAGCATTATCACTATAGCACTTATTGTAGAAGCTTACTTCTATTTTCTTTATGATAAAAAAGAACTTTTAAATGAAAAATTAAAAAGAGTTTTAATAGGGAATGAAGCTACCTTAATTTTATTACCTCTTAGCTGGCTATCTACAAGAATAGGAATTTTTGTAGATGATTATGAACTTATGTTTAAGTATGTTAAATATTATAGAATAGTTAATATAGCACTTACTGTATTAATTGGAGCATTTGTAATATTTAAGACAATAAAAAATCAAAAATTACAAATAGTTTTGTGTATTATTTGGTTAGGCTTAAATTATTTTGCATATTCAGAAATTCTAAGTTTAATTTTTGTTATGTTAATTATGTTAATTTATGCTTCTAAAAATAGTAAATGGGGAATATTAGTTCCTACTTTAGCAGCATGCTACGTGATATATACTTATTATTTCACAACATATAGGTCTTTACTTGATAAATCAATAGCACTTAGTATCACAGGAGGACTGTTACTAGTAGCTTATTTAGTGTTAAAGTATGGATTTAAAGGAGTTGAGAATAATGAGTAATAAAATGAAAAAGATACTTATAGTTGTAAATATTGTACTTCTTTTTGTAATAACAGGTTTTTCTGCTCAAAAAGAAGAAAGTTATAAAAAGCTAGATAGTTATTTCTATTTGGAACTTAGACCAGTAGATCCTCGTTCACTTCTACAAGGTGACTATATGACTTTAAATTATGATATCTTAGATCAAACTACAGAATTTATATATCAAAATAAATCATATGATTACTATGAAGAAGAGAGAAAAGAAGAAACTAAAGAACAAAAAGAAAAAAGAGAATTAGCAGAGGCTAAGAAAGCATATATAGCTATCCGTTTAGATGGAAATAAAGTGGCTAAGTTTGTTAAACTGACAAAAGAAAAAACTGATGAAAAAGATTTACTTTTCGTAGCCTACAAAAGTGATGGTTACAATGTAGATATAAATGCAAATAGTTATTTATTCCAAGAAGGAACAGGGGATAAGTATGAAAATGCACGTTATGCAAAAGTTGTGTTGGTTGATAATAAATTAAGGCTTATAGATTTAAGAGATAAAGATTTTAAAGAAATAAAATAAAATCATTTCAAATAAAAAGGGGACTGTTGCAAAATAATAAAAAGTAAAAAATAGTTCGTTACTGAGTAAATTTCTTAAC
>ERZ772910.408-NODE-408-length-25541-cov-3.649219_pt1 | contig 25541 bp, 20 predicted proteins | sample MGYA00511357_ERZ772910 | MGnify/ENA primary metagenome ERZ772910 (study PRJEB29015, sample SAMEA2738096) | human oral metagenome | biome: human oral; feature: human-associated habitat; material: saliva | place: China | collected 2193 ... | reverse complement strand
CGCTTTTTCTTGAGAAACGGGGACTCACCCTGGATGAGGCTATTTATGTGACGCGGAGCTATGTGACGCGCCATGGAGCGGGACCGCTGCCCTGTGAGACAGCGCGCGCCGAGCTCCCGGGAGTGGGAGCGGATCTCACCAATCAGCCGAACGAATGGCAGGGAACACTCCGTTATGCGCGGCATGAGAGCATGGATGCCTTCTTTGCGCCGGTGGAGCGGGATAAAGACTCGGTGCAAATGTTCTCAAGCGCCCGCGATACCAAGCTCTCGATTCTGATTACGCACTTAAACGAAACGGGAAATCGACTGTATTTTGAAGAAGGAGATGTTTCGTTTGGGCGGGTGGAAAGGGAAGGAGAGAGAAGAGGGGTCGGTGTAAAAGCTCCGTCCGATTCAGTATGACAAGGAACAGAGTGATTGCACTGATAGGCGGTGACCACTCGCTACTCATTTTTACAAAATAGTGAAAAAATAGTGTAAATATAGTGAAAAAGGGTCTGCGCTCTCATGATATACTATATGTGTCAGGAGGCCATTTTTTATGATAAAAGTCGCTTTGTCAAATGAGATCTTAAGATATATTACGGAGATTGATAAAAATAAGTATAAAGTATCAGAAGTATTGCTGCCGGCTACGGTCGCTAATAAGTGGCGTAAAAACTCGAAAAAGAAAAGCTCCTATGCTTCTACGAAAATTGAGGGAAATCCCTTGTCAGAGAAGCAAGTGGATGAGGTTATTGATAGTGATGAACGAAAACATTATCTCAAACCGGAACAGGAGGTGCGAAATTATTTTCTAGCACTGAATTATCTGGAAGAGAAGATGGCGAAAACAGAGCGATTTTCCAAGAAACTGATATTAGATGTGCAGAGGTACGTGGAAAAAGGAGCATCCAAGGAAAAAATAGGGCTTCGAGGACCAATGCCTCCGGGTGTCTTATTTGCTGTATACGATTCTCAAACGGGAAATCCGGATTATATTCCGCCGGAATATAGGGATATACCGGACTTGTTGGATGAATTGATTGAATATGTGAATACAACTGGGGATCATCCCCTCATCGTTGCGGCTATCGTTCATTATCAGCTTGTAACCATTCATCCATTTGAAGATGGAAATGGGCGAACAGCAAGATTGCTGTCGGGGTATATTTTAGATACCAACGGATATAGGTTTAATGGAGTTGGCTCTTTAGAAGAATATTTCGCATATGATATAGATGAATACTATAGGTCTCTTCAGATGGGATTGCCGGCGCTGTATTATTCAGGAAGAGACAATCCACCACACCCAGAGATTTGGCTCCATTATTTTCTCCGAATGGTCTTGTTGTATTCCAACAGGGTTTGCGAATTATCAACGAGATTAAATGGTGAAGTGCTAGAAGGAAGTTTTTCGTATCTCAAGGATAAAGAGAAAGAATTACTTTTCTTACTAATCAAAAAATATAAAAGAGAGTTTACACCGATCGAAGTAAGCAAAGAGCTTAAGGTTACAAATAGAACTGTGATCAATCGACTGGCAATGCTTGTGAAAAACGGGTTCGTTATTCCCAATATGGGGAAGGAGCGTATCCGTTCCTATGAACTTTCCGACTTTACAAAGCAAAATGCGAAGGAGTTGCTAAGGCGCATCAGAAAATAGGAGGAGACTTTTGTTTTAAAGCAAAGAAAAATGGATTTCCATCTATAAGTAAAATCTTAGCTTTTGATAAACAATCATATAATATCATCATAATAAAAATTATTTTACCGATATTGTAAACAAAAGCTACTATTTTATATCAGCTCGTCTGAAAGAAGGAGCGGAAGATGAAACCGAAATCCATTCGAACCAATCTGATCATATGTATGTTGCTCCCCACCGTGATCGCTTTTGCCTTGCTGGGTGGGACGTTAACCGTGTACATGAACAATATCAGTATCACGGACGGAAATACCAATATGCGTTCGGCGGCGGAACAGACTGCCGAGTCGGTAGACGGTATTTTGAATCTAATCGAGGCGAAGGTGAATCTACTGGCTTCCACCAGCCGTCTTATGGCGGACGAGAACAAAATCGTAGCCAAAGACGAGGAGTACTTCAAGGACTATGAGAAAAAAATGAACGAGGTCGTCATTGACTCGACGAAGGATATTCCGGGGCTGGTCGCCTCCTATATCCGTTACGATCCCTTTCTGACTTACGGAACGTCAGGGACTTTTTTCACCGACGCGGATAATGACGGAAAGCCGGAGCCGGTTACCCCCACCGATCTGTCCAAATATGATCCGAGCGATATGGAGCATGTCGGCTGGTTTTATACGCCGCTGAAGAATAAAAAATCCACCTGGATGGAGCCGTATTTTAATGCCAATATCAACAAAACCATTATATCCTACGTGACTCCCATCTACTTAAGCAGCGGGAAGGATTTTGGAGTCGTCGGGGTCGACTTTGATTTTGCCTACTTAAACCGCCTCCTGGATGCGCATCAAAAATTTAACGAGAAAGAATGCTTCCTGTTAAATGCGAAGGGGAAGATTCTTTTTCATCCGGATTATACGAAAGGAGAGAATTTCGGCGAAATCTTAGATGGAAAATATCAGAAAGTATTGCCGGAACTCCTGAGTAAAAAGGATGGCTATGTCAATGGAGGAAGCTCCAGAAAAGCGGTTCTGCTAGGCTATCATGTTTTGGAGAACGGCTGGATCATCGCCATTGCCCCCAATCATAAAGCGATTTACGGTAGCATCGAAGTGCTGAAATACACCTTGTTTATCTTTATTGCCGTCTATCTTCTCGGGATGCTGGGGCTTTCCATGGTGCTGGGGAACAGACAGGCACGACCGATTCTTTCCCTGACACAGTCCGTAAAAAAACTGGCGGAAGGGTCTCTGGATGAAGAGATTACGGTCAGGAGCACCAACGAGATCGGGGATTTGGCAAAGGGGCTTCGACAATTGGTGAGTCGGTTAAAGGAGTACCAGCATTATATTCAGGAAATCACAGATAGCCTCAATGAAATGCAGGAGGGAAATCTGGATATCCAGCTAAAAAAAGAATACAACGGAGAGTTTGCAAAGATTAAAGTGGCGCTTTTAGATCTAACAAAAAAGCTGACCAGTCTGATTGGAAATATCCGAATTTCCTCTGATCAAGTCTCCGGATCAGCAGAAAAAGTCGCTGAAGGAGCACAGAATCTGACCAGAGGTTCGATGGAACAGGCCAGCAGCATCGAAGAGCTTTCTGCTACCATTAACGATATCTCCGACAGAATCCGGAAAAATGCGGAAAATGCCGCCAAGGCGAATGAAGCTGCCGCCACCGGACAGGAAGAAATGATCAAGAGTGACGGGCAGATGCAGGAAATGAAGGCCTCGATGAGCAGAATCAATGAGAAGTCTGCAGAAATCAGCGCCATCATCAAGACGATCGACGAAATTGCCTTCCAGACCAACCTGCTTGCGCTGAATGCAGCCATAGAAGCGGCAAGAGCGGGAGAAGCCGGAAAGGGATTTGCCGTCGTAGCGGATGAGGTGCGAGACCTGGCACAAAAGACGGCGGAAGCGGCGAAAGATACAACGGTGCTGATTGACGATACCGTAAAAGCGGTCGAGCAGGGGAGTCAGCTGGCAGACGATACGGCCAATTCCCTGCATGAAGTGGTAAACGGACAGAAGCAGTTGAGCCTCTTGATCAGCGAGATTGCTGCCGCTTCTGATGAGCAGGCCAACGCCGTGTCGCAGGTCACCCTGGGAATCGACCAGATTTCCAACGTCATCCAGACCAATAACGCCACCGCAGAAGAGAGCGCCACTTCTAGCGCGGAACTCAATGACCAGGCGAGGAATCTGCGTGATCAGATCAGTCGCTTCCATCTAAGACAGATGACAGAAGGCGAAGAGGAGCAGGAGGAAGAAGGGTAATCGATCCGGGATCGAAGTTTCATCTCTTCGGAAGCAGTCTAACAGTTCAGAAGAAAGGGACCTACGGCGCGGCTTACGCTCCGTGGGTCTTTGAGTGTTTGCGGAAATTTGACATTGAGGTACGTTGGATTCTTGCATCATCCGATTTGGCATCTAAAAACAGAAAGCCGCAAGCACTATATACAGCACTGCCCACTTATAGTATATTACCCATACGGAATAGCGAGGGGGACTGTGATTTTACACTTCCTACCCGGCTTTGAACAGGCGCAGTCTTGTCTACTACCCTGTACACGAAAGACAGGGCATGGGAACAGGAACCAAACAGATGAGAGGAGAAAATGGAACGGGATGAAGAAGATGGTGGTTCGGTTTTTGACGAAAATATTGGTTGTACTGGGGATTTGCGGGATTCTCTTTTTTTGCCTGCAAGTGGCGGGGAGTCGTTTGCCGCAAAAAATTTTAGATCGGATTCCGGGCTATCGCAAGACGGCAAAACTCAGCACGGAGGTCGTTTCCGGACAACTTGCCAATGCCAGCGAGCTGGTGACGCAGAAACTGACGATGGAAGGTTTTAGTACCTATGAGGATGAGGGGATCCCGATTCTGAGTCAGGGGAACTTTGTGATGACCTATAAGAGTCAGGTGACGGCGGGAATCGATGCTTCCAGGATCTCTTTCCGGATCGATCATGAAAAGCGGATCATCCACGTACATTTGCCGCAGGCGGAGATCCTTTCGGCGACCGTAGATCCGGGAACCATCTCCTATCACGGAGAGTCCATCGCAATCTTTAATTTCAACAACAAGGAGGATGCCAACAAAGCGCAGAAGCTGGCAGAGAGTGACGCCCGTAAAGCGGCGCGGGCGAGCGGAATTCTGGATAATGCCGATCGTTATGCAAGGTCTCTGGTTAAGGGGCTGTTGCAGGGCGTAGCGGAGGGATACCAGATCGAATTCGATCCACAGAAATAAGGCAGAAGAAAGAGGAATTGCAGATCCAACTTATCTTTTTTCTCTAATTTACCGATAATAGAGGAAAGCTTGTCTATACAAATTCACGGATGAAGAGGTATGACATGAGAAAAGAGAAGAAAGAGAAGGTAGTACAAGAAAAGATTGCAGAAGGAAAGAGCACGGAAGGGAAGGCCGGAAAAGCAAAGCGAGTGAAAACGGCGCAGGGTCTCTCTCTTCGGGAGAGATGGAAGGGCTTCTGGAAGAAGATGAGTCTGAAGGGCAGGATGTCTTTCGTGCTCGGAGCGGTCTCCTTTATCAGTATTCTGGCGCTGTGCTATATTCTGGTACACTCCTTTGAACTGAACATGGACAGACAGATCAACGATTCCATGACGGAAAAAGGGGTAAACGCAACCACAGAGCTATCAGAAAAGGTGGAACAGCTCAGTGATATCGCTAAGTCTATCAATGCAGGGATTTCCCTTGTTTATGAAGCAAAGGACCATGCAGGGGAGGCACCGGAAAAACTCTGGGAAATGCAGGACGGCACGTCCGGAAAGACGATTTCGGTAGACCCGACCGGAGAACTGATGCTGAGGAGTCGGGTACTGGATCAGGAGATTCCTGCTTCCGCGTATGATGCAGAAAGCGCATTGTTAAGTAGCCTCTATGCCAGTCTTAAGAATGAAAAATCCCTCATCGGTGCAGGGACTTTCTTTGAACCGAACGCTTTTTTATCGGATGCGCCGAATTATGCGATTTATCTGACACAAAACGGTGCGAAAGAAAAAAAAGTAGAGCGCTATGACTACGATTTTTACCAGAATAAACCCTATTATCAGCAGGCCAAAAAGGGCAAGACGGTCATCACGGATATGTATGAGGACAACGACGGAAAAGGTCCCTCTATTTTCACGATTGCCAGTCCTCTGATGGTAAACGGAGTATTCAAGGGTGTTACCTTATTAGACGTGGATGCCAAGGTACTGACCGATATCAAAAGAAGTGACGATGAATTCCCGACCATGTTTTCGGAAATCATTGACAATAACGAAGCCATCTACGGGAATGAGGAGGACAGCGGCAAAAAACTTTCAGAAGTGATGTCGGATCAGGGATATCAAAAAGTGAAGTCGCTGATGGAAGAGGGCAATGCTTTCATTCAGGAGGTCAAGGGAAAGGAAGGCCCGGAAGAGAGGGAATTTTTTACCCCGGTAGACTTACAGGGAAGAACCTGGTGGTTCCGGATGAGCATGAAGGAAACGGATTATGACCACGATACAGACCGCCTGGTGTGGGTGGCAACTCTGTTGGGTCTGCTGACGGTTGGAATTGTCATTGTGTCGACGGTATTTTATCTGCGCAAGAGTCTGAAGCCGCTGACAATGGTGGCAAACAGTTCGCAGAAGCTGGCTGTCGGGGACTTCGTGATCGAGATGGAGTATGATTACGAAGACGAAATTGCGGTACTGATGCAGGCAATCGAGGATGTGGTGCACCGCGTGGAAAACATTATTACGGATCTGACCGAAAAGCTCGGAGCGATCGCCGGAGGAGATTTCCGGATGTCCAACGATAAGGCGGAGTTTTATACGGGGGCCTATGCACCGATTCTGTCCGCTCTTTCGGAAATCACCACGGATTTGTCCAAAACGATGTCGGAGATTCAGGAAAGTGCCGGAAGTGTCAACCAGAATGCGGGACTTGTCTCCGCCGCCGCGCAGGGGCTGTCAGAAGGTGCGACAGAGCAGGCCTCTTCCGTAGAGGAACTCAGTGCGACCATGAACGATATTTCCACCCAGATCAATGCGACCGCCGGCACCACGAAAGAGGCATCCGAGCTGTCCCTCCATGCGGAGGAGGCGCTCCGTCTTTGCGATGCCAAGATGGGTGAAATGTCGCAGGCGATGACGGTCATTAAAGAAAAATCAGCCGAAATCAATAAGATTATTAAGACCATTGACGATATCGCCTTCCAGACCAAGATTCTGTCCCTGAATGCGGCAATCGAAGCTGGAAGAGCGGGCGCAGCAGGAAAAGGCTTTGCAGTTGTAGCAGGTGAAGTCGGCAACCTGGCACAGGAATCCGCAAAGGCAGCGCAGACGACAGCGAATCTCATAGAGGAAACCCTGGAAGCAGTGGAAAACGGAGCAAGGATCACGGAGGAGACGGCAGAATCGCTCGAAACCCTGTCCGAGCATACGGAAAAGATCAACACACTGATTCAGGATATTTCCTCCAGCTCGCAAGAAGAGTCCAAAGGCGTGAACCAGGTCACCATCGGCGTCGATCAGATTTCCTCCGTGGTGCAGAATAATTCTGCAACGGCAGAGGAAACGGCGGCATCTTCTGCAGAACTGACCGAGCAGGCCAACAAACTGCAGGGACTGGTGGCGAAGTTCAGTTTGAAGGAATAAGAGGATCTGCGCGTACTTCCATTTGGAAATGGATGGGTGGAAGTAAGAACGGGAATGCAGTCGGAAAGAACCATATCGAACAGGAAACGGGAACCATCGGCGGATCATTCGTCCGCCGGTGGTTTTTTGAAGTGGCAAAACAAAAGGGAATCGAGTACAATGGGAACTTACACAGAGGAAGCAGAGTGTTACGGGAAGGACAGCCGGAAATGCAGGCGGGAGACAAGGCAAACAAAACAGAGAAGATGCAGTCAGGAAACATCGGGCAGGAGAAGCGGCCGGATACGCTGGGAACGGTGCTTTGTGCGGGGAAAATCCTGCTCTCCAGCGGGGCGGAAATCTACAGGGCGGAAGAAACCATGTACCGTATGGCAGAGGCGATGCATATCGAAGACATGGATGCCTATGTGATGAACCGCGGAATTTTTGCTACCGCCAAGGTGGGCGGAGAGGGAATCCAGACCAGAATCGTCTCTGTGCCGGACAAGGAGATCGACATCGGGAAGATTGAAGAAGTGAACGAGTTGTCCCGTGATGTTTGCACCCATTCACAAACGCTGGACTATCTTTCTTCCTCCCTGAAAAAAATTGAAAGCAGGAACCACTACGGTGTCATGGGAAGGATGTTGGCGTATTTTCTGGGAGCCGGAGGATTCAGCTTTGCCATCGGAACTTCCATGAGAGATTCTCTGTGTGCGGGGATTGTCGGGAGCATGATCGGACTGTATCTGCTATTCTCGCAGGGCAGGATCAAGTCTCGGGTTTTAGAAACGATCCTGGGCAGTGTGCTGACGGCTATTTTGGGGAATCTATTGGTTAGCCTGGGAATTGGCGTCCATCTGTCTTATATCATCATCGGCGTGATGATGGATCTGGTGCCCGGTGTTGCCTTTGTGAATTCGGTCCGAGAATTCAGTCAGAACAATTTTGCAACGGGGGAGACGTTACTCATCAGCGCACTCTTAACCTGTGTTTCCATGGCATCCGGCGTCGTGCTGGTAGAAATGAACGTGCCGGAGATCAAACTGATCTCCACCGCCATCAGCAATATTTCCCGCATTTCCTATTTGGTTCTTGTGATTCGCAGCATCGTAGCGGGACTGGGGACGGTAGGGTTTGCGATCATGTTTCATGTCAAAAGAAGACATTATCTGGTCTGCGGCGTCCTAGGTGCCATCAGTTGGTTTGTTTATGTCTTTGTTTTAAAATGGAGGTACAGCGAGGTGATCGCCGTTTTTATCAGCGGATTCATGGCGGTGCTGGCTTCCAGAGTACTCGCAGTCTATCGAAGGTGTCCGCAAACGGTTTTTCTGGTGACCAGCCTGATCCCGCTTTTACCGGGAATCAGCCTTTACCGGGCGGTTTATTACCTCTTCCGGGGAAATATGGCAGGCTTCATGCACTTTGGCAAGATCTGTTCGTTTACAGCGTTTACCATTGCCATTTCGATTGCGATGGTGCAGCAGTTGCCGCGGAGTTGGTCGCTGCCGGGCCGGCGGTGGAGGAAGACGGATGTGGAAAATCAACAATCAGATTCAGAAGGGAGATGAAACAAATGGCAATGCCTATGTCAGAGGTAACGGAAAACCTGGTCTTAGCGGGAGAGGGTAAGACGAAACGTCCACAGAGTCAGATGGTCGTGTTGGGGATCATGGCGGGGGCACTGATTGCGGCAGGGGCCATGGCAAGCAGTGTCGCCATGCATGCGATCTCCAATGCCGGTCTGGCAAGACTGACGGCGGGGCTGGTCTTTCCCATCGGCTTTGTTCTGATGGTCCTGTTTGGCGGAGAACTCTTTACGGGTGACTGCCTGATGGTGATAGGGGCGCTGAAGCACAGGTACCGGGCGATCCGTATGATCAGCGTGCTTTGCTTGGTCTTTGTGTCGAATCTCCTTGGTGGCATTCTCTTTGCCGGACTCGTTGCCCTCAGCGGGCAGTTCGGAATCGGAAATGGTGCGGTCGGAGCGTTTACCATTAAACTTGCGCTCTCGAAAGCGAGTCTCCCTTTCATGAGTGCACTGGTTTCGGGAATTCTCTGTAATTTCTTCGTCTGCATCGGGGTTGTGATGGCGGGGTTGTCGAAGGAAGTATCGGGAAAGATTCTGGCCAGTTATCTCCCCATTTTCGCCTTTGTGGTCGGAGGCTTCGAACACTGTGTTGCCAATATGTATTATATTCCGGCAGGAATTTTTGCGGCGAAGAACCCGGGTTTCGTAGAAGTGGCTGTGACAAAATACGGGATCCGTGCAGATCAACTGCAGGTGCTGAACTGGAAAAATTTCTTCCTGACCAATGAGCTGCCCGTCACAATCGGGAACGTCATTGGCGGGATGCTGCTGATCGGCGTTGTCCTGTTTTTTCTGTACGGAAAAGAAGTGCGTCCTGCAGAGGATATGACTGGGAAGGAAAAGTAAGATGACAGCAAGAAAGAATTACGAGAGTTGGTTAAAGAGCACCGCGGTGGACGAAGCGACCAAAGAGGAGCTTCGTGCAATCGAAGGCGATGAGAAGGAAATCGAAGACCGGTTTTATAAAGAGCTGGAGTTTGGAACGGGCGGTCTGCGCGGCGTTATGGGGGCAGGAAGCAACCGGATGAATCGTTATACCATTCGGAAAGCCACGCAGGGGTTAGCCAACTATATAAAAAAACAGGGTACGGAAAATCAGGGCGTTGCCATTGCCTTTGATTCCCGCAATCACTCGCAGGAATTTGCACAGGATGCCGCCCTCTGCCTGGCGGGAAACGGTATCCCCGCCTATGTGTTTCCCTCCTTAAGACCGACTCCCATGCTCTCTTTTGCGGTCAGACAACTGGGATGCACGGCGGGAATCGTCATTACGGCGAGCCATAATCCGAAGGAATACAACGGGTATAAGGTATACTGGGAAGACGGTGCGCAGATTACGCCTCCCAGAGATGCGGAAATTATTGCGGAAGTGAATGCGGTGACGGATTTTGCACAGGCAAGAACCCTCACGAAGGAGGAAGCACTGACGAAGAACCTCTACCGCGTGATCGGAGAGGAAGTGGATGATGCCTATATCGAAGCGGTCAAATCACTAGCCATTCATCCGGAGATGATAAAAGAGCAGGCAGCGAAATTAAAGATTGTTTATACGCCTCTTCATGGGACGGGAAATATCTGGGTCAGGAGGATCCTGAAGGAACTCGGCTTCAAAAACGTCTATGTGGTGGAGCAGCAGGAGGTGCCGGATGGAAACTTTCCTACCGTCTCCTATCCGAACCCGGAGGATCCCAGAGCATTTGCACTGGCACTGGAACTGGCAGAAGGCGTCGGTGCCGATCTGATTCTAGCGACGGATCCGGATGCGGACAGGCTGGGCGTTTATGTCAGAAACAGCGAGACAGGCACCTATGAAAGCTTTACCGGGAACATGACGGGGACGATTCTGCTTGATTATATCCTTTCCCAGAAAAAAGAAGAGGGGACGTTGCCGGAAAACGGAGCGGTGGTAACGACCGTCGTTTCCGGAAAAATGAGTGTCCCTCTGGCGAAGGAATACGGCGTAACCCGGATCGAAACCCTGACGGGATTCAAATATATCGGAGAACAGATCAAGTATTTTGAGGAAAACCACAGCCATCAATTCATCTTCGGTTATGAAGAAAGCTATGGTTGTCTGGAGGGAACCTTTGCAAGAGATAAAGACGCCGTGACGGCGGTGATGGCGCTTTGCGATGCGGCAGCCTGGAACCTGCACTGCGGAAAGACACTTTTGACCCGGATGAAGGAGCTGTTCGAACAGTACGGCTACTATAAGGAAAAATTGGTTCCGATCACCCTGAAGGGAGCGGATGGAGCAGAGAAAATCCACTCCATGATGGAAGAAGTGCGAACCCTCGTTCCCGGGGAAATTGGAGGAAAGAAGGTTTTGGAATTTCGTGATTACAAGAGTGGTAAAATCCATGACTGCCGGACGGGAGAAGATTCCTTGTCGCAGCTACCAAAGTCCGATGTCCTTTATTTTTCCTTAGAAAAGGAAGCCTGGTGCTGCATCCGTCCATCGGGAACGGAACCCAAAATCAAATTCTATATCGGCGTTTGCGCAGAAAGCGAAAAAGAAGCGGAGAAGGAGCTGGAAACGCTCACAGAGGCGGTAAAAGAGCTGGTGAAGTAATGGAACCGAAGGGAGGGTACCCGCTTATTGCAGGTAACCCTCTCTTGCTTTGACTCCGAATCGAACTTCCAGTTCTCTCAGTTGAGCATCCGTAATGGTATTGATACGGGGAAGATGCGCCGTCTTCATATAGATTTCGGCAGCCTTTTCGGCGGTTTCGATGAGGCCGAAGGTTTCATCCAGATCCTTTCCCGCACCGTAGATGCCGTGCATCGCCCAGATGACGAGACGGGCGCTCTCCATTTTCTTAGCGGTGGCGAGTCCAATCTCGTTGGTGCCGCAAAGCATCCAGGGCAGAACATTGACCCCGTCCGGAAAGACAACGACACATTCCGTACTCATCTGCCAGAGGGTACGGGTGAATTCCCGCTCATCCAACGAATGAACGTAGGTCATGGCAAGAAGATTGGCCGGGTGGCAGTGCATGACCACATGGTTTTCCGGATCGATCTGCAAGCGTGCAGCATGGCTCATCATGTGCGCAGGAAATTCCGAGGTAAACTTCCCGCCGTCCGCAAAGCCCCAGAGAAGCTCTGCTGTTTTTCCTTCCTCGATGAGTCGAACGAGACCGAGATTTACCTCCGGGGCGTACTGTACATTTTTAAAGTATTTGCCGGTGCCTGTGACGAGAAAATATTTCCCTTCCAGATCCGGACAGGAAAAACCGGTCGGGATTTTTCGCAGGACGGGGAGATCCACATATTCACCATACGAATCCGAATCCAGCAGGAGGCTGACATTTCCGCCATTGCGCTCGTCCCAGCCATGGTTGTACATATTGGTGGTGGTGAGGATCATTTCCACCATCCAGGGTTGCGTCAAAATATCTTTCATCATGAATTCTCCTAAAATATAGCAATTTCCCGGTCGAAGGAAAGGAACAGAAAGGGTATCGGAGCAAGGGTGGATCCCGAAACAGGAGAGAAAATCAGCCTCTCTTTGACAGGACTTCCTGTTCATATCTCTGTATTTCCGCAAGCCAGGTTCCGTCCTCCGGGACTCCACACTGCTTACAGTACTGTGCCCACACTTCTCCGAAGGGAAGGGTTTTATATTCTTCCTGTTTGACGAGCAGGGCGGTGAAATTCCCGTCATTTTGATCGGCGGTCAGATCCGGGGAAAGGAGCGCATAGAGTAGGGACTTCTGCACATTGCGGAAGCCGGTGACCCAGGCGGCGACGCGGTTGATGGAAGCGTCAAAATAATCCAGCGCCATAAATACACGACCCTCCAGTCCGCCGCAGCGCACGATCTCCTTGCAGATTTCCTTTGTCTCATCGTCAAAGAGGACAACATGGTCGCTGTCCCAGCGCACCGGTCTGGTGATGTGCAGGGCGATTTCCGGGAAAAAGGTCAAAAGCGCCGGAATCTTATCGCTGACGACTTCCGTCGGGTGATAGTGCCCGTTGTCCATCAGCGGAATGCACTTTCCCGGGTTCATTGCTGCATAGCTTAAGGCGAATTCGGCACTTCCTGCGGTATAGCTTTCTACCCCGATGCCGAAGACCTTGCTTTCCACGCAGGGCTTCACCTTGTGAAAATCATAGGGCTCGGACAGAATTTCATCAATGGATTCCTTATATCGCATCCGGGGACCCAGACGGTCGGCGGGGATGTCTTTAAAACCGTCTCCCGTCCAGATATTCATGGTGCAGACGCAGTCAAGCGATTCTGCCAGATATTGTGAGATGCGCACACAGGCCTTGCCGTGTCGGATCCAGAAGCTTCTTGTTTCTTCGTTCGGGCTGCTGAGGGTTAAGGGATCGCATTTGGGATGAGAAAAAAAGGTGGGATTGAAGTCGGCGCCGAGGTAGTTCTTTTTGCAAAAGTCAACCCAGGGCGCAAAGTGCTTAGGCTCTAACTGATCACGATCGACCCATTTTCCTTTTTCAAAAATGGCATAGTTGGCGTGCAGGTTCAGCTTTTTTTTGCCGGGAGAAAGGCGAAGCACCTCTTCGATATCCGACATCAGCTCCTGCGGGTTTCCGGCTCTGCCCGGATAATTGCCGGTGGTCTGGATGCCCCCGGTTAACGGCGCATCGGGGTCGGTATCAAAACCCCTTACATCGTCTCCCTGCCAGCAGTGCAGCGAAAGGGGAATATTCTGCAACTTCTGCAGCGCGGCATCCGTATCGATGCCGATGGATGCATATTTTTCTTTTGCTTCCGGATAACTCATTTGTCAGCCTCCATTTGCATTTTCAGATTTCCCAGGGCAGTGGCCTCGATGGGAAGTGCGATGACCTGTATTTTTGTGGCAGTCTCTGTTTCCTCGTTTAAAAAAGCGTTTTTGGCACCACCGCCAACGATATACAGCTTTTCATATTTCGTGCCCGTGTTGGTCTCCAGTTCCGTGAGAGCCTTCGCATAATTCTGCGCAAGCGAGCGGTAAGCACAGCGGAAATAATCACCGATGTTATGCAGCTTTCCGTTTGTCACATTGTCAAAGGCTGCCTTCATGCTTCCGGGTGCCAGGAATTCAGGGTTGTTGGCGTCGACCAGAAGATCACAGCGACTCCTTCTGGCAAGGTCTACCAGATGAGCAAATTCGAGCTCGTCCGCAATTTCCTTTTTGAGACCGTTCACCAGCCACATGCCCATGATGTTCTTTTGGTAACGGTTATAACCGACGCCTCCCTCGTTCGAATAATTTGCTGCCTGACTGGCTTTGTCCGTGAGAGGCCTGGGTGTTTTTACACCAAGGAGAGACCAGGTTCCGGAGGAAATATAGGGATGGTTTCCCTCCATCGGGATTCCCTCCACCGCAGAAGCGGTGTCGTGCGTGGCGCCCAGCATACACCGGATGCCTTTGTATTCTCCAAGGATACGGCCGGGCTGTACGGGAGAAGGGAAAAGCTCTTTGGGAAGGCCGAGGGTTTCATATAAGAAAGGATCAAAGGTGCCGGTTTTTGCGTTGATCATTCCGGTTGTGGTGGCATTCGTATATTCTTTTGTCTTGACGCCACAGAGTTTATAGAGCAGATATTCCGGAATCATGAGGAAGTCGGTCACTCCGTTCAGACGGCCCCCCTCTTTGTCGGCGTAGAGCTGATAAATCGAATTGAATGACTGGAACTGGCAGCCGGTTCTTTCATATAAGGTATCAAAGGGAAGAAGCGCATGCACCTTCGGAATCACGATTTCGGTTCGGCTGTCCCGGTAAGCATAGACGGGAGAAACCTCCTTGTCTCCACTCATCAGGACATAATCCACACCCCAGGTATCAATCGCAAGACTTACGATCCGGGAGCTTTCGGAAACTTTATCGACTGCGGAAAGGGCAGTAGAAATCCCTCTTTTGACATGCTGCAGAAGCGCATCCATGTTCCAAACAAGATGACCGTCTAAATGCTCTACCCCGTTGTGAAAACGATAGATTTCTCTGGTTTTGATCCTCTCATCTTCACGCCAGCCCAGAATGTGTCGTCCGGAAGATGCGCCGATGTCGATAGCAAGATAATATTTCATCGTCAACCTCGTATCTTTTTGATGTCCCGCACGGGAAGTGATTGTTACGCACTCTAGTTAAAAGACCATTTTTTTCCATCCTATACCATTCAAAGAAAACTGTCTAGTTGATTACAGGCTGGGCAAAACGATGCAAACAGTCTAGGGGATTACAGCTGGACAAAATACCGAAAAATTACTATGCTTGCAGAAGAGCCTGATGGGAGCGGAAAGCCTGCAGAGAGTTCTATGAGGACAGGAAGTAAGAATTTTATGGGAGTGGGATTCATGCTTTTCGGACAGGAAGGGCAGCAGAATCGTGTCAGAGGAAAGGAACGAGGAATTCGAATGAAAAGACAATTTGCGCAGGGAGAACTGCATTTCGAGGTGCCGAATCAATACCGGTTATCGGTGAATGGAGAGGGATTGTCCTACCGGACAAAGAACGGGAAGAAGGATGTGGATGTTCAATTTTCGGAGGTGAAGGGCCTTTTTCTGTCCAATTATTGCAGCCAGAATCAGCATTATCAGGTCGCTTTTCGGAATGATGAATGGAAAACCTTTGCAGAAATGGATACAGATGTCACAGACAGGAAGGATGCAGCGATTGCGGGGAACAATATCATAGAGACCAAGTCCATTCTGATCGCCTTTGCAGAGAGCAAACTGGGAGAAGAATTCCCGAATAACCTGGATGCGCTGAACCTGGATGTTTGCTTTACCTTCAAGGAAAAAGGAGTCCATTTGGAAGGGGGAGTGTTACAGGGAGCCAAGCACCAGATGAATTTAAACGAAATTAAAAGGGTGAAGTGTGTTTCCAACGGGACGCTCAGTTATCTGAGCCTCTATAAATCAGAGAAGGGAGGCTTCTTTGATTTCCCGGATATGTCGCTGGGGCTGAATGAATTGACCCTGCCGATCATAGAGGCGGCCCTTGCCAGAAACGTGGGGCGTGTGGTGGATTTCAGCAGGGGAAACGGTTTTGACCAGAAGACAAGCGAGTACATTTTGGAGCGGTATATGAATTCGACTTTTTTCCAGAATCCGGATGGAAGTGTATCGGAGGACTGGCAGATTGCTTATGACCACATCCATTTCTATGGCTGCGATGTGAGAATGCCGGAGTGAGGAGAGGAATGGTTATGGGGCGTAAATGGAGAGATTCATTGATTATCGGCTTTGCGATGTTTGCGGTTTTTTTTGGAGCGGGAAATCTGGTCTTTCCGCCGGTGATCGGCATTGCAGCGGGAGAAAAATGGGGAATTGCCATTTTGGGACTCACCCTGTCCGGCATTATCCTGCCGATTGCAACCATTCTTGCAACCGACAACATGGGAGGCACCTTTGAGGGGCTTTGCGCACCGGTGGCGCCGTGGTTCCTGAAGGCTTATTCCGTCTTTTTTATTATCTTTATCCTGACCGTCGGACCGCCGAGACAGGCAGGCGTCGGCGTGGAAACAGGGATCTTCGGCATCTTTCCATCCCTGCAGGGAAACCATGTCGTGCGGATTCTTTTGCTCGCTGCCTATTTTGGAATCGTCCTGTACCTGGCGAACAACCCGTCCAAAATTGTGGACATCGTGGGAAAATACCTCACTCCCTTTTTGCTGGTCATGCTTCTTATGATTGTGGTTCTTGCGGTCGTTCACCCGATCGGCGCTCCCGCCAGACCCGAAGAAACAGGCATTTTTACTTATGCGTTTCTACAGGGCTACCAGACGGGAGACGTGGCAGTCGGCATCGCGCTGGTTTCTACTTTTATCGCTTCGGTAAAAGCAAAGGGATATACAGAGAGGAAGGAACGCAGAAGCATTGTCCTTTTGTCCGCCCTTGTGGCGGTTCTTTGCCTGTTAGTGGTCTACGGGGGACTCCTCTATCTCGGAGCCACGGGATCGGGGAAGTTTGCGGATGAAACGGATCAGACCGCTCTGCTCCTTGCCCTTGTGCACGCGGTTTCCGGAAGGTTCGGAACGGTGGCGCTGGGAATCGGGATCTTCCTCGCCTGCTTAACGACCACCATCGGCGTGCTCTCCCTCATCGTCAACCTGACGGTGGATGTTTCGGGAGGGAAGGTGCCGTACAAAGGTTGTCTGTACGTCTATGCGGCCCTTTGTTTCCTCCTCGCCTGCGTTGGCGTATCCAACATCATTCGCTATACCTTTGCCATCTTTGTCTTCATTTATCCGATGGCCATCGTGCTAACCCTTCTCGGTGTCTTCAGAAGATGGGTGCCCAATCATGGGGCATGGAAGGGAGCGATGTTTGCCGCAACCCTCGTGGGCATCTATGAAGCGGTTGTCACCATGAATACAAGCGGGATTACCAACCTGCATCTTCCACTTCTGGAGCAGATCTATCAGAAGATCCCCTTCTCCGGGGACGGTTTTGCCTGGCTGGTTCCAGGGGCCATCTGTTTTATCGTCGGAGCGCTGATTGTCAAATTGCGCGGAGGGAGCTCCTACGAAGCATAAGAGAGAGGGGATCTTGGTTGCAGAAACGCCGCATTGAAAGACCTGCGAAGCATAAGGAGGGCAAATGAAAAAAGTCGGAATCGTCGGGGGAATCGGGCCGGAGTCGACCATCTCCTATTATCATGATATTGTTTATGGAGTACAGGAACGCATAGGCCACCCGTTTTATCCGCCCGTTTCCATTGAGAGCATCGACCTCTTTGAGTGGGTGAGGTTATGCGATCAAAAAGAAATGGAGAAACTCATTTCTTTTACGGTGGAAGCAGTCGGGAGACTGGCGGCGTCGGGCTGTGACTTTGCCATTCTGGCTGCCAACACGGCGCACCTGATCTTTGATGAAGTGCAGGAAAAAAGCCCCATTCCGCTGCTTTCCATCGTGGAGGCCTGTGCGGAGGAAGCAAAGAGAAGAGGATATCAGAAGGTTGGTCTTTTAGGCACAAAGTTCACGATGCAGAATGATTTTTTTAAAAAAGCCTTTACCCACAGAGGGATTCAAGTGATCACGCCACAGGAGGCGGATCAGGAATACATCAGTGATAAAATCTACTCGGATCTGGTGAACGAGGTGGTGGAGCCGGAGGTGTCTGCCCGCTTTCATCAGATTGCGCGTCAAATGCAGGAAAGGGACGGAATCGAAGCTCTGGTCCTTGGCTGTACTGAACTGCCGCTGGTATTCAGGGAAGAGGAAGAGTCGTCTCTCCCCTATCTGAATACGTTAAAAATTCATGTGGAGAGAATTGTACAGGAGATCGTACAAGAATAAATTGCAGGTAAGGTTCGCTTCGCACAGACGGGAAGTACCAAGTCTGTCTTACTGAGGTGACGCAGGCATCTTTTCAGGAAGGGAGTATACATCTATGGGAATTTTATTGATGATCTTTTTTATGGCAGCCATGTTTAAAATCACAGGACTCTTTTTTCGCATTCTGGGAGCGATGTTCGGCTGGGTCCTGGGGATTTTTGGCTGGCTGATCCTGGCCAGTCTTGCGGTTACCGTGTTCGGGCTGGCTTTCTTTGTGCTACCGGTGGTCCTGTTAATAGGGGCAGTTGCATTGGTCAGGGCGGCGGTTTAAAGGAGGGTATATGCGAGACTTTAGGTATTACGCGCCAACCAGAGTGGTTTTCGGGAAGAAAACAGAAGAGAGGGTGGCAGAACTCATTCGGGAGTTCGGAGGAAAAAAAATCCTGATCCATTATGGGGGCGGCAGTATTGTTCGTTCCGGTCTTCTGGAAAGGGTGTGCAGGATTCTGGATGAGGCAGGCATCTCTTATCTTACACTGGGCGGAGCGGTGCCGAATCCGAGGCTCAGTCTGGTTTATGAAGGAATTGAGCTCTGTAAAAAAGAAAAGGTCGACTTCATTCTGGCGATCGGCGGCGGAAGCGCGATCGATTCGGCAAAGGCGATCGGTTACGGCGTGGCAAACGGCGGAGATGTCTGGGACTTTTATGATCGCAAACGAACGGTGGCAGGCTGTCTGAAGGTGGGCGTGATCCTGACCATTGCGGCGACCGGGAGTGAAATGAGTGATTCCTCGGTGATCACCAAGGAAGAAGGGTGGATCAAGAGAGGTTGCAACAGCGATTTCGGCAGGCCGGTGTTTGCCATCCTGAATCCGGAGCTGACCATGACGCTGCCGGATTATCAGACTTCCTGCGGCTGCACCGATATCATGATGCACACGATGGAACGTTATTTTGTGCAGGGCGGCAGCATGGAGATCACCGATGAGATCGCCGAGGGGCTTTTGAGAACGGTAATCCGAAACGCACGGATTCTGGGAAACGATTCGAAGAACTACGAGGCAAGAGCCGAAGTCATGTGGGCGGGAAGTCTTTCGCATAACGGGCTGACCGGTTGTGGCAGCGGCGGTGGAGACTGGGCCTGCCATAAGTTGGAGCACGAGATCGGAGGAATGTTCGACGTGGCGCACGGAGCGGGCCTTGCCGCGATCTGGGGAAGCTGGGCCCGGTATGTCTACCGTGACTGCCTGCCGCGGTTTTCGCAGTTTGCCCTTCGGGTGTGGAACGTTGCCGATGTCAATGTTTACAGCCGGGCAGAAGGCAACCGGAACGGTCTGACAGAGGAGGAGATCGCCCTCGAGGGAATTCGGCGGACGGAAGATTTCTTCCGTGAAATCCACATGCCGACCAACCTGCGCGAGCTGGGTATTCACCCGACAGAGGAGCAGCTGACCGAAATGGCGCACAAGTGCGCTCTTGGAGTAGGAGGCTTCATTGGTTCGGCAAAAAAGCTGGGAGAAGAAGATTTCCTGGCGATTTATCGTGCCAGCATGTGAAAAACAACGGGATCGCTGATCCCGCTTCCACCAGAAGGGAGAAGGCATGGCAACAGGGAAAAAGGCGATCGAAGAGGGGAAGGCGGTTCTGGGAATTGAGCTGGGATCGACCAGAATCAAGGCGGTCCTGATCGGACCGGATTATGAAGTGCTTGCTTCCGGCGGGTACGATTGGGAAAACCGCTATGAAAACGGAATCTGGACCTATGATCTGGAAGAGGTCTGGCGCGGACTGCAGGGCTGTTACAGGGAACTGGTACAGAATGTGCGGCAGACGCATGGGATAGAACTGCAGAAGGTGGCTTCGATTGGGATCTCCGGCATGATGCACGGCTACCTCGCCTTTGACCAGGAGGGAAACCAGCTGGCTCCGTTTCGGACATGGAGAAACACGACCGCCGGAGAAGCCGCAAAGGAATTGACCGGGCTTTTTTCCTATAACATTCCGGAACGCTGGAGCATTGCCCACCTGTATCAGTCGATTTTGAACCGGGAGGAGCATGTCGGAAGAATCGCTTCGCTCACAACCCTGGCAGGATACGTGCATCATAGGCTGACGGGGGAGCACTGCCTCGGGATGGACGATGCTTCCGGCATGTTCCCCATTGATCCGGCGACGGGGGATTACCGAAAGGATCTGATAGAGCAGTTTGACCTCCTGGTGGACGGCAAATATCCATGGAAACTGAGGCAGATTCTTCCTGTGGTAAAAAAAGCAGGTGCGGAGGCGGGCCTTCTTACCGGGGAGGGGGCGCTTCTCCTTGATCCGACCGGAGGATTACAGGCAGGCTGTGTCCTGGCGCCTCCGGAGGGAGATGCCGGAACCGGGATGGTCGCCACGAACTCGGTGGGCGTCAGAACCGGCAACGTCTCTGCAGGGACTTCTATTTTCGGCATGTTTGTTTTGGAAAAAGAGCTGAAAAAAGTCTATCCCGAAATCGACCTGGTGGCGACACCGGACGGCGATGCGGTTGCCATGGTACATGCCAATAACTGCACTTCGGATATCAATGCGTATGTGAGTTTATTTGGAGAATTCGCCTCCGCGATCGGGGCAGACCTCACAAAGAACCAACTCTATGAAACGCTCTTTCGTGCGGCACTGGAGGGAGATGCCGACTGTGGCGGCCTTCTGTCCTACGGCTACCTGTCCGGCGAGTTTATCACCGACTGCAGAGAGGGCAGACCTCTTTTTGTGCGGGAGACGGACAGCAGGATGAACCTGGCGAATTTTATGCGGATGCACCTGTATTCTGCGCTCGCTACGCTCAGAATCGGCATGGATATTCTGGAAAAAGAAGAGGTGAAGATCGATACCATTTACGGGCATGGCGGATACTTCAAGACCGAGGGCGTCGGACAGCAGTTTCTGGCAGCAGCGTTGCAGGCGCCGGTTTCTGTGATGAAAACCGCGGGAGAGGGAGGTGCCTGGGGCGCAGCCATCCTTGCTGCCTACCGCCTTAGGAAAAAACCGGATGAAACCTTGCAGTCCTTCCTCACAAACGAAGTCTTCCAACATTGTGAAAGCAGCACACAGACGCCGCAGAAGGAAAATGTGGAAGGTTTCCGAAAATTCATGGAAGCCTATGCGAAGGGACTGCCGATTGAGCGGGAAGCAGCCCGCTGTTTGAGGGAAAAAGAAGTAGGGGAATGAGTGGATTTTGAGGAGTGAGGACTAAGTTTTCAAAGTGGGGTGAGAATAAAATGAAAAGGGAGTCGGACGAATCCGACTCCCTTCAAGTATACATCCGCAAATGTATACCCCAATTACTAATGTATAGTATAGGCTAAGATGCAAAAAAACAATTGGATGATCGCAGAAATTTATTCTGGTGATTATACTTTTGACTGCGTTTCGCAAGCGTATTGCTTATGATATCATTAGGAGGCGATGATTATGGCAAGACCGGCGCTGCATTTCTTTTGAATCGAAGCTTCCTGCGAAGCGTCCTCTTGCTATGGGCGAGCTTACCAGGGAGCAGTTGGAGGTCGAGCTTCTCAAGGGAATGAATGAAATGGAGAACGGTCGGGTCTTCTCTTCCGATGATATTGAAGCGGAAATTCTTATCTGACATAGCAATGGACCAATGAAAGGAGTTTTGAACGTGATGGTTACAAATGAACTGGATTCTACTTGCGGAATTTCAGATGAGGAATTGACACAGAGATTTAAAGCTTCGATCAGAATCGATGACGAAATTAGAAAAATCAAGGGACTACCGGTAGCGAGATATGATGATGAAAAGAAACAAGCTTATCTTGAGTACCCGGATGGGAGACGCGAATATGTCGAGAAATGACAGGACAAAACTTCCTGAAAAACGTTTGAGATTAAGGCAATTGATACGGATGCTCTGGCGGAATATCAGGATGAGTGAAAAGAGATCCGGTTTCTACAAGAGCACGGAATTGGATTAGACAATAAGAATTCAAGATAAGAGGTTTTCATAATTTATGCTGGAAGTTACGATGAAATCCCTACAGAATCAGGTTCTGTCCCCCGATTTATTGCAGTATTTTAAGGTGCTTCAATCTAGCAGTGAGGAACTGCGTGAATATATGGAGCAGATGGCACAGGAGAATCCGGTGATGGAACTCAAAGATATACGAGTTGCTGGATTGTATGTACCAGATAGTGAAGCAGGCGCTGAAACAGCTGAACTGGACGGGGAAAAGAATGCGTTCTCAGGTGTATCTGCCGCGGAATTGAAAAGAATGGAGATTCAGCGCAAACTGGACTGGCTGGCGAGCACAGATCATCAAAACAGAGTTTACTATGGAGATGATACCGAACGAGCTAATGATGATTATATCCTGGATTTGCGGGAATACGGGGAGAGCTTACAGGAATATTTGAAATCGCAGTTGGTGGATTCCCTTTTTCCCGAGCAGGACAGAAGGATTATCGATTACATTATTGATTCACTTGATAAAAATGGGTACTTTTCAGAACCTCTTTCTGTGGCGGCAGCCATCTTTCATGCGGATGAAAAGAAAATCAGGAAAGCGCTTCAAGCGGTGCAGGATTTAGATCCCGCGGGGGTTGGCTGTCGAGATTTGAAAGAATGTCTGATGCTTCAGATAAAGCGTCGAAACGCACATGCCGGAGAGAAAAGTGATGAGAAGAAAAGAGAGGTAAGACTCCTTTCCGAATCCATCATTGCTGAGGATTTGCGTGAATTGGCAAGGAATCGTATTCACTTGATTGCCAGGAAGTATCATGTCGATATAGAAACAGTCCATGAAGCAATTGCAGAAATCAAAAAGTTGAATCCCAAACCGGGGAATGCCTTCAATGACAGAATGAATTTCCAGTATGTGACGCCGGATGTTTTAGTGGTGACGCTGGAAGGGAACTTCCAAATATTAGCACCTGATTTTCATATCCCGCGATTTACGGTAAATCGTTATTATAGTCAGTTATTAGAAACGTGTGAGGAGGAAAAAACCAGAAAATATCTTCAGGATAAAATCCGGCAGGTAAAGAGTTTGCAGGATGAACTGAAAATGAGGAGTTCCACACTGATCCATGTGAGTAGGGCACTGGTGGAGCACCAGCATCGTTTTTTCAAAATGGGCCCGGGGAATAAAATCCCAATGAACCTTGGTGATATTGCAACGAAAACGAATCTATCGATCTCAACAATCAGTCGCACATTTCGATGTAAGTATCTTCAATGCCGTTGGGGTATCTATCCGATGAACTATTTTTTAACATACGCAATAGCAGGAAAGGGAGAGAAGACGGCACAGAAGAAGGGGTGCAATGTAACGATAGAGCATATCCAGGTCGAGCTTTGCAAGATTATTTCTAAGGAAGATAAAAGAAAACCGTTAAGCGACCAGGAAATCATGGAGAAGCTGAAGGACAGGGGAATAGAGTTGTCTAGGAGAACAATAGCAAAATATCGTCTCCATTTCGGGATTCCGGATAAGTATGGAAGAAGGGAGTTCTCCTAGGAATAAACTGCAAGTAAATGGTCTTGCAATGTTTTTTGACAGAAGTGCGGAATGGGTCAAAGAGTACAAATGAATCTAAGATCCATTGTACGCAAACCGTTTTGATGGAATAGGTGGTTCGTACAAGGGACAGGTAGAAGATGAAAATATTTGATATCATGCGTCCATTCTCTGGGAATCCGGAAAATAAATCCGAAGTAAAAGCGGAGATGTCCTTATATCAACTGGCAAGTTCAGGGCTGAAGGACATGACGGATACGATTTGCGCCATACGGGAGGACGGCAAGGTTGTTGGAGAAGTGCGAAAAAAAGACTTGGAGTACCTGATCAGCAAACACCATCAACATTTTTCTGAGGTTGTGATGGACTATATTCCGATCGGGATTATCGCTGCTGATTGTAATGGGAGAATTTTTTATGTGAATCCTGCCTATACGAGCCTGTTGGGAGTGGCCCCCAATCGTATCATTGGTCGCAATATCAATAAAATAGAACCGGACTCTTATCTGAGTAAGGCGCTGCACAACCATCAAAATTATGATAAGGAAACACATTATATCAAATCTGTGGATCGTTTTGTGTCGTTACATATCGAGGGTATTTTTGAAAACAATCAGTATTCAGGAGCAATCTCATTCTTTACAGATGATACAAAGATACATACGCTTCATCGGGAGATTGAGCGTATGTCCAATATGGTCAGTGAGGTTCAGCATCAATATGAAGAAACCTTTCATAGAACCGGATTGATCACGCAGGATCCCGGGTATAATCGGCTGATCGAACAGGCGGCGATTGTCGCTAAAACAGACGTCCCCATTTTGATTCGTGGTGAAAATGGCGTGGGGAAAGAGGTTTTAGCCAAGTATATCCATAAGAACAGTAATAGGAGTAAAGAACCGCTGATTATTGTGAACTGTGCTGCAATTCCGGAGACTTTGATCGAATCAGAACTTTTCGGTTATGAGGAAGGAGCCTTTACCGGAGCGAGCAAGGGCGGTAAGATGGGAAAATTCGAGTTGGCCAATCATGGAACCATTTTCCTGGATGAAATAGGAGATATGCCGGTCTCTATGCAGTCCAAGCTTCTGCGTGTGATACAGGAGGGTGAGATTGAAAAAATCGGAAGGCAGCAGCGAATCCCGGTTGACGTTCGTATTATTGCGGCAACAAATCAACCGCTGGAAAATCTAATTCGAATCAAGTTATTTCGAGAGGATCTTTTTTTTCGCTTGAATGTCATCACGTTGAATATTGTTCCTTTGAGGAAACGACCCGGGGACATCCCGTTGTTGGCCGAACATTTTTTAAAAAAATTTTCCATAAAATATAATCGTAACCTTTCGATCAGCAAAGATTGTTATGTGAAACTGATGAGCTATTCATGGCCGGGAAATATTCGAGAGTTGCGCAATATCATGGAGCGATCTGTAATCTTAAGCGGTGGAAAGAATCTGGAGCTTATGGGCGTGATCGGAGAAAGCGCGGATGAAAAAGAAAGCGAGGAATCATGGGAAAAGGCAGGTTCCTTTGAATCGGAAATTTCAGAGCGGACCATATCCGGTCTATCTTTGCAGGGGGGTATAGGAAAGAGTGAAGAAGTGAGTCTGGCAGATGCTATTTCTTGCTATGAGGCGACGCTGATCCGAAAAAGACTGAAGCAAATGAAGGGGAACAGGGAATCAACGATCAAGAGCCTGGGGATATCCCGACGCACTTTTTACAGAAAATGTGCAGAGTATAAAATAAAATAGAGGATGTACGCAGTGATCGGTCCTATCAAGTGAGTGTGTCTCGTATGATAGAGATTCCGAGGGGGGTGGACGTACAGATCGTGTCAATATTGGCGGCTGGTGTCAATATTGACATTTTTTTGCGCCAAAAAAGACACAATATAAATTCGGGATAAAGAAAAAAGCGATAGTTTCAGTGAAAATT
>ERZ772910.407-NODE-407-length-25589-cov-4.279001_pt1 | contig 25589 bp, 21 predicted proteins | sample MGYA00511357_ERZ772910 | MGnify/ENA primary metagenome ERZ772910 (study PRJEB29015, sample SAMEA2738096) | human oral metagenome | biome: human oral; feature: human-associated habitat; material: saliva | place: China | collected 2193 ... | reverse complement strand
ACCTCTGATGTTGAACCAGTCAGCATTTGTATTAGCTACTCTTGCTTTATTCTTTCCATTTGCTAACTTTCCTAGTTCGTTTTCATAAGCTACTCCTAAACCAGCTTTAAATGTCTTAGTTCCAAAGTAGTGTTTGTAAGCTAATTCTGTTCCTACTTCTGGTTTTACAGAAATATAATCATTATGTTTTACTTCTAATCTAACTTCACCTGTTTTTTCTCTTATCTTAGATACTCTGCCATATTCTAATTTTAATGCTCCATAAGATTTTACACTGAAATCTTCACTTAATCTGAATTCTTTACTCAATTCATTCTTAATTCCAATTCCATAAGTATAATATTTAGATTTAGCATTAAATATTTCATCTACAACTAAGAATCTTCTGTTCATCTTGTTGTACCCTGCAAAGATATCTCCAGATATTGTCCAATTTAAGCTATTATTATGATCAAATGGAACTGACTTAAAGATTCCAAGTTTAGCTTGTAATTGTTCCTCTTTAGATTTTCCAATATCCTTGAAGTCAAATGTGTTGTGAACTATACCTGTATACCAACCTGTTGATTCTCCAAGTTTTACAGTTTCATCTTCATGTACATAAGCTACTCCATATGCATGGTTCTTGTAATCTTTTATACCAGCTGTACCTGTACTGTATTCTCCTCTAGTTCCAAATGTCTTAATCTTGTTTGCATCTTTACTTGGATTAGACCATTCATTTCTTAAATAATTAAATTCTTTATCAAGAATATTACCAGTTGCTTGTACTCTTTGTTGAGTATTAGCATATTGTTGTCCTAACATCTCATCAAATGCTTGAGATAATAGGATGGGTTCATTCTTACCTATTGAATTTAACTTATTGAATAGTTTCTTTTCTTTTGAATCAAGTGCATTCTTATCATATCTTTGTTCTAATCCATCTAGGAAATTATATGGTGTAGTACTATCTTTAGCATATTCTTTATAGTCTACCTTAGTCATTAGAACACCTTGAATTTCTCCATTTCTACTTAATCTTAAAGGTACTGCTGCCCAAGTTAGAGAACCTGATAAAATATCCCATTTATCTACTCCACTGTTAAGTAATGCTGTGTTATATCTTTTTAAGATATTTGTTCCAACAGTTAAAGTTTTAGCATTTGTATATTCAGCTGCTTCTGCTCCTATTATTAAGTCTGCCTTTCTCAATCCAGTTAAATTATTTAGTCCTTCTATTGGATTAGTAAAGTTTACTCCTGATGTATCAACATACATACCTATCTTTGATATTGAACCAAAATCTTGATGTTCTTTTAAAATATCTCTATTGTAAGTTGCCTTAGCAATAGGATCATTAGAAACTTGGATATTAGCTGTAGCAGTCGCACTTGTAGCGTCGATTACAGTTGGTGTTATAATATTTCCAGTAGAGTCCTTAACTTTACTATCTGTTAATCCACCTCTTGGAACACTTAGAGTCTTATCTCCAAATTTCTTATCTCCACCAGCAGTTCCTTCTATTTTCTTAGTTGCTTCTGCTGAACTATGTTGAACATCTATTATTCCACCAGTTTCATTAGTTCCTTGAGCATTGTTAGCAGTTACAATACCTTTTGAATCTGGAGCTTTTAATCTAATAGTTCCATAGTTTTTAAATACAGTAGTACCTCCTGTTGAATAAACAGCTATTGCATTTTGTGCACTAGGATCTATTTCAATTAAGCCACCTGCTCTATTGTAACCTGTTGCTCCATTTTCTAGGTACATTCCTATACCTTTTTTAGCTGTAACATGAATAGTTCCATAGTTTTCAGCTGTTGAACCTGCTCCTGATGCATACATTCCTATTGAATTTTCATTTCCAACAGTTATAGTGCTACCTGCCATATTTACAATATGTCCAACTTTATTTTCACTTGGTCTATTATTATTAGTATACCCTGCTGCCATACCTATACTATATAGTTCATTTTCTAAATCTGTTTTTCCTACTTTAATATTAGCATAGTTTCTAGCAACTCCATTTCCTGTTCCTGCTCCATATGCACTATATATTCCAACATTTCCGTTTCCAGAAGATAAGTCCATAGTACCATAATTTGATAGGTTACCAGCTACATAATATCCATAGTTTCCATTTCCTGTAGATGTAATTGCAGTATTTCCTATAACATTTGAACTAGTATTAAAAGTATAAGTATATATTGAATCTCCTTTTAAAGCTACTGTTGCTGAATTATTATTAATTGTTGTAGCTCCAGTTCCAGCATCAGCAATACCTATAGATCCTTTTCCTATATCAAAAGATGTTAGGTTGTTATTTATTGTTCCAGCATTTCCAACATAATAAACTCCAACAGCTTCTTTATTTGTTCCTAAAGTTTCTCCTATTTTCATTTTAGAACCAGCATTTAAATTAACATTTCCAGATTTTGCGTAGATAGCTACAGCTCCATCTCCAACTTCAACTTTAGCATTATTATCAACAGTTGTTGATACAGTGCTTCCGTAAATACCTATTGAGCCATTTCCAGCTTTTACAGAAGTATTAGCAAGTACATTAACTTCTCCTCCATCTTTCAAATGTATTGCAACACTTTGAGATGTACCTGTAGTATTTCCAACTTCAACATCAGCCCCACTGTTAATATTATGTGCTGCTCCTTCAGCATGTATACCTATCGAAGAAGTTCCTGTTAATTTTATTTTTCCAGTATTTGTATAAGTTCCTGCTGTAGTTCTATTTATAACTAACCCTTTTGCTCCTTCAGCTGTAGAAACTATTTCTCCAGTATTAGTAAGAGCTGTTCCATCTTTCATGAACATACCAACAGAGTTTTTACCTATTGTTAATTTTCCAGTATTTTTTAAGCTTCCAGTTGCACCAGTTGAGTAAAGAGCCGCTCCATCATAACCTACTACTATATCAGAGTCATTTTCAATTCTTGCTCCATTTACTCCATAAGCTCCAACAGACTTATTACCTAAAATAATAGTTTTTCCAGCAGCTGTTTTTAATTCAAGTGCAGCACCTGCTTTTCTTCCATTCAAATAGAAAGTAACATTTTCTTGACCATTTAATGTTACATTTGATCTCCAATCAACTGTTGAATTCTTAGCACTTACTAGTGTAATCTTATCTCCAGCAAATGTTTTATCCTTATCATAAACTAAAGAAGAATTATCCATTGAGAAATATGCAAAGCTCTTTCCATTTGGTACTATATTTACATTTTCAGTTAAACTCGCACCAACTGAACTAAATGCCATATCTTTTAGATTAAAGATAGAGTTTCCATCACCATTTAGAGTTACCTTAGATGAGAAATTTAATGTTCTTCCTGTAAAAGTTCCGCCTAAGTTAAATGCAATCCCATTTCCAGCTAAAACTATATCTCCAGTAGAATTAATATCAGAATTTTTAGAATTTATTGCAACTCCTTTTAATCCCATTTTTATATTACCTGTATTTGATACAGTAGAATTTATTGAATGGATTCCTATACTTTCTTGAGAAGAAGAAAAATCTATTGTTCCACTATTTGTTAAATTAGAATCAGTTACTGTTGATGAAGTGTTTTCAGCAAATATACCAAAAGCTTTAGTTTTTCCATTTACTCCTTTAATATCCCCAGCATTTGTTACAGAAATAGTTCCATCTCCTAATGTTGAACTATTTAATTTATTTGCACCATATAGGGCAACTCCTTCTTGTCCAACAGTAAGGCTTGCTCCTGCATTATTTAATATCTTAGAACCTCCAGCTCCATAGATACCTATTCCATTATCTCCTGTAACTTCTATTGTTTTATTATTTGTTAAAGTAATAAAGTCCCCTGCCATAGCGGTAGTAGTTTTTCTACTAGCAACTGGTCCAGTTGTTATACTGTTTCCTGTTAATTTAATAGTACCATTATTAACAATAGATACATCTCCAACCGTTCCAACATCTCCTCCAGCACCTTCATTGAAGTTACCTTGGAATAAAGCGACTTGTCCTTGTTTTGTTCCTGAAATAGTTTTCCCAGCTTCAACTAACATATTTGAAGAACGGAAATCGACTTTGTAAAAAGCATCTGGTGTTGCAGTTGATTCATCATTATCTAAATTAACATCTTGGTTAATTTCAAGTTTACCTCTATATACAGAATATACCTTATATGATCCTGTTGTAGGAGCTTCTAATTCTACTTTTGAACCTAGTGCACTGTTAATAGCTGCTAAATTACTAACACTGCTTAACTTCATGCTTCCACCAGTAGGTTTATGTAAAACCATAAATGTTCCACCAGATTGCATTTTTACTTTTAACTTATTAGCTGTAATATTAAACATTGCATCTAAGAAAGCTGGAACTCCTTGTACTTGACCACTTACATTATTTATAGTTGCATTTTTAAGATAGAAACCATATCCTCCAGATTCTATATCAGCAACTACAGGTCCATTTATTGTAAATTGTCCAGCATAGTCATTAGGATTAGAGGATTTATAGTTATAGAATAATAATCCTCCATTTCCAGCAACTAATTTTAAGTTACCAGAAGTATTATCTAGTGTTATATCAGCTTGATCTGAATATAGAGCAACTGCTCCATCTTCTGATTTAATTGTTCCTTTTTTTAATTCAGTTTTAGTATGAGTTGGATCAGTTTCTTTTGCATACAGAGCAATAGATTGACTACCTTTTACATTAATTTTAGCATTTATATTATCCATTAAGAAATGCCCAGTATTATATACACCAGTAGCCTCTGCTCCATTAACACTAATAGTTCCTTCATTTTTAGCAGTAGAATGTGTTGCTCCATCTTTTAAAGCTGCCATTCCTACAGAACCTGTTGAAGCTCCAATATTAATAATTCCTTTGTTTATAACTTCAGCTTGATTTGTTGCTAACATTCCAAAGTTATCTTTAGATTCACTTGTACCTTCTTTATCTATATCTATTGTTGCACCAGCATTATTAGTTGCAATTGCATGTTTAGTATTAGTACCTGATGTTGAACTTCCATTTGCTATCATACCTATAGCACCTTGTCCAGTAAGTTTAATACTATTTTTATTTATAACTTCTGTATCTTTAGTATTAGTACCTTCATAAGCTATATCAGCTTGGTCAGCTCTCATAGCAACATTGAATTGATACTTATTAGATACTTTTGGAGCAATTGCCGAAACTTTTATTGTACCTTCATTTGTCATATCAGAATTAATATTAACAAACATTCCTAAAGCATTAGAAACATTATCTTCTAAGTTAATATTTCCTTTATTTATTGCCTTACCTCTTGTTAGAGTCACCTTTGTTGTTACAGAGTTATCCCTCATTAAAGCCATAGCTGCTGCATTATCTGCTTTGTCATTTCCATTAGGATTTTTCCTTAAAGTGATAGTACCTGTTATATCATTTACAAAAGTAACTGTTCCTGCAGACTCAGTAGCAGCATATTTCATACCATAGCTTTCAGCACCTGATAAAAGGATATTTCCTTTATTTGTCATAGGTCTTTTTGAATAAACATTACCTGTAGTTGGATTTGGTAAGTAAGTATATAGTCCTATTGACCTTTCACCTCTAAAATCGATTAGACCAGTAGTGTCATTTATAATATCTCCACCTTGAACAGCATCTTCTTGAATTAGAGCTATAGCGACTTTATATCCAACATAACCATCGACACTTCTTTTTATATGATATTCTTCAGTAGGACCTTTTATTGTTAAATATTTCCCTGCTCCCGAACCAGCAGTATCATAAGGCATATTTTTTATCCAATTATCATCTTTTTCTTCTCTGTCTGTTATAGTACCAGCATTTAATTGTGTTGTTTTATGCCCTTGTGAGACTAAACCTAGAGTAAAAATTCCTCCTAAATTGATTGTATATCCATTTGGTATTGTTAATGTATTTCCTGCAGCTCCTACATCATCTGATTCAATAAATCTTGATCCACCAACAAAGAAATATTGATTATTTTTATTTGGATTAGCTCCATTAGCTGAACTTGCTACAGGATTTGCATATTCATCACCAAAATTATATGAATTGAAATATATATTATTGGGGGCTGGTGTCGTTGCTCCCCAATTACTATGTCCTTTTGGTGTATCTGTTCCTACAGTGAAATCTATTTTTGTATCTGCATACATCTTAAATGCTAAAGATGCTCTTTCTCCCGGTAATCTGTATCCTCCACTTCCTTCAGGCCACGTATAGTGTAATATGCTTTGAATATTTCCAACTGCTCTGTTAGCTAAATTAAATGCAGTTTTTGTATTTTGTCTTGGTGTACTACCACTACTATTACAGCCAACATTACAATCAGCACCCAATACTATTGCAAAAGTAGGAGGTGTTGGTAAAGCGGGAGCCTCTACTTTTGGAGCAACTGGTGAAAATGAAGGAATATTGATATTTGGTGCAGCTGGAGTGTTAGTTATTCCTAATGTTACACTTGGAGTTGGTTGAATAATATTAACTGGTGGTACACTTAATGTTATTGCACCTTTTTGAATATGTTTAGGTCTAATTCCTGCACTTACTTCTATTGAAATTGGATCTTCATTTATTTGAGCTCTTCTTATTAATCCATAACTTAAACCTGTATCATTGGGAGTGAAACCTCCACTTGTTGCTATTATAGAACCTAATATTGCCTTTTGGTCAGCTGTTCTTGCCGATGTAGATCTACCAAAAACATTCGAACTTCTTGTATATATACCTTCAAAAGGATACTTTTCAGGTTTATCTCCTCTGCCTTTGTATGTACCACTCCAATTATCATACATATAGTTAGCACCAAATTGCCAAGATGACCAAGGTGATTTTACTACTTGATCCCCTTGTTCCATCAATTGAACTAATTCCAATTTTAAACCATTTATCTCTTTATTATTTTCTTTTCTTGCTGAATCTATCTTATTTTGTAAGTTTTCAACTGAGTTTCTTAGATTTTCTTTGCTTGTATTTATTTCTTCTGTTGTAGGTGTTGATGCTTTTTCTATATCTGATGTAAGTTTAGCAAGCATAGGCAAACTTGTACTATTATCTGCACTAGCTACTAAAACAGTCTTTTCATTTTTTACTATTGAAGTTTTTTCCACTTTATTTTTTGGTGTAACAAAAAAATTACTATACAAATCATTAGCTCCAAATTGCATAGTTGCCCATGAAGCTTTTAATTTTTGTGTTGTTTTTGTTACTTTCTTAGTTTCTTTTACTTCTGCTTTTTCTTTTTTTACATCTGTTAAAATATCCTTTTGTTTTTCTAATTCTTGTATCTTGTTCTCATCAGAAAATGCACTTGTTCCCTTCATTAAAAAAAGTACTGCAAGTCCAACTGAATATTTTACATTTTCATATCTTTTAGCAATTGATCGTAAATTTTTTTCGACTGTAGATAAATTGTTTTGCATTTTTTTCTCCCCTGAAATTTTATTTATATTTTTAATTTTTTATATAATATTGTTGGTGTATCTAAAATGCCTTTAATTTTGCTTAAGTAAATAAATTTTGTTAGTTGTTTTATTATAACAAAAAATACCTGTTTTGTCAATAGTACCAATGAATTTATGGTAAAATGAGCAGTGTTTCAATCTGAGGAAAAAAAGTTATTTTATCATAAAAAAAGAAATCAAATTAGAAAAAAATTCTAAAAAGATTTCTGTTTTTTTTGATTAATTTGCTGGTGTAAAAACTGCCTGTCCTTTAATAAAAAATGAAGCAATAAGGAAAATAAGAGGAAAAATCATAAGAAGAAGTGCAACAATTCTCCTACTATCATATGCAAATTTTTTGTCTTTATCATTTAGAATTTCATGATTTCTAGGATTATCAATATCATATTTTATTATTATACTTTCTCCAACCTTATATTTTGTTCTAGTATTTCCACCATGTTTATTTAGATATGTAATACAAGTTACATTTTCACTATCATGATATTTTTTATCTAAACTAGAGTTAAAAAATGTAAAATTAGGTTTAACAATATACTTATGTTTGTTTACTTCATATTGATATATAGGATAAGTAGCAAACATTGCACTTTTTTCAGAGTTTAAAACTTCTATTATCTCTCCTTTAACTTCACCATCATAACTACTAATATTATTTTGTTGTCCTCTTCGTATCATAATTCCAAATATTAAAAACATAGCTGGAAAGATAGAAAAAAATGATGCAAAGATTAAAAGTAACATTCTATTACTCATAGCCCCTGATGTCAATAATTCAACCATTTTATTCCCCCTTAATAAAATTATTTTTGTCTAATAAGATGTAATTCTCTAACATATTTTCCAACTTCGGTATTTCCTGTCCCTTTGATAAAGAGATTTCCATCTTTTTCTATGTTTATCCAAACATACCAAGAAAATTTATCTTCTGGAAATTTTAAAGTAAAATAGGCTAGGCTATTTTTTTCTTTATCGTAAGTTAAATCATTAGCTTGTTTAAAAAAAATAAAATTATCTTCTTTAATCTTTCCAGTGTACTCTCCATTTTCATTTTTATAGATTTCTACTATTTTTCCATTTTCTTTAATAAGCCAAGTTCCAAGTATATCGTCCGCTTTTGCATAACTAACAATTCCTAAAATTAACATAAGTAATAATACAAGTATTTTTTTCATTTTACTCTCCTATTCTTATAATTCTACGATAAAAATTGAAATCGCCATCAAGTTCATCATCATACTCATTGACAATACAATCGTCAAGAATATTTATAGAATTCATATGTTCTTGAGTGTAATATGGAGAACAAGGTAAATAACCTAAAAAATCTCCATAACCTCCACAGATATTGCAACCTCCATCTCCACCTTTAAATACATAATCATCATCAGCTTCCACAATTTCCATTTTGTATGGGTCGTAAGCTATAGAAAGTCCAAAGAAATTTGGCTCTTCTAAGTCATATTTATCATTGTCTTCTTTAGAGAAATATAGCAAGTTCATATTGTAGTCCAAGTCATCTCCCCAAGGAAATAGAGTTCTACAACCCCCACCACATAGATATTCCCATTCATCTAAATTAGCTAAAGAGAAGCCTTCCTCTTTTAAATTCTCACAAAGCTCCTCATAGCTTATATCATCATATAGTTCTATTTCTATATCATCTTTAACTTTTGTAAATCTAGCTGTTTCATCTAGTGTTAATCTATTGTAGTCAGAGCTTTTAAACTCATTATAGTCTTTTAATAAGTCAATGTCATATTCTTTTAATTCTTCTAAATTAGCTTTTTTCCAAGCCACAGTTTGTAATTTTCTTTCAACTAACATAGGCTTTATTGGAGCTTTTCTAAGTTTACTAAAGTTATCTCTAATATATTCTCCTAAAACTGTATCTAAGTCTTCAGTTTCATCTAAACAATATTTTAAACCTTTTAAAGTTTCATCAGATAAGTTCTTAGGTAGTCCTTCATAACCTAGAGTTACAGTATCCCCTGGAACAAAGACAAACTCACTTTCCTTGTATTTAAAAATAGCTGTAAAAGTTGATTTTGAATACTTGGAAAAAGTTTCAAATCTTAAAAGCTCCATATTATATCTCTTGGCTAAATTTTCTAAAATTTCTTTCTTCTCTTCTATAGGTAAAAGGGAATAAGCCTCATTGTATAGATTTTCCATAAGACCTCTTAATTTTTATCTAATTCTATTAAATATTTTTCAATTTCTTCTAAATTCTCTTCAGAGAAAACTTTTATCTTTTCTTCAGTCAATCTTTTAGCTGTAATTCCTTGTCCTAAAATAATATTTCCTGAGAAAGTCCCATCATAAATATGTGTGCTACCACAAGAGGGGCTTCTTTCTTTTAAGATAACAAAATCAACTTCATTTTCCTTAGCTATTTCTAAAGTTTTTTCAGCTCCTACTAAAAATTCTTCAGTTAAATCTCTGTTATCCTTACTAAAAACTTTATTCTCTCTAATTTCAGAGGGTACTCTTGGTATGGGTAAACCTCCAAAACACTCAGGGCAAACTTTCACAATATCTACATTATATTTCTCTAACAATGTAACAAGTTCTGGTGTAAGATTATTTCCACCTGAATATTTCACATTGTCTCCCAATAAACAAGCACTTATCAATACTTTAATTTTCTTTTTCATATAGTCCCCTTAGCTATTAACCTGTCCCTTTACAAAAAATGATATGATAAGGAAAATTAGTGGGATAATCATAAGTATTTTTCCTACTATTTTGAAAACTTTAGATGCAAAAGTTTTATCCTTATCATTAAGAATTTCGTGTCTCGTAGGATTATTAGAGTTATATTTTACTATTATATCTTCACCTGTACGATATTTTGTTTGTCCACTCATACCATGACGCCCCATATAAGTGATACAAGTAACATTTTCAGAATCAAAATATCTTTGATTTATGGCTGAATTTTTTCTAAAACTATAAGGTCTAACAATATATTTATGATTATTTATTTCATACTGATACACAACAAAAGTAGCAAATAATTTCCCAACAACACCATCTTTCCCAGATTTTATAACTTCTAAAACTTTTCCTTCTACTTCCTTATCAAAATTTTTCATATTATTTTGATATATTTTTTCATATATAATTCCAATTATTAAAAATATAGAAGCAAAAACAAAAAAAACTCCAGCAATTAATAAAAACAAAACTCTATTACTCATTTTAGACCTCTCTTTTTATTTTAATTTTCTTTTTCATATAGTTCCCTTACATCTATTATACTTAATTCTTGTAATTTATCCTTACCTAATTTTAATAGAAATTTCTTGAAATGTCTATGCTCATCTTTTTCAGTTACTTCAACTTTTTTACCCTTAGCTAAGGCTGAACGATATCTTTCAAGCCAAGCTCTTCTTGTTTTCCATAAGTTATAATAAGGTAATTTAAATTTAAACATAAAACCAGAATTATCACATAGTACATAACCTTCAAATTCTTCTAAGCTTTTTTCTTTTTCAGCTAGAAAATTATACAACTCATCATAGTTTTCTAATCTTGTAAGTTCTTCTTTTTTAGTAAGTAAATTAGAAGAAAATTCAACCTTTTTCATTAGATTTTCTGAAAATTCTAAATCTATATTATGAGTATCTAAATCTAATTTATTTTCTATGAAATCCAATAAGTATAGATGTTCTTTATCATATTTTATTATATGAGGGTCATATTCAGGAGAAACCACTTCAAAAACTGCTGTACAATTATTTTCTATCATAGTTTTCTTTAATAATTCTCTTACTTCACTTTCTACTTTATCCCAAATATCTTGAAAAATATCTTTATACTTTCCAGAAGTTACTGACTTTGAAGTAAGTACAACTTCACCATTTACAACAGAGGCTAAACCTAAGAAACCATTGTATTTTTTAAATGCTCTGATTGGATAAGTTGCATATTTCTTCAAATAACCTAAGTTTACATGTCTTTCTCCAAAGTTGAAAAATTTATTATAACTTCTGATTTTAACTTCTCCACTATCTTTGTCTACAAACAGTCCTCTAGCTTTTATTGTTAAATCATTCCATTTTTTCTTATTGAATGCTTCTCTATTGAAGTTCAATGAAATTAAGTTATGTTCACATTCTTTAACAGTAATAAATTGATGTTTTATCATTTCATTGATAAGTTCATTTGCAGTATTAAATTCAACTTTTTCTACAGTACCTGACATTGGTAATTTTAAACCTTTATTATATACAGAGTTTTTTATACCAGTTTTTTTAATTTTTCCTTCATTATCAATAGTTAAAACTTTCAATTCTCCACCAAACTCTACTCTATCTTCAAGGCAATAAGAGAATTGTCCATCATTTACACCTCTATGTCCATGAACTTGTATGAAACCTTGGCATAAACCTTTCTTATAGTTTTCAGAATAGATTTCACCTATTTCTGTTTCATATTTTCCAACTCCATGTATCATTTCTTTAGCTGAAACCAAAGTTAATTTTGGAACAAGAGGTAAACCTCCATGAGTACATAAGAATTTTTTACCTCTGAATTCAAAGGCAAAGCATTGTCTTAGTTTCTTATATATTTTCTTTAAAGAGGCTCTTACATAGTCCACATCGTATTCTTTTAAAAGAGGTAGTAAAGTTGTTTCTTCAAAAGATTTAGTATATTTTTCTTCATCATAGATGAATTTTTTCATGCTCTTTTCTTCATGATTTCCTTCAATTAAAATAACATTAGGTTTTTCTAATAAGTCTAACATTATATTAAAAGTCTCAACTGGCTGTATACCTCTATCAAAATAGTCACCAACAAAGATATAAAGAGTTTCTTCATTAAAATCTTTTAAAACTTCTTTTAAAGGTTCAGCACAAGAATGTATATCTCCAATAATTACAACTTTTTCATATTGATTTACATCAGCTGTATAGAAATTTATTATCTCATCTATTGATTCTATTTTCTTTAAAGCACTTGGTAATTTTTCATTATTTTTAATAGTTTCATAAGTTCTTTCTATAACTCTTTCAGGTACATATTTATAACTATCTCTTTCTTTATTTCTCTTTAAAGCTTCTTCTAAAGGAACATCAAACTCTAGACAATATATAGTATATTTGTATGTACTTGCTAAATCTTTGTATTTATTCAAAAGTTTAAGGTCTGAGTGAGTGGCATCTATTATAGTAAAATCTCCATTTTGCATTCTCATTTCTAAATATTTATACAAAAGTTCCCAAGTCACTTTATTGTATTTTTGACTAATTTCATAAGAACCATCTTCAAGTAAAACAGGGTTTGCAATATTTAATCTTATGTTATCAGCACTTAATGTGTATGGTTCTAAGTTATTTTCTTTTATCCAAGTGGACTTTCCACTTGCTTGTATTCCTCTTAATAATAATAATGTTCTCATAAATCTCCTTATTTAATCAAATGTTCTGGTCAAGTAAAATTATAACAGTAACATCTAATTAAAATTAATTTCTTTATTTACTTTTTTAAATCTCCTTCTTTTCTCATATGGTGTCATGTAATCATTGTAAGAATGCGGTTTTACATGGTTATACCATACATATGCAAATTCTCCTATTGATTCATATATTTCTTTTTCTGTCTTGTAATAGTAATGATTTATTAACTCATTTTTTAATGTATTGAAATACCTCTCCATTGATGCATTATCATAGGAACATCCTGCTCTACTCATACTTTGTTGAATTACAGTACTCTACAAATTTCTTTGAAGAATATTGGCTTTCTTGATCGCTATGTAATATTATTTTATTTCTTATCTTTTTAACTTTTCTTAAAGCTTTTTCTAATGCTTTTATCGCTAATTCACTTGTTATTTCTCTAGCTGTTATACTAGATACAACACTCCTGTCGTATAAATCTAAAATACTACAGTTGTATCTAAAACTCCCATCTGTTAATTTTAAATATGTAAAATCTATACACCAAATTTTATTAGGTTCTTCAACATAAAAATCTTGCTTCAATAAATTTTCAAAAATTTTATGAGGCTTTCCTTTTTTCTATTTCTAAGATAATTGTAATAGGCATTAGGAAAGATATTAAGTCTTCTTAGTAATCATCTAACACCAAATAGGTAACTATATTTTTGAATGAAACGATAAGCCATTAATCGATTTCCTTCGCGAAGAATGCCACTGCTTTTTTTAAGAATTCATTTTCTTTTTTAGCATCTTCCAGTTCTTTACGAAGTCTAAGGTTTTCTTTCATATAGTTGTATTCATCATTGGCTTTTTCATTAATTGGTATTCATCACAGAATTGTCTAACCCAGTTAGAAATAATAGCAACAGAAACAGAGAATTTATTAGAGATACTCTTTTTAGTTCTACCTTCTTAAAGGAAAAGTCTAACAATTTTTTTCTTAAATTCAATAATGTATTTATTAATCATAAAAATCTACATAAAATATCTTATCTTATTAGACTCTTGTGTTACAATTCTATTATACCACTACAGTGCAACAATGTCTAAGGGTGGTAAGTCTATAATAGTTTTACCTTCAACTACTGGAAAAGGTTTTGTTTCAAGAATAATGTTTACTTTTGATGAAGGTGTTCCAGTTACTATTTCAAGAAATGATGTAGACTATGTTATAACAGAGTATGGAATTGCTCATTTAAGAGGAAAAACTTTAAGAGAAAGAGAAAAACTTTTAATTGAAATTGCTCATTTAGATTTTAGAGAAGAACTTAGAAAAAAAGCATTAGAAAAATTTGGTGAATTATAAAAAAAGAGAAATTTATTTTTTCTCTTTTTTATATCTTAAAATATTTGTATACTCTTTACATATTTTATCAAAAGCTATTAATTCTTCTATTGTAAATTTTTTTAATAACTTTTTTTTAGTTTTCACTATATCTAAATTATCATATTTTTTATGCATTGAGGCTAATTCTTTTCCTTTTTCTGTAATAGTTAAATGATAAATTTTTCCATTATTTTCATTACCTACTCTATTTATAAGCCCCCATTTAATTAATTTTCTAACAGTCTGTGAAATAGCACTACTTGTTCTACACCATTTTTCAGCTAGTTCAGTAACAGTAATTCCAGAGTTATCATATATTTCAGTTAAAATATGTATTTCTATCATTGTAAATTTTTCACCAGAACCATAGTCTCTTCTAATAGAATAATAATTTGAATAAGCCAAAATAAAGTCATACATAGGCTCCATTATTCCATTTAATTTTTTGTATCTATAGTTAACTAATTTTTCATCTTCATTTGTTTCTATTTGTGCATTTAAAATTTCTTTTTCATATAGTTTTTTATTATCCACTATAAAACCTCCAATGTTATGTGTTTTTAATATAACATAATTTATTAATAATATCAATAATATATATAAATTTTATATTTATCTTTGTCTTGACTTTTCATAAAAAATCAATTATACTAAAAATAGTTAAGATACTTAATTATTAAGATACTAATATATATATGAGGAGGAGATGTTATGCAAGAAGAAAAAAGTGAAAAAAAATTATGGAGCATTATCGTTTTTACCAATAATTATTTTCTTAGGACTTTATGTAGGATGTGGAATTTATTTTACAATAAAAGGTGTTGAAACCCCTTTTAGTAGAATGTCTCGTTATGTAGCTGTTTTATTTTCAATTTGTATAGCCTTTATATTTTATGATAGAAAAACATCTTTAGATGAAAAAATTGAGATTTATTCACAAGGAGCTGGAAAATCTGGAGTAATATTGTTAGGAATTATAGTTTTAATGGCTGGAGCTTTTTCAGAAGGAGCTTCTGCTATAGGTGGAAAGGCTTCAATGGTAAATATTGGTCTATCTTTAATTCCTGTATTTGTGCAACAAAGGGAGTAGGGCAAATATGACTGATAAATTTAAAATGAATTTTTTAATAGCTTTACCTGCAGCCATTTTAACGATTTTGTTATATTGGTTTTTGAGCAAAGGTGCAGTAATAAATACAGAATTAAAAAATTCAGATTATAGTATATTAAGTGTATTGCCATATATAACAGTTTTAGTAACTGCTATTGCTGGTTTTAATATAGTCTTAGTTCTTACAGTTGGAATAGTAATGACAGGAGTTATTGGAATTTCTATGGGAACAATTGGATTTTTTGAATGGGTAATGGCTCTTAGCAGAGGAATGGAAGATATGTTCTTTTTAGCAGTTTTCTCTAGTTTAGTTTCTGGCTTGATTGAGTTAATTAAATATTATGGTGGAATTGAATGGTTAGTGGAAGCATTAAAAAGTAAAATTAAAGGTAGAAAAAGTTGTGAGTACTTTATATCTTTAATCTCAATAAGCATTTTTGGTGCAACTTTAAATAATCCAGTTGCAATCATAATAACTGCTCCTATTGCTAAGGAGTTAGGAAATAAATATAGAATAGCTCCTAAACGCTTAGCAAGTCTTTTAGATATATTTTCATGTGCGATTCTTGATTTAGTTCCACATGATAGTAGTGTATTATTATCTCAATATGGTAAAGTGAGTTATTTTGAAATAATGCATTATGCTTTTTATCCAGTTTTATTAATGCTCTTTTCTATAATAACAATTTAATTTGGTTTATTGAGAACAAAAGAAGAAAAAGAAAATAGTTAAAAAATTTTAAGGGAGGTACTATGCTAGAAGAAAAAGTTTTAGAGTTAATAAAAAAGCAAGAAGAGTATATGATAAATATGAGAAGAACTTTTCATAAGTATCCAGAATTATCTGGTGAAGAATTTAAAACAAGAGAGAGAATAATTCAGGAATTAGAGAAATTAAATATACCATATAGACTTCTTTCAGGAACAGGAATTATTGCAACAATAAAAGGAAAATATTCAGGAAAAAATATTTTGTTAAGAGCTGATATTGATGCTTTACCAATACAGGAAGAAAAATTTAATTTAAAACAAGCTAAAGAGTGTGTATCTTCTATAGATGGAGTTTGCCATGCTTGTGGACATGATGCTCATATGGCAATATTGTTAGGAACAATAAAAGTTTTGAAAGAAATTCAAAATGAATTACATGGGACTGTTTATTGTTGTTTTGAAGAAGGAGAAGAAACTAACTGTGGAATAGATACAATGATGGAAGCTTTAAATGATTACACTATTGATAAGTGTTTTGGACTTCATGTATATAATAAACTTGAAACAGGTAAAATAAATATTGAACCAGGTCCTAGAATGGCAGGAGCAATTGGAATTGGCTTTGATATTATAGGAAAAGGTGGACATGGTTCTCGTCCAGATTTATCTATAAATCCTATTATTCCAGCAGCACATATAATAACTCAAATTAATTCAGCCTTTGTAAATCAAATTGATGCTGAAGAAACAGTTACTTTAGGAATTGGAATGTTAAAAGCTGGAGAAGCAATAAATATAATTCCAGATAGTGCATATATTGGTGGAACAGCTAGATTTTTTAATAAAGCAGAAGGAGAAAAAGCTTTAAAAATAATAGAAACTATTTCAAAGAATACAGCACTTTCATTTAATTGTGATATTGAATACGAAAAAAGAAATAAAATTATTCTATATCCAGTAATAAATGATAAAACTATTGCTCTATCTACACAAGAAAAATTAAAAGAAATATGTGGAGAAGAAGTTTTAAAAGATTGTAATAAGTGGTATGCTTCAGAAACTTATTCAAAATATTTAGAAAAATATCCTGGAGTATTAGCATTTTTAGGTATAAAAAATGATAATTTAGGTATTGGAGCAGAACACCATAACAGTAAGTTTGATATTGATGAATCAAGCCTTGTATTAGGAGTTTGTGTAGAAGTAGCATTTGTATTATCGGATTAATTTATTAAAGTGAAAATTTAATTTTATGGAGTAGGTGAAAAAATGGGAAAAAAAATTAATTTTAAAATGCCTCATTTATTATGGTTAATGTTAGGATTGGTAGTACTTTCTTGTTTAGCAACTTATATAATACCTGCTGGAAAATTTGTTGTTGATTCAGATGGAAAAATATTAGCTGATCAGTTTGAATATCTAGGTAATCAAACACCTATTAGCATATGGCAAGGATTCTGTTTAATTAAAGATGGATTAGTAGGAGCCTCAACTATAATTTTTGTAGTTATGATATCAGGTGCAAATATTCATATAATGCTTGAAACAAAAGCCATTGATAACTTTATGAACTGGTCTTTACATAAAATGAAAGACAAAAATAAAAGTATTTTAATTATATTGTTATTTTTTTTAATGGCATACTTAGGAGGATTTGGAGGAACAGATGCTTTAATAGCAGTAGTTCCAATAGGAATTTTATTTGCAAAAAAATTGAAATTAGATCCAATAGTTGCCTTAGGTGTAACTACTTTTGCAACTTTAATAGGATTTGGAACAGGACCAGCTCAACAAGCCCCTACACAAATGTTGATGGGAATAGCATCTTATAGCTCATTTTTTACAAGATTTGCATATATGAATTTTTTCACAATTGTTGGAATAATAATGGTGTTAAATTATGTAAAAAAAATTCAAAGGAATCCAGAAAATTCTTTAATGTATGGTGAAGGTTGGAATCCTAATGAAGTAAAAAATGATATTGATGAAGATAGTTTAATAAAAGAAACTCATATAACTTGGAAAACCGTTTTAATATTAGTTGTTTTCTTTGCACAATATTTAATAATTGTTCTATATCCACTTTTAGGAGGAGATAACTCTAAATTATTTAATGTTATGATAGCAGTTTTAACAATTTCTTCATTAATAATTGGTTTATTAGGTGGAATGTCAGGAGATGAGTTAGGAAAACAATTTGGAGCAGGATTAGCTACAATGGCATTTATAGGTTTTGTAATAGGTTTAGCAAAAGTTATTTCTCTTATTTTAAATGATGGGAATGTTATTCATACAATAGTTTATGTATTAACTAAACCATTAAGATTTTTACCAGAATCTGTTACAAATATTGGAATTGCAATAGTAGTTTCTATATTAAATCCTTTGATACCATCTGCTACATCAAAGGCAGCAATATTAGTTCCTATAATACAGCCTGTTGCTGAAACATTAAAATTAAATCTAAATATAGTTATTGTTGCATTCCAATTAGGAGATGGTTTTACAAATTTAATATCTCCATTACTAGGTTGGATGGTAGGTTCTTGTGTTATGGCAGAAGTTCCATTCTCTAAATGGGTTAAATGGGTATTTCCAAAAGTTATAATATTTATGTTATTATCATTTGTTTTAATATATATTTTAACTGTAACAGGGTGGACAGGTAGATTCTAATATTTAAGGAGATTTTTCAGTGGAAAAAGAAAAATTTTTAAAAGAATATTTAGTTGAAAGAAAAGGAACTAACTCATTAAAATGGGATGCCTTAGATGTTAGATTTGGTAATCCAGATTTAATTTCTATGTGGGTTGCTGATATGGAAATTAAAACTCCAAAAGAAATTATTGAAGCTTTAAAAAAAGAATTGAACATGGAGTTTTAGCTATTTTTGTGTTGATGATGAATATTATAATTCTGTTATAAGAGGAGGAATAATTATGAAATATGATTTCACTACAAGAGTAAATAGAAAAGGGCAAGGTTCATTTAAATGGGAGGATATGTATGCTAAAAAACCTAATGTAGCTGATGGAATTGTACCACTTTCTGTTGCTGATATGGAATTTAAAAATGCTCCTGAAATTATTGAAGGTTTAAAAAATTACTTAGATCAAGTAGTTTTAGGATATACAATGGCAAATAAAGAATATAAAAAAGCTGTATGTAATTGGATGAAAAAAAGACATAATTTTGAAATTCAAGAAGACTGGATAATTAATACTGCTGGAGTTGTACCTGCATTTTTTAGTGCAATACAAGAATTTACAAAAGAAGGGGATGGAGTTATTATTATGACACCTGTCTATTATCCTTTCTTCAATGCAATAAACTTACAAGGTAGAAAATTAATAGATTGCCCTCTTATAGAAAAAGATGGTATGTATTATATTGATTATGATTTATTTGATAAATTATCTCAAGTTTCTGAAAATAAAGTTTTATTATTCTGCTCACCTCATAATCCAGTTGGTAGAGTTTGGACAAAAGAAGAATTAAAAAAATTATCTGATATAATTCTAAAAAATGAAGTTTTACTTCTTTCTGATGAAGTACATTTTGATATAATTATGCCTAATAAAAAACATACAGTTTTTCAAACAATTGATGATAAATTAGCTGAAAGAACTATAACATTTACGGCTCCTTCAAAGACTTTTAATTTAGCTGGAATGGGGATGAGTAATACTATAATAAAAAATAAAGAACTTCATGATAGATTTATTAATTCTTTGAATAGAACTTGTTCTATCCCATTTACTGCATTAGGTTATAAATCATGTGAGATAGCCTACACTCAATGTGAAGAATGGTTAAAAGAATGTCTTGAAGTTATTTATAAAAATCAACAACTTATAGTTGAGTTCTTTGAAAAAAATTATCCTGAAATCAAAGTTATAAGAAATGAAGGAACCTATTTATTATGGGTAGATTTCAGAGCTTTAAATATGGAACCTGAAGATTTAGAAAAATTTATGATAAATGAGGCTAGTATATTCCTTGATGAAGGATACATATTTGGTGAAAATGGAAAAGGTTTTGAAAGATTTAATCTTGCTGCTCCTACTTCTGTTATAGAAGAAACTCTTCAAAGATTAGATAAAGCTTTAAAAAAATTAAAAAATAATTAAAATTTAAAGACTCTCATGTACTTTTTAATGTAATAAAAATAGGTAAAATTGTATTCTAAATTTTAGCTAACAATGAACTATTTTTATTACATTTTTTATTGTAAAATAATTTTTCTTGTGATTTTTATAAAAAACAGTTCATCAAAGAAAAGATAGCATTAGTTTTTAAATATTGTCTAAGCTACTTCTTAGTAATGAACTGTTTTTGTAGATTATTTTTCTAGATTTCTTTAATATATATATTTTGATTTCTATCTGGTCCAACAGATATAACAGATATAGGACAATCTAATATCTCTTGAACTCTTTTTATATATTTTCTACAATTTACTGGTAAATCTTCATATTTTTTAATTTGAGTTATATCTTCATCCCAACCATCAAGTTCTTCATAAATAGGTATAGCTCTGTCTAATGATTTTGTATCAGCAGGTACATATTCATGAATTACTCCATCTATTTCATAGGCAGTACATATTTTAAGCTTTCCTAATCCACTTAAGACATCTATTTTAGTCATAACGATATCAGTTAGTCCATTGATTTCAGTTGCATATCTTCCTACAACTAGATCAAGCCAACCACATCTTCTAGGTCTACCAGTTACAGCTCCATATTCACCACCGATTCCTCTTACCTTATCTCCAAATTCATTCTTAAGTTCTGTTACAAAAGGTCCTTCTCCAACTCTTGTTGTATAGGCTTTCATTACACCAATACCTTTATCTATTTTTCTTGGTGAAATACCAGCTCCTGTTGTAACTCCTCCAAGTGTAGGAGAAGATGAAGTAACATAAGGATAAGTTCCATAGTTGATGTCTAGCATCATAGCTTGTGCTCCTTCAAAAAGTACAAGTTTGTTTTCATCTAATGCTTTGTTCACTATAGGGATAGTGTCAACTATTCTATGTTTTATTTTTTCAATATATCCTTTGTATTCTTCAAAAATCTTGTCAAAATCTAGTGGTTCTAAACCATAAATTTTTTTAAATATTTCATTTTTTTCTTTTAAATTAGCTCTTAATTTTTCTTCAAATTGTTTTAAATCAAGTAAATCAGCCATTCTTATACCATCTCTTGAAATTTTATCGGCATAACAAGGTCCAATTCCTTTTTTAGTTGTTCCTATTTTTATTCTATCTTCAACACTTTCTCTAATTTTATCCATTTCAATGTGATAAGGCATAATAACATGTGCTCTATCACTTATAATAACATGATCAGTTCTAGCTCCTCTTTTCTCTATTCTATCTATTTCATCTAGGAAAACTTTTGGATCCACAACAACACCTGGTCCTATTATACAAGTACCAGCTTGAAGTACACCTGATGGAAGAAGTTGTAGAATGAACTTTTCTCCGTCCACAACAACTGTGTGACCTGCATTATTTCCACCTTGAAATCTTACTACATAATCAGCTTTTTCTGATAAAACATCTATAATTTTACCTTTTCCTTCGTCTCCCCATTGAGTACCTACTACAACATAACCAGCCATTTTTTCCTCCTATATTCTCTGTTATTTTTAGATAAATATTCTTTAAACCTTATAATTTTCCTTAAAAATTGACTTAATTACTTTATTAAGATTACTGCGACGTCCATTATTGTTGAAGGAGCATTTCGGAGCTCCTGAAACACTAATGGCAGGCAAGTAATCGTTAAAGAAATTTTAAAATCTACTCAGTAACGAATTATTTTTAAAGTGTAATTTTATACTAATTTTTTTATTTCAATGTAATTTATATTTTTATTATGTTTATGTAAAAATAATTGTTCAAACTCTGTTTTTATATTATTTTCAGCTTTTTCTGAATTATGTAAATCAGAAGTATGATAAACTACTTCATAATTTTTTAAAGTTTTTACTAGCTCTAAAACATCACTATAGTAAGTATCGTGGTCAGTTTTAAAGTATAGAACTCCATCTTTTTTCATAATCTTATCTAAAGTTTCAAATAATCTTTCTTGTATAATTCTATTTTTTTCTGTTCCTTCCCAAGGGTCTGGGAAATTTATATACATCTCAGATATTTCATTTTCAGCTAAGAAATCTTCAAGCTCCTCTCCTCTTTTTCTAAGGAAGGCAACATTTTTTATATTTCTTTTTTGACATTTTTGTGTAGCTAAGACCAATCTTTTAAATCTTAATTCTAAACCAATGAAATTTTTATTAGGATTTCTTTCTGCAAGCTGATACATGAAGTTTCCACTTCCAGTACCTATTTCCACAGCAATAGGATTAGAATTTCCAAAATATTCATTCCATTTTGATTTTTTAGCTTTCATCACATCATTATCATACATTATATACTCAGGATAATCAAGTAATTTATACATATAGATATTATAATTTGATTTCTCTGAGTGGAAGAAGTGCTTCCATAAGTCTTTTGCTTCATCTTTTATATTATTCATAATTAAATTTTCCTTTTTCACAATATTTAATGCTATCATTTTATTTTCTTCAAAGAAAGAGTTGATTTCTTCATCTGAAATTTTTCCACTTTCAATATTCTTAATTGCTTCAATAAATTCTTCGGTATCACTAACTTGAAAACCTATTTTTCTTCTTAAGATTTCCTTTGCAATATCTACAACATTTTGAGTGTATTTTCCAAAGATAACAGCCTTTCTATAGAACAGAGGCTCAAGCAAGTTATGTCCTCCAATATTCACCAAAGTTCCTCCAACAAAGGCAATGTCAGATATAGAATAAAGTTTTCTAAGAACTCCCATTTTATCCACTAGAATTATATCTTCTTTTCCAGTTGAGATATTGTTTTCTAAGTCACTGTATTTAATATAAGTTAGATTATTTTCTTTTATTAGGCTTTCTATTTTAGACAGTCTATCTAAATGTCTTGGAACTATTATTAAAACATAGTTTTTAATCTTTTTAAAGACATCTAAAATTACCTCATCTTCACCAGTTCTTGTACTACCTGCAACAAAAACTTTTCTATCTCCAATGTTTAAAAACTTTCTATATTCATTTTTTTCATCATCAGAATATTTTTCAAGAGATATGCTGAACTTTAAGTTTCCAACATTCTTAGTTTTCTTTTCATCAGCACCTAAATTTACAATTCTTTCTCTATCAATTTCAGATTGCATGTAGAAGTAATCTATCTTTTGTAGCATAGACTTTAATAAAAATTTAAGTTTTTTATATCTTGGATAGCTTCTATCTGAAATTCTACCATTTACAACTATAATTCTTGAATTCTTTTTATTGACTTCATTTATAAGGTTAGGCCAAAGTTCAGTTTCTACTAAAACTAAAAGTTTTAATTTGATTTTATTTAAAATTTCATTTATTTTCTTTTTGTCATCTATTGGAAAGTATATAACTTTTATCTTTTTCTTATCAGAATATTTTTTTACAGCATTTTCATAACCAGTATCTGTAAAAGTTGAAATTAATATGTTTTTTCTTGATATAGAATAGAATTTCTTTACTAAATCCTCTGATAAATTTACTTCCCCAACTGATGAACAATGTATCCAAATATATTCTTCATCTTTTAAATCTGAAAAATCTTGACTTAATCTTTTATCTATGAAAGTTTTCATCTTCTCCTTCATAAAAGGTCTATACAAAGTCAAGCCTATTTTTCTTAATAAATTATACATAGATTTCCCTCATTATTTTTTATTTTATCTAGCTTTTTCAATTTCTTTTGATATGAAATTAATTACATCTTCTATTGTTAAATTTGTGCTATCCAGTTCAATAGCATCGTCAGCTTTAACAAAAGGACTTTCATCTCTTGTACTGTCTATATGGTCTCTTTCTTTTATAGATTTTAGAACTTCATCATAAGTTATTTCAGTTTTCTTTTCAAGAAATTCATTATATCTTCTTCTTGCTCTTTCTTCAGGACTAGCTATTAAAAATATCTTAACTTGTGCATTAGGAAAGATAACAGTTCCAACATCTCTACCATCTAAGATAACATCTTTATTATTGCTAATCTTTCTTTGTAAATCTACTAAATTACTTCTAACTATCTTAATACTTGCAACCTTAGATACATTATCATTTATTCTTTTTTCTCTTATCTTTGTACTAACATCAACATTATTTAGATAGAATTTATCTCCTTGCATATCTAAATTTACAGTATTTAAAACTCTTTCTACCTCTTTTAAATCATTGATATCTATATTATTTTCTAAAAGATAAAGAGTTATCATTCTATACATAGCACCAGTGTCTATATATGTTAAATCATATTTTTTAGCAAGAAGTTTTGCTATGGTACTCTTTCCACTTCCTGCAGGTCCATCTATTGCTACAATTAAATTCTTCATTTTTCATCTCCTATTTATTAAAAATCTTGGAAAATAATATCACCGATCTGATTTTTACATTTTACATTATATTATATCATAAAAAGTATTGAATAGTTTTTAAATTTTGGTATAATTCAAGTAAGCAAAACTAATGATACGGAGGTAGATAATATGAATACTAATGTTTGGAAAAAAATTGGATATGTTATTTGTGGTTCTATAGGTCTTTCTCTTTCTTGGTATGTTTTTTATAGCTTGCTTTATAAATTTGGATTTGAGCAAACAGGTCCTAAAATTTATAATATCCTTTGTTATACTATTTTAAATTTAGTACTTTTGGGACTTATTATCAAAAAAAATGAAATAAAAAAAACTGATATTTATTTTATACTTGTACTTATGGTTCTTGGAATAGGAGCTCAATTCTTTATTCATAATTAATATAAAAATCCCCTAATTATTAGGGGATTTCATTTTTATTTCTTCAATATATCTTCAAAGTCATTTTCAGTGAATTTGTATTTTTTACCACAGAATTGACATTCTGCTTCAATTTCTTTTTCTTCTTCAAAAATATGTTTTAATTCTTCTTTTCCAAGTGTCATAATTCCTCTTTGAAATCTATCAGAATTACAATCACAGTTATACTTTAATTCTTTTTCTTCCAATATTTCATATTCTTCAACTAAGCTATCATCAGCAGTGTCCATATCATCATATAGAAGATTTATTATTTGCTCTAAGCTCATACCACCTTTCATAAGTTCATTCATAGGTCTTATTGCTTCAGCTTTTCTTTCTAATTTTGTAATAAAATCTTCATCTGCTCCAGGAAGTAATTGCACCATAAAAGCACCAGCACATAGTATTTTGCCATCATTAGTATCTTCACAAGCCAATGAAATAATAGTAGGAATTTGCTCTGAGTTATAGAAATACGCACTTATATCATCAGGCAATGAAGAATAATCTACATTAGTAATTGCAACATAAGGTTCTTTTAGCCCCATGTCTTTAATAATTCTCATAGTTCCTTTTCCAAGACCCTGAACCTCCCACGACTGAAGTCGCGGGGTTCTTGGGTAATAGTTGCTTTTGTTAGCCAACTAAATTTA
>ERZ772910.405-NODE-405-length-25769-cov-22.402310_pt1 | contig 25769 bp, 20 predicted proteins | sample MGYA00511357_ERZ772910 | MGnify/ENA primary metagenome ERZ772910 (study PRJEB29015, sample SAMEA2738096) | human oral metagenome | biome: human oral; feature: human-associated habitat; material: saliva | place: China | collected 2193 ... | reverse complement strand
AGCAGCCGGGGCGCGTTAATATAAAGCATGAGCAACGTAACAGCTTTTGATGATGGTGCTTCCAGTGCGCAGGCAGTAGGCATGCGGGCGGGTGGCACACAAGCGGACAGCGCACAGATTTCTGGCACGCAAGCGGCCAGCGCCCAGGCGGAAGATCGCGAGAACCTTACCTGGCAGGGGTTTGGGGATGCCTGCCGACAAATCGCTCAGCAGATAGCAGATTCAGGCTGGATGCCGGATCTGATTGTGGCCATCGCACGCGGTGGCATGCTGCCGGCTGGGGCGATCTCATATGCGCTAGGCGTTAAGGCTAATGGCGCTATAAACGTGGAGTTTTATACCGGCGTGGGCAAAACCATGCTAGAGCCAGAAATTCTTGAGCCCTATATGGATATTTCCTCGCTTGAAGGTAAGCGAGTGCTAATTATGGATGATGTGGCAGATTCGGGTAAAACCCTGAAGCTAATTATGGATTTAATTGCCAAAGAAGGTTTATCTATAGGCAGTGACACCGCTAAAGTGGATGCCCGTAGTGCCACAATTTATTTAAAACCCACCAGCATTATTAAACCGGACTATGTTTTTAAGCAGACGGATAAATGGATTAATTTCCCCTGGTCTGTGCTGCCGCCGGTCACTGTCTAAATACAGGCAAACACAGACAAATACAGGCAAAATCGTCCCTTCCCTATAAAAATTTCATGGGGTTTTATAGGGAAGGGACGAAATGTCAGTATTTGTGCGGCCACTACTGGCGTATCCCAGCACTAGAGAGACTAGGTCTCAACAATTGGTATGCATGAACTTTTAGAGGCAACATGCATCAACTAGCACCTGTCCCCTCCCCCTGACTGACGACGACGTCGGCCATGTCCCCTAAGTGGCGGCGTCGGCCTAGCGCGCCCACGACGCGGCCCCGCCTGACCGCACCAATCCGACCCGACGACGCCGTCGACCCAACCTGACCAGCAGAACCTGCGACAGCTGCCCCGCCTGACCAGCGAGATCTGCGACGTCACCCCAGCCGGGCCCATAGCCAAGCGTTCACAACCAGCCACGCTCACTCGTCCACACGCCCCCCACAGCCAAGCACATGAGAGTACAAGCCAGCGCGCGCTGACAAAGTTAACCACAGGTGGATAAAAACCAAGCGCAAATACACTTATCCACAGCCTCCAAGCGTTAACTAGCGTTTAGGCCTCATCATTGTTCTATGAACATCAAGGACATCCCGGTATACCGCAGCAGCGACCTGGCCACCACCAATTACCGCATGGACTCCTACTCGCGCCAGTCCAAAGGTAACGACCCGCAGCTAGCCAAAATCATGCCTGGCTGTTACATCCCTATCTGCGATTATGAGCGCGTTACCCAGGAGGAGCTGCATCTTTTGCGGGTTTATATTGCTGCCGACGCCGCTCGACGGCGCAACACCCCAGCTCGCAAGCTTGCTCAGGCTGGAGCTGAGGTGCGCGGGCAGTGTCGTGAGGAAGGCCCCTGCCCGTGGCCTGTGTTTGCCGGAGAGTCCGCCGCGCTACTTCACGGGCTACCCATGGTTGGCCCCATGCCCAACCAAGTGCAGGTAATTAGTGGTTTGAAGATCCACGCATCGGTCACTACCTGGCGGCGCACCCGCAGCTGGCATTATGATTCCCAGCCAGTACAGGTCGAGGGGCTGTACTGCACTGATGTTTTATATACGCTTGCAGATTTGCTGTGTTCGCGTGATTTTTATTCAGGAATTGCAAGTGTGGACTATGTTTTGCGCGAAAAAATAGCTACAAAGCAGCAAATTTTGACTGAATTGGGGCGGCGCATCGGTTGCAAAGGAGTTATAAAAGCTCGCGACGTTGTAAAACATGCCGATGCCCGCAGTGAATCGGTGGGTGAATCACTTAGCCGCGCAGTCATGCTCAAGGGGCACCTGCCCATGCCACGCCTGCAAGAAGCCATCTACGATCACGGAAATTTTGTAGGCAGAGTCGATTTTTACTGGCCAGATTTTAATATAATCGGCGAATTTGACGGCCTGGGTAAATACAACAGTGGCACTTACACTGACCTCTCGTCTGGGGAAATCGCCCAAAATGAGCGCCAACGCGAAAATGCCCTGGAGCTGGCCACCGGCGCCCGCGTGGTGCGCTGGACTTGGAGGGAGGCAGTGGACAAGGATGCGCTGCTGGTCAAGCTAGGGCGCGTCGGCATCGAGGGCCGTTAAAAGGCACAAGAGTTCCAGGCCGCCCTCACCCCCAGACATCCTGACGCCGTTACCCCCAGACATCCTGACGCCGTCGCGGTTAGTTAGGCCGTGCCCCATTAGTGGACAGCCACCCAGTTAGTGGGCATCCACCCCCGTCGACAGCCACCCCCGTTAGTGGGCACTACCTCGTTAGTGGGCACTACCTCGTTAGTGGGCATCCGCCCTCCCACACCATCACACATAGCACACACAGATACGCAGATTTCGTCCGTCCCCTATAAAACCCCATGAAATTTTTATAGGGAGCGGACGATTTTGCCTGTATTTTGTATGTATTTTGTATATAGATAGGTGCCGGCACCGCGCTGCGTAACCTGTCCGCGCCATCCGCCGTCGTCGACGCCGTCGGTCAGTGCCGCTCAAAAATTAAGACCCACCGTCTCCAATGCTGGGACACAGACGTAGCGGCCACACAGATACTGACATTTCATCCCTTCCCTATAAAACCCCATGAAATTTTTATAGGGAAGGGATGATTTTGCCTGTATTTGTCTGTAGTTGGTGTGCTCAGTTGCCACCACTGGTGGAACCATCAGAGTTAGATTCACCAGTGTTTGTCTCAGACCTTCCAGTGTTGCCACCGTTAGCCCCGGTACCACCGTTAGCCCCAGTGTTGCCATCATTAGTGCCAGTACCGGAACCGTTAGTGCCTGTGCCCGAATCACTGGTGCCAGTGGAACCATTTGAGTTATCGGTCAACCCAGCTGAGTTATCGCCAGTGCCGGTACCGGTGCCGGTGCCATCGCTGGAACCACTATCAGTGGTGCCGGTGGAGCCGTCACCAGTACCGCTACCGTCACCCGTGCCAGAAGTGGAGTTATCGCTGCTGGGCTTACAGTCGGTAGACAGCTCAACCGCATTGTGGTCACTGAGCCACTTCATCGGGTCAACCGTGGAAGCATCCGCCGTGTCGTTCTTAATTCGCACCTCAAAGTGCAGGTGGGGGCCGGTTGAGTAGCCGGTAGAGCCAACTGCTGCAATCAGCTGACCAGCCTTAACCTGCTGGCCCTTCTTAACGAAAATACCGTCCTGATACATGTGCAGGTAGGAGGTGTACCAGATCTTACCGTCAAGCACGTGCTTAATGGTGACCGTACCGGTGGAATCGACCATGCCTGCCTCAACCACCTCGCCGGCAGCAGCCGCATAGATGGGAGTACCAGCCGGCGCAGCCATGTCCTGGCCAGCGTGCATCTTGGATGTTCCCAGCACCGGGTGAATACGGTAGCCCCAGGGGCTGGAAAGCGTGTAGGTACCGGCAACCATCGGCTTAAACACGTCAGGGGTGGTGTTAAAGGCTGTGGTGTCACCGCTAGCCCCCTGCTGCGGAGCACAAGTAACCACCGGGTTCTCGTAAGCGGCCCGGATACGCGCCTTAGTGGCCGCGTCAGGCACGTTACGCAGTTTCACGTCAGAGCTTTCCAGCGGCGAATGGTCCACGCTGCCAGCCACGGAATCTTTACCGCTGATGACCTGGCGTGAACTTTGGCCTCGGTGTGCACCCAGCGCAGTGCTTAGCGGCGAGTCAGCCCCCATCATGGCCGCCGACACCGGCGCCACAATTGTCACTAGTGCCAGGGCGCTAACTGTGCAGATCTGCCCCACACGAGCAAACGCGGCTCGACGGCGTGCTGCCGCGCCTTTACGCTTAACCGGCGGCGTAGTGCCGCAACCTAGCTGGGTGGGAGTGCTCAGCGAGTTGGTCTCTACTGGGTTGCTAGTCTCTAGCGGGTTGCCGCGCGCCGGGGTCTGGTCTGCTTGGGCTGCGGGAAGGGGGGTTAGGTTTGCGCTGTTAGCTGCCGCCGACGTCGCCTGTGCGGCTATGTTTAGTCCTTGCGCTCCAGCCGCTGAGGCTGCTGTGTGTGCACTAACGGCGCTGGTCACGCTAGCTGCACTAGCTACACTGGCAGCACTGATAACACTGGCTGCGCTTACCGCATCGGCTGCCTTAGCGACCTTAGCTGAGGCAGCCGCGCTCCAGTTACGGATGGCGACGTCGTCAATAATGTCGTCTTTAATGGCGGAGATTATCTGGGTGGGCTGGTAGTCCACGCCGTCGTCGACAGGATTTTGGACCGCGCCCGGCTGGACAGCGCCCGGCTGGCCACCACTCCAGGCGGTGCCTGCGAAGCTTGAAGGGGCGCTGGCGGCCGAGGCAGCTGCGCTGAAAGTAAAAGTAGATGGAGCGCTGGCGCCGGTAGCAGGGGCACCAAAAGCGGATGGGGCGCTGGCTGCCGAGGCTGGCATAGCAAAGCTCGAAGGTGCGCTAGCCGCCGAAGCCGCCGTGCCACCGGCGAAGGGACTCGGGCCAAAGCTGGCAGCAGTATTAAAGCTGGAGGGAGCACTGGGCGCAGAGGCAGCCGTGCCACTAGTAAACGAAGCTGCTGCACTAAAAGTCGCACTGGCGCCAGTAGCAGCGTTGAAATCAGCAGCCGGGGCTCTAAAGGTTGACGGCGCGCTAAAGGTTGAAGGCGCACTAGCCGCAGAGGCCGGCGCACCAGAGCCATAGCCGCCGTTATAGGAGCCGTTGTAACCGGCGTCGTTGTAACCGCCGCCGCCGTAATTGCCACTATAAGCAGCGCCGTCGCCATAAGCCGTATTGGCGCGCCCAGAAAGACTACTGTCATCAGGACCCTGTGAAAGTAACTCGCGGGCGTTTTCTCTTTGCAGCTGGGCCTGTCGCTCGCGCTCAAGTTCACGTCGCTGGCGACGTGTCATCGGCTGATCGCTCATCCACACCCAACTTTCTACGGACTTATGTCATTCAAATACCACTGGTATCAGCGGTATCATACCTTGGTCGCTTCGCCAAGACGGCCAAACTGACGCATCTAACACTTAGCGTAGCTGGTGACGCTGCAGGGCGTCACGAACTTCCCCTACCAGTTCTTCTAACACATCTTCGAGGAAAACTACACCGACCATCTGCCCACTCTCATCAGTTACCCGACCCAAATGGGCGCCGGTACGCTGCATGGCGGCCAGTACATCTTCAATCTCATCGTGCGCGCGTACGGGCACCAAAGCCCGCAAACGCCAGGGGGCCACCGGCTGTTCACGCTCGTCAGCGCTGGCATAAAGCACATCTTTAAGGTGGATATAGCCGCTGATTTCGCCCTGCTCGTTAGTGACCGGGAAACGCGAGTAACCGGTGCGGGTTACTTCCGCCTCCACCTGGGCCGGGGTGCATTGCTCAGACAAGCAGGTGAGTTTATTTAGCGGCACCATCACTGAGCCGGCAGTTTCCTCAGAAAACTCCAGCGCCCCAGTTACCAGCCCAGAGTCATCCTTGAGCACGCCCTCATCACGTGAGCGCTCCACAATTGAAGCCACTTCTTCCATAGTGAAAGCAGTTTCAATCTCATCGCGCGGTTCTAGCCCAAAAAGTTTAAGCACCGCGTTGGCCAGGCCATTTAAGGCACCCACAGCAGGGCGGGTTACCCGCTCACAAGCCACCAAGGCCGGGGCGAAAACCAAAACCGCCTTATCGGGCATAGAGATAGAAACGTTTTTGGGCACCATTTCACCCAAAACCACGTGAGCCGTAACCACTAGCAGCAACGCCACCACTACCGCCAGGCCATGGGCCACTTCGGCTCCTAAACCCACCGCATGTAGCGGAGCCGCCAGCAAATGCGCCAGCGCCGGCTCGGCAATTACGCCCAGACCGGTGGAACATAAAGTCACTCCCAGCTGGGCGGTAGCTAGCATCTCGGAAATATGCTGCACCGCCCATAGGGCTGTGCGCGCCCGCGAGTTACCCTCAGCGGCTAAAGGCTCAAGTTGGCTGGTGCGCGAAGAGGTAATGGCAAACTCTGCACCCACAAAAAACGCGTTACCAACCAGCAGGATAACCGTCAAAATCAGGGCCAAAGTGGTGTTCACTGTAGCTCCTCCAGCTCCTGCTCAACCGGGGCGATACGCACGCGGGTAACGCGCCGCCCCTCCATAGCGTCAACCAAAACGGTGCAGGTGGGCAGGGTTACTTCGTCGCCAATTTGGGGTATGCGCCCCAGCTCATTCATGACCAGGCCGCCCAGGGTTTCGTAAGGGCCGTCGTCGGGAATGCGGATGGCGGTGCGGGCCGTAACCTCGTCGGGGCGGCTCCAGCCGGGGGCTATCCAGCGCCCCGCTGAGTCTAGGTGGATGCCGGCGCGACGACGGTCGTGTTCGTCAGATACTTCACCCACGATCTCTTCGACGGCGTCCTCCAAGGTAACCACTCCGGCAGTGCCCCCGTACTCGTCCACCACAATGGCCATTTGCAACCCGAAAGATTCCTGCTCGCCATATCCACGCAGCTCCACCAGCAGGGAAGCTAGCGGCATGGTTTCTGGCACGCGCGGGGCGGGAGTCATGATTGAAGAGGAAGTCACTGGCACTTGGGCGCGGCGCTCATAGGGCACCGCAATAGCGCGGCGCAGGTTGACTAGCCCAAGTACGTCGTCGGGAGAGTCACCAAAGACAGGGAAACGTGAGTGCCCGGTTTGGCTGGCTAAAGCCACCAGGTCAGCGGCGGTGGCGGACTCTTCCAGCCAGTGAATGCGCCCACGGTCAGTCATTACATCTACAGCGCTGAGCTCATCTACGCCAAGTGAACGCGTAAGTAGGCGGGCGGTGGAGACCTCTAGTGTGCCCTCCTCAGCGCTGCGACGCAGCAGAGCGGTAAGCTCGCCGGCACTGCGGGCACCACTGGCCTCCTCAGCAGCCTCAATACCAAAGCGTGACAGTAAAGTATTAGCCATACCGTTTAGCAGATTTACTAGCGGCCTAAACAGCCAGGTGAAACCGGTGATGAAAGGGGTAACAAAACCGGCAGCAGCCAGCGGATCAGCCAGGGTAGCGTTTTTGGGGATCAGCTCGCCAAACACCATAGAGAAGGCGTTAACAATAATTAGGGCGCTAACCACGGCGATGGTGGCTGCCAGGGTTTGCCCCAGCCAGGGGCTCAGCCATTGCGAAAGCAGCTCGTTAAGGGCGGCCTGCATGGTGTAACCAAGCAAAATGGTGGTTAGCGTAATACCCACCTGCGCGCCCGAAAGCAGGGTGGATAGGTGACGCAGTGCCTTGGATACTCGCCCGGCACGTTTATCTCCGGCCTGAGCGCGGGCGTCAACAACCGATGGGTCTAGGGCCACCAGGGCGAATTCTCCGGCCACAAACACCGCAGTCCCAGCGGTAAGTAGCACCCCCAGAACTATCATTAGCCATTTAATGACCATGCAGCGTTTAGCTCCCTATCAAAATCTAGTTGGTACCACTAACGCTATACCAAGCCCGCAGCTTTAGCACGCAGCCAACTGGGCGCCGTCGCAGCGCAGCCAATTTCAACCCTAGCGCCCCCAAGCAATGCTCAACATGCGAGAACATTTAAAAAATATCTAGGACTAAAGGCTACAAAGTACTCTTCAAGTCAGCTTTGCAGTATTAGACTTAAACCACAGTTTTAGCACGCAATGCCATATAAGGAGCAGCTAACCGTGTCTGAGAACGACTTCGCTCAGGGCTTTGGCACCAACGAATGGATTGTTGAGGATATGCGGGAGGCTTACCTAGCCGACCCGGCCTCAGTAACCCAGTCATGGCGCGAGTTTTTCAGCGAAAACCCGCAGTATCTAGCAGGCCAGTCGCCGGCCATGCCCTCAAAGCCGCTTAGCGCTAGCGTTGGCGTGCAAATCCCTGGTGCTGCCACCGCCTCCGCTAGCCGACGTCCCGTTTTGGCCAGTGAGGATGTTTCCCGCTCTGACCTGCCCCCCGCCCCCACAGCCCAGTTCAAGTCCCCCACCTCCCCTTATGCCTACAACCAGGCGCATAGTGACGCTAGCGAAACCAGTAACGGCGTGGTGGAAAGCGTTGACACTCTAAAGGGAGCCAGCGCCAGCACCGCTAAGAACATGGAGGCTTCCCTCCAGATTCCTACCGCCACCTCTGCCCGTGCCATCCCGGCTAAGGTGCTGATTGAAAACCGTCTGCTAATCAACACTCACCTAGCTTCCACACGTGGTGGCAAGGTTTCCTTCACTCACCTGATCGCTTGGGCCCTGGTGGAGTCGCTGGCAGAGATGCCGGAAATGAATGTGGCTTACACCCTGGATGAAAAGGGTAAGCCGGCGCTACACAACCCCGCTCACGTAAACCTGGGTCTGGCAATTGACGTGCCCAGCGCCAACGGTGAGCGTCGTCTGCTGGTCCCCAGCGTTAAGAACGCCGACACCCTAGACCTGGCTAGTTTCATTGACGCCTACGATGCACTGGTAGTTAAAGCCCGCAAGGGGCAGCTGACTGTAGATGACTTCAAGGACACCACCGCCACCTTAACCAACCCCGGCATGATCGGCACCCTTAACTCTGTGCCGCGCCTTATGCCCGGCCAGGGTCTGATCATGGGCGTGGGCGCTATGACCTACCCGGCCGCGTTTGCTGGTGCCAGCCCCGAAACCCTAGCCCGCCAGGCTGTAGGCAAGGTCTTGACGCTGTCTAACACCTACGATCACCGCGTCATCCAAGGTGCTCAGTCCGGTGAACTACTGCGCCTAATGGAACGCAAGCTGATGGGGCTAGATGGCTTCTGGAACCGCTCTTTCAAGGCCCTGCGTATCCCCCACGAGCCGGTGCACTGGGACCAGGACGTCACCTACGACCCGCTAGCCGACGCCGGCAAGCCCGCCCGTGTAGCTGAGCTGATTCACGCTTTCCGTCAGCGCGGACACCTAGCCGCCGACACTGACCCGCTGGCCTACCGCCTGCGCCGTCACCCTGATCTAAATTTCTCCTCCTACGGGCTGAGCTTGTGGGATCTAGACCGGGTTTTCCCCACCGGTGGCCTGGGCGGCAAGGACCGTGCCACCTTGCGCGAAATTTTGCAGCTGCTGCGTGACGCCTACTCGCGTTATGTGGGCGTGGAATACATGCATATCCAAGACCCAGCCCAGCGTCGCTGGTGGCAAGAACGCATGGAAGGTGTTACTCCCAGCATTGATACTGCTGAGCGCCGTCGCATCCTAACCAAGCTGATGCAGGCAGAAGCCTTCGAAGTGTTCTTGCAAACCAAGTACGTGGGCCAAAAGCGCTTCTCGCTAGAAGGTGGCGAGTCACTGATTGTGCTGCTGGACCGCCTGATCGACGCCGCCGCACATGATGGCATTGAAGAAGCCGCTATTGGTATGGCCCACCGTGGCCGCCTAAACGTGCTCACCAATATTGCCGGCAAGTCTTACGGCCAGGTCTTTGACGAGTTTGACGGCAACTACCTGACCAACGGCCAGGGTTCTGGTGACGTCAAATACCATCTGGGCACCACCGGCACCTTCACCGGCACCGATGATGTGACCACCAAGGTTTCCCTGGCCGCCAACCCCTCCCACCTGGAGACAGTAGATGGGGTGCTGGAAGGTATTGTGCGCGCCAAGCTAGACCGCAGCGGCTCCGGCGCTGACGGCAGCTACAATGTTTTACCGATTTTGGTGCATGGTGACGCCGCATTTGCAGGCCAGGGCGTGGTTTACGAAGTGCTCAATATGAGCCAGCTGCCCGGCTACCACACCGGCGGCACTATTCATGTGATCGTCAACAACCAGATCGGTTTCACCACCGGTAACGCGCTGGGACGCTCCACCACCTACCCCTCAGACCTGGCTAAGGGTCTACAGGTGCCGATCTTCCACGTAAACGGTGACGCCCCCGAATCTGTGGCACGCGTAGCCCGCTGGGCTTGGGAATACCGCCAAGAATTCCACAAGGACGTCATTATTGACCTGGTTTGCTACCGTCGTCGTGGTCACAACGAGGGTGACGACCCCTCAATGACCCAGCCGGTTATGTACAACTTGATCGAGCGCAAGCCCTCTACCTTCTCGGTTTACACCACTAACCTGGTGGGGCGTGGCGATCTCACTGAAGAACAGTGCGAGCAGCTACTGGACGCCTACCGCGACAACCTTGAACACATCCTTAACGAGGCCCGCGCCGGTCACCTCAATGCTGACACCCCCGCCTACAGTGGCCCTAAGGCTGGCGAAACTTCACATTCACAGCCCACTGCGGTAGCCCGTGAAGTGATTGAACGTATCGGTGACGCCCAGGTATCTGTCCCTGAAGGCTTCCAGGTACACAGCAAGCTGATGAACCTGTTACGCAAGCGCCAAAGCATGAGCCGCCAAGGCGACATTGACTGGGGCTTTGGCGAGCTGCTGGCCTTTGGGTCGCTGCTGATGGAGGGCGTACCGGTACACATGACCGGTGAAGACGTACGCCGTGCCACCTTCGCCCAGCGCCACGCCGTCATGCACGACCAGCGCAACGGTTCAGAATGGACCCCGCTGGACTACCTGACCCCCGACCAAGCCAAGCTGTCGATTATTGACTCGCTGCTAAGCGAATACGGGGCCATGGCCTTTGAATACGGCTATTCAGTAGAACGCACCGAGGGTCTAAACATTTGGGAAGGCCAGTTTGGCGACTTCGCTAATGGCGCCCAGACCGTAATTGATGAGTATGTCTCTTCTGCTGAGCAAAAGTGGGGCCAGCGCTCTGGCTTGGTACTGCTGCTACCGCACGGTTTGGAAGGCCAGGGCCCGGACCACTCTAGCGCCCGAATTGAGCGCTACCTGCAGCTATGCGCCCAGGACAACATGCGTGTGGTACAGCCTTCCACCCCGGCTAACCACTTCCACACCCTGCGTGACCAGGCTCGGCGTGAACCGCACCGGCCTTTGATCCTGATCAGCCCCAAGCAGATGCTGCGTTTGAAGGCCACCGTCTCGCCGGTAGAAGACTTCATCAGCGGCGGCATGCAAACTGTCATTGGTGAAACTGATCCGGAAGTTTTAGCTGCTGCCGCCGAGAACAAGGTGGATCGAGTGCTGCTATGCTCAGGCCGTATCTACTGGGATCTGCTGGCCCACCGCCAGCACGCGGAAGATAAGCACACTGCCATTGTGCGTCTAGAGCAGCTCTATCCTCTCGACGAGCCAGCCCTGTTGGAGGCCCTGGCACCGTTTGCGGGAGCCGAGCTGGTTTGGGTCCAGGATGAGCCGCGTAACCAGGGCGCTTGGCCTTGGTTGGCCCTGCATCTGCCTGACTCAATCACGGCTGGACGCTTGCCGCGAGTAGTGGCTCGCCCTGAGGCTGCTGCCCCTGCCGTGGGTACTTCAGCAGCTCACGTAGCTCAACAAAAGCTGATCCTAGACGAGGCTTTTGCCCGCTAAGTAGGCTTTTGCCCACTAAGTAGGGCTTTGCTCGCTAAAGACACGCGCGTATTGGCCCGGTCAGCATCTGCAGGCCGGGCCAATGCTACGATTTTTCCCTAACCAAGCAGGAAGGATGCTGGCCGTGAGTGAGATCAACCTGATCTTCATTGGCGATGAGCTGATTACAGGTCGCGGAGATGCACGGGCCCTGGGCTGGGTGGGACGCGTTATGGCGCGCACCAACTCGCTAGAGGTTATTGATGCCCCCTCCTGGTCTACGCTGGCCGTTCCTGGGGAAGTTAGCGCCCAGTTGTCTAACCGTTGGCGCGATGAGGCTGCCCGCCGGGTTGTTCCTGGCGCCCGCAACCTACTGGTAATTGGGGTTGGGGTGGCAGATGTTACCCACAATGTCAGCACGGCCCGCTCTAGCCTGGCTTTAGCCAATATCATCGACGCCGCCGTAATGTATGAAAAGCTTGAATGCCTGATGGTAGGGCCGCCGCCACTGACTGTGCCCGACCCGAAGGCGCTTGCCGCTTTAAACAATGCGGCCCGTGAGGTGTGCCGCCGCCGCAATGTCACCTACGTGGACACCTATACCCCGCTGGTTAAGCATGAGCAGTGGCTTACTGATATTGCGCTTAACGACGGCGCCTACCCCGGCCAGGCGGGTTACGGCCTGCTGGCTTGGTTGGTGCTGCACCGAGGTTGGAACCAGTGGCTGGGGCTGTAAAAGCTAAGGCTCGCCGCCAGCCGCCCTGCCCCGCTAACCCCAGGGACTGCAAGCCCTGAGCCTGCCACTGGCTGCATAAACAAAAAGCGCTGAGCACCTTGGGTGCTCAGCGCTAAGTTTTACTCAGGCGTTGGGACGCTTACCGTGGTTAGCGCCGCCCTTGGCACGGGCCTTACGCTTACGACCGCGCTTGGACATACTGGCCTCCTCGTAATAGGGACTAACACCCCACGAGGGGGCATATAACTAGGCTATTTTTACACATTCGACGCCATGCCACCAAGTGACAAGCGCCGCTAACTGCGGTAGGTCACCGAGCGAGATACGCTGGCTACAGCCGAATCGCTAACCACCCTGGTGGAAGTAGTCACCGTAGTGGTGCGCCTTTCTGCCCCTCCATGGCCGCATTCACACAGGCTAGGAGTACATGCGCAAGTAGAGCTAACCACCGCCAGCTGGGTACGTACCCGCTCTACCAGGGATTGCGGGGCCTGCTCAGCACACCGCGAGCGCAACAGACCCTGTAGGTGACGTACGGCGTCGGCCTGGGCTTTACAGTGGGAGCATCCGGCCACGTGGGTCTGCAGGCGGGCGGTGAGTTGTTCGTCGCATTCGCGATCAACAAAGGCGTGTAGGTGCGCTAAAGTCTCGGCGCAGGAACAGCCTTTCGCGATGGTTTCAGGCATGAGTTTCCTCCTTCACAGCGGCTGCGCTAGGTTCAGCGTTCTGCTTGTAACCGTAGTCACGTGCATAGTCGGCTAGTAACTCGCGCAGCTGGGCGCGTCCTCGGTGCAAACGCGACATAACCGTGCCTAGCGGAGTGTCCATGATTTCGGCAATCTCTTTGTAGGAGAAACCTTCAACATCCGCCAGGTACACGGCCAGGCGGCGATCTTCGCTGAGCTCTTGCAGGGCAGACTTGATTTCGCTGTCGGGCAGAGAGTCCAGGGCGAAGTCTTCCGCGCTGGGTAGTCCTACCGAGTCGTGGCTGGCGGCCCGATGCAGCTGCCAGTCCTCAACAGAGTCTGAATCTGCCTGCATGGGCTGGCGTTGCTTTTTGCGGTAGGAGTTGATGAAGGTATTGGTCAAAATCCGGTACAGCCAGGCTTTCAGGTTGGTGCCGTCCTGGTACTGGTTGAAAGCTGCGAAGGCTTTCATATAGGTGTCTTGAACCAGGTCCTCGGCGTCAGAGCTGTTGCGGGTCATGCGTAGGGCAGCCCCGTAAAGCTGGTCGAGGTAGGGCAGAGCGTCCGCCTGGAAGCGTGCTGAGCGCTGCGCGTCCGTTTCGGTTGTTTGTTCACTCATCACTTACCAGCCTAGCGGTTGCGGGCGTGACGCGCCGGGTGGATCGTGATTTCATGCCGGCTTAAACGCGCTGGGGGCGGCGGTGATTCCCGTCTGTTTAGGGTTTCTCTATCAGCAATGCTGGCCTATTTGAGACAATGGGGTTTATGAGCGTGCTTTTGCCTTTCTTGCGTCCTTTAGCGGCTGTGCCTTTCATCATTGATGGTTTGGATGCTGTGGTTAATAGTGATGAACATGCCCAGCGTGCTCAAGGTTTGCTGGAATATGCAGGTTCTTATGGTTTAACCACGCCACCGGTGGCGCTGGTTGAAAAGGCTGCTACGGCTACTGGGGCGGTTAGCGTGGTGGCAGGGACGGCTTTGAGTTTGTCGATTGCCCCTGCGGCTAGTGCCTATACGTTGACGGCTTTGAATGTGCCGGTTACGCTGATTAATTCCACTTATTTCAATGGCCGGCAGCTGGTGGTGTCGCTGACTCCGGCGCTGCGTGGGGCTGCGCTTAGCGCGGGATTGTTGGCTTTGGGGGTGGCCGCTTGCCAGCGTCGCAAGCTTAAGCGGGTTGCTGCCAACGACGGCGCCGCTGGCCAGGGCTGTAACGGTAAGGCACATGGCTCTCACCCCGGTCACGGTCACTGCCGCAAGCGCAATCATGGTCAGCCGGGCCAGTGCCACAAGCACGGCAAGCAGCCTCACGGGCACGCACATGGGATTCAGGGACATGGCCACGGCCTGGGCCGTTGCTGCCACCGTCGTCGCAAAGAGCAGGGCTGATGCAAGCTTGGCCCTGCCCTACCCCAAGTGAACCGATTGACGCCACTGTTTCACTGCCGGGCTCTAAGTCTTTAAGTGCGCGCGCATTGCTACTGGCAGCGCTGGCCGATACCCCCAGCCAAATTAAGGGGCTGCTGGAAAGCCGCGACACGGCCTTGATGCGCGCGGCGCTAGAGACTTTAGGGGCTCGCTTTACCTGGCATGGTGATCTGCTACAGGTAACCCCATTGGCTGCTGGCCAAAAACCGGCAGGCCCAGCCTCTCCCAAGACAGACTCAGCCGCTCCAGAAACAAGCCGGGTACAAAAACCGGCGGGCCTGCCGCCTGACAACTCCACCCCGGTTATTGACTGCGGTCTGGCGGGCACAGTGATGCGCTTTGTGCCGCCTCTGGCCCTGGCCCTGGGCACTAGTTTGACTTTCACCGGCGATCAGGCAGCTTTGGCTCGGCCTATGGAACCGCTAACCGATGCCCTAGAGGCGTTGGGGGCCAGCTTTGACTGGCATGGGCAGCGCGGGCGTTTGCCTTTCACTATCCATGGCGCTGGCCTAAAACCCCAAGAGCAGCTACAGGTGCAGGTGGATGGCTCTAAATCGAGCCAGTTTGTCTCTGCCCTGCTGTATCTGGGGGCAGCTTTACCCCTAGGGGCCAAGGCGCAAAGCTTAACTGTCAGCGCTAAGCAGCCTTTGGTATCTGTTCCGCATTTGCAGATGAGTGTGGCCAGCTTGCGCCAATGCGGCGTGCAAGTGCAGGCTCCCGAGGATTACCGCGCCGAGCAGCTGAGCTGGCGTATTAGTGGGCGCCCGCGCGGGGGCCGCAGCGTGATTGAACCTGATCTTTCCAATGCGGGGCCTTTTATTGCCGCACCGCTGGTGTCCGCTACAGGCGGGCAGGTGCGGATTTTGCATTGGCCCACCCACACCACCCAGGTGGGGGCTAACTGGGTGGAAATCCTTAAGCTTTTCGGCGCCCAGGTGCAGCTAGATCAGGGCACGCTACAAGTTAGCTCCAGCGGCGCCCTGCGCGGCATTGAACGTGATGCCAGCGCGGAAGGCGAGCTGGTACCCACCATGGCGGCGCTAGCTTTAGTGGCTGCCAGCCAGGGCCAGCCCAGCAAGATTTGGGGTATTGGGCACCTGCGCGGTCACGAAACTGATCGTTTAGCGGCCATTGCCACCCAGGCCCGCAAACTTGGGGGGAACGTGGATGAGGGCCAGGATTATTTAATTTTCCATCCCTGTGATTTACACCCAGCCAGCTTGGAGGCTTACGCCGATCACCGCATGGCAACTTTCGCGGCTATTATGGGTCTAAATTTGCCCGGAATTAGCCTGGATGATGTGGGTGCCACCGCCAAAACCATGCCCACATTCACCCAGCTTTGGGACGCCATGCTTAAGAGTGCAGGAGAGGCTATTGGCTAGACGCGATATTGGTACCGATGATCCGCGCGTGCGGGTGCGTCCTGGTAAAGGTTCGCGTCCACGCACTAAGGTGCGCCCGGCTCATGCTGATGCCGTCACCGGCATGGTTACCCGTATTGATCGCGGCCATTACCGTATTCACCTAGATGACCCATCCCTAACTGAGGATGGTAGCGGCGATATTACCGCCATGAAGGCCCGCGAGCTGGGCCGAGGCAAAGTGGTTGTGGGCGACCAAGTGGCGGTGGTTGGTGACGTGTCTGGGCGTAAAGACACCCTGGCGCGTATGGTGCGTATTGAGCCCCGGCGCACCCTGCTGCTACGTAGCGCTGAGGATGGAGACAGCGCCGGCTCACAAAAACCGGTGGTGGCTAACGCCGATTTGCTGGTGGTGGTCACGGCTTTAGCTGATCCACCCCCGCGTCCACGCATGATTGACCGCTATTTGGTGGCCGCCTACGACGCCGGCATGGAGCCGCTGCTGGTGCTGACTAAATCTGACCTAGCTGACCCCACTGAGCTGTTGAGCCTGTATCAGCCCCTGGGGGTGCGTTGTTTAGCAACCACTATCACTGAAAGCGGTATTAGCGGCATTGAGGTGGTGCGTCAGGCCCTGGCCGGTAAGGTTTCGGTGCTGGTGGGCCACTCTGGGGTGGGTAAATCCACCCTGATTAACGCCCTAGTTCCGGCAGCTAACCGAGTAACTGGGCATGTCAATGAGGTTACTGGGCGAGGCCGCCACACCTCCACTAACTTGCAGGCTGTGGTTAATCCTGATGGTGGCTGGGTAATCGACACCCCCGGGGTGCGTTCCTTTGGGGTGGCGCATGTGGCCGCCGACGACGTTTTGCGCGGCTTTGCTGATTTGGCTCAGGTAGCTCAAGAGTGCCCACGTGGCTGCAGCCACGAGCCTGGCGTGATTGACTGTGCACTTGACCAATGGGCAGATAAAGCAGACGAGGCTTCTACTCGCGAAACTCGCTGCGGGCGGGTAGATTCTTTTAGGCGCCTGCTGACAGCCTCCTTGGATGCTCAAGATCCAACTAAGGCTTAAAAACACTTGTAACGTAGACTAGGCCTAAGGTCCACCCACCCAGCAATCTGGCGAGGCATCGCATGACCCATTCACCGCTTCCATACCCAACTAGTGTGCGTTCATCACTGCATGATATTCGCTCGCAAATCAGCCTGTTGCCGGCGCAAAGGCGAGTTTTAGAAGTAGTTGAGGGCGCGGGACAGCCTATTTCCAGTGCTGAGGTGGCTAAAACCTTAAAGCTGCACCCCAACACTGCCCGTGAGCATCTTGATGCACTGTTAAACGCTGGCTTGGTTACCACGCTGCCGCTGCGCACGGGTAAGCGCGGACGTCCGACCTTGCTTTATAGCGTCACCACTCTAGATCCCAACCAGATTTTAAGCACCTACCTGGATGTTATTACTGCTACCGCGATTTCTTTAGCTGAAGGTAGCGACGGCGTAGCCCAGGCTATTGCAGTAGGTAAAAACTGGGCGGGCTTAACCTGCCCGCAACCTGCCCAAACCGGCTTCCAGGGCACCAGTGGCGCCGTCGCCCCCAGCGCCGTTAGCAGCGCAGAAGCGGCAAGCGCAGCCGTAGCAACCAGCGACGCCGTCGCCACTGAACCTAGCAACTTAGGCGAGGCAGGTGCTGACACGGCGGACGACGCCAACGGGCTAGCTGAGGCTAACCAGCGCCTAGAAAACGCCATTGACCAGCTCAGGCCCATCTTCACGGTTATGGGTTTTTCGCCGGAACTAGCCAAAAACAAGCTAGTGCTGCGCTCTTGCCCATTCGCTAAAGGTGGTTGGCCCCACCCTCTGGTGTGCATCATTCACGAGGCCTATATTGCTGAGCTGCTGACGCGTTCCAGCGGCGTGAGGGTGGTTTCTAGCGCTGAGCTCAAGCTACACCCGCAGCTGGCTAGCGCCTGGCTGGTAGAGCTAAAACGCAACAAAACTACCTGCTCGGCAGGCATTTGCGACTGCGCCTAAACGGCTAGTGCACGTGACTAGCTACTGCACGTGCAGCACACCCATGGCGCCTTTTTCCATGTCGGCAAAAGCGTGAGTGACAAAGCTGTAATGGCCCGCCTGTGGCGGCACGAATTCCACAAAGCCACCCTGGCAGGGCCCCAGGTTTAGCGCCTGCGAGCCACCTGACCAACGCGAACCGATCTGGTCAGGGCCACCCAGCGTCCAGGCACCCTCATAAAACACCTGGTCAAACTGGCCGCCCACCACGTGGAAAGTACACGGCAGTGAAGGGCCAGCGTCCATCAGCCAAAAACGTACCCGCTGGCCTACCGCCACCTGCAAGGGACGGTACTTGTATTGGAAAGCCATGCCGTTAAACGCCATTAGATCTGGGGTTTTAGCGGCCACTTTAGCTTCATCAATGGCCCCACCTTCAGGGCCCAGGTAGATTTCTGACTGGATCAGCACAAACTCGTGGTCCACCTGGCTAAGCCCGGGCGGGTCAATAATCACCGCGCCATGCATACCTGCTGCCAAGTGCACACTCATGGGCGCAGTTGAGCAGTGGTAGAGCCATATGCCGCTGCGGGTGGCGGTGAAGTTGTATTGCAGGCTTTGGCCCGGCGAGATTGAGCGCATGGGTTTATCGGGCGCCAGCACTCCGGCATGGAAGTCAATGGAGTGACTCATGGTGCCGTCATTGACCAGGGTGATTTCAAAGCGGTCACCTACCTGGCCGCGTAGCACCGGGCCTGGCACGCCGCCGTTATAGGTCATGCGTTTTTGGGTTACCCCCGCCCCCACCTGGGCGGTTATTTCACTAACGCGTAGAGTGTGACGGTGCACTGTGCCCGGCGCCTGGGGGCGTGGGGCGCGTGCATCGTGGGCTTTAAAGTAGCTGGGCGGCTGCCAGTTTAGATCCACCTGGGCGCTTTGGCTGCTGGCCGAATGCTGGTGCCCGCTGTGGCTAGTGTTGCTGGAAACCCCGGCCACTTTCACGTCAAACACCATTCCCATGGCGCGGTGTCCGGCCACTGAGCACCAGCCAGCAATTGGCTCGCGCACATTGTTAACCGTAATGGTTTTACTCTCCCCCACCGCTAAACGCCCGGTGGTTTGCCCGGTTGCCAGCACTAAATCATGCACTTCAGAGCCGGTGTTTTTCAGGGTTAGCCGCAGAGTCGCCCCCACTGGCACATCCACACTGGAGGGCACAAAGCTCATGCCTTTAATGGTGATGTTGGCGTTGACCACCTGGCCGCTGCCGCCAGCGCTGGCACTGCCCTGCCCGGCGCCTAGCCCCATAAGCCCGCCCGGGGTTTGGGTTGAGCTGGCACTTGCGCCAGCCACGACGGCGACGGCGGCAGTTACCAGCCCGGCTAGGGCCCCGCGTCGGTCTGGGGTTTGGGTTGCAGCAGTGGCCCCCGCACTCTGCGCGCTCGCAGTTGGCGCGGCGCCTGCAGTCTGGGCAGCCCCGGACGCCGACGACGCCGGCTTGGTAGCCGCTTTGGTAGCTTTAACGCTGCCAGTGGGCACAGCGGCGTTTGTGTTCTTAGCTGCCCCGGTTTTAGCGCCACCGGCAGTGGCCGCCTTAGTCGCCTTAGTCAAGGTGACGGTGGAGGGCGGGGCGGCGCTAGTGTCGCCCTTGCGTCGGGCCTGAATCGCTTGGCCTGCAGCCACAAAGAAATAAGCCCCGGCCAGAGCCGCACTCAAACCAGTTACGCCCCGCACCGCAGGTGGCAGCGGCAGGCAAGCTAACGCCAGGCACAGGTTAATGGTGGTGATCCGCCACCAGGTGTAGCGGTCCATAATGGCGTGGGTTAGGCGCGACATGGCCGGGCCTCCCCCAAGCATCACCGGGGTTAAGAAACTAAGCGCCGCCAGCAAGATTTGCAGAGCAAAACCGCTAACCACCGCTAAACGCAGGCCGTGGGCCACCGCGCGGGCGGCGTCGTCGTTAGCGGCGTAAGAAACCCCCACGCCTAAACGAATTACGCACCAGGCCAGCCAAGCCAAGGCGGCGGCGGTAGACAGGCCCGCATAGTTAGTTACCCCTTTGCGCGCCCCGGTACGCCACAGCGGCGCCACCACGGCGACGGCGCTTAACAGATAAAGCAGAGCCCCAATCCCAGCCAGGGGCCGCCACAACCCAGAAAAAGCAATCACCGCCACCGCTAAAGCTAGGCCGGGCAGAGCTCGTTGCGCTTGACGCGGGGCTACCGGCTCCATCTTGGTGCGCAGCATGGTAGGCCACAGCACCACCAGTGTGCCCAGCACAGTGATACCCAAAACCCCCAGTACCATGATCGGCACATGGGCTAAATACATGCGGTTAGACCAGGCCGCTTGCCCTTTAAAGTCAAAGTATTTAATAGACCAGCCGGCCAGTGCCCCCACCATTAGGTAGCTGAGGGAGCAAATGTAGTAGTCCACTAGCGCCGCCATGCGGGCCGCCACCGCGCGGCGTTTTTGCACCACCATGGCCACCACGCCCAGCGTCGCACTCACCGCCACGCAGCTAGCCCCCACGCCAATTACGATCTGGCTATTAATGCACACCCCGGTGATTACCAAGGCAGCCCCTAAACTATGCAAACCCAGGCGCCCATTTAGCATCAGCGCTCCACCCCAGGCGGGCCGGTGTAGGAGAGTGTCGGCAAAATGGGCGCTCCAAATAGTGATAGCGCTACCCAAGGCCCCCAGCAGGGCCGCATGTAGCGGTGCCCAAACATCTAGATTGGGCCACAGCTGAGCGTATTTGCCAGCTAGCAGCACCAGGGCAGTAAAAATCCAAGCCACCACCACAGCGTTGCGTTTTATCTGGGTGGTGCGCCGATGCGGTCGGGGTTGGGGGCTTTTGGCTGGGGGCTGGGTGATTTCCATGGCAGTTTTCTTGGTAGCGAGGCGGGGTTGGAAGCGAGGAGCTTGGTTGCTTAGCTGGGTTTGGGAGCCAGGAGGCGGTAGCGCAGCTTGGTAGCAGGCAGGCGCTAACGTGACTTGATGCGGGCTCTTATTTAGTCGGACTATTTGGCAGTTACCGCGCGGGTAACTGCGATAAGTAGGAACAGCAATATTGCGGCGATGGAAACAGCTCCACCTACCTGCCAGGATAGGCCACCAAGGTTAGCGGTTAATACCCTTACAATCAGGCCGCCGTGCAGGGCGCCAAGCGGCAAATACATAAGCGGGTGGTAGGGCAGGCGGCGGTGTAGCACCCCAGGCAAAATAATGGAGGCGTGGGCCATCACCATTGAGAGGGCGTAACCGATTGTGACTGTGTGGATAACGACGTCATAGGCAGCCCCGCTAAAGCCATAAAGGCACCAGACCGTGGCGCTAATAGCCAACCAAAAGTAGCCACTTAGCATGGCGGCCCCGGCAAAACGCACTTGACCACTCCCGCGCACAGTGCGCCGAGCTACATCGTGGTAGCCCATTATGGCTGCTAGGGCTAGCAGGGCTGCGGCCGCCAAGATTTGGGCTGGCACCCACACCAGGGACAGGGCGCTAAATGAGAGCACCGCTAGGCACAGACCCAAAACCCGGCCCTCAACTTTGCCGATAAAAGCTACGCGGGCTAGTTCTAGGCGCTCGCCGATAATGGTGAAAATCAGAAATTCCAGCCAGAGCGTGGCCACGGTTTCAAGAGGTTTATCCATTAGCCACAGCCAGGTGCCTAACGTGAGGCTGAGCGCCCCTAGGGCTTCAATTTGGGTGGCCACGGCCCCGGCGCGGGTGCGCAAAATATATAGGTAGATGGCATCTAGGCCGAGCGCCCCCACTAGCAGCAGCCCTTTACCTACCGCACTTGGGGCCCCGGCCAGCAGCGCTAACATGCCGACGGCGTGTGCATAGGGGGCCACCCAAGCCCAGCGCCTACGCGCTGCCACGGCCCGCTCTAGGCTGATAACGGTGCCCAAGAAGCCTGCCAGCATCAGCGGCCCATGTAGCGCGGCCAGGTGCGCCCCGGTGACGGGAGCGGGCAGGTTTAGCCGCAGCAGGGCGGCGTCGAGCCCAGCCATTACGCAAACGCCACCTAACAATAAAGCCAGGTAACGCGGCGCCAGGGCAGCGCGTTTTTCGCTGTTGGCGGCCTTGGGGGTAGCCGACTTATTTTTCATAGTTAAAACCGTAATAATATTTCTAGTGGGCTGGCAATCTATGCTAGTTACAGATACTTTCGTCCCATTGCCCGCCCCGATCACAACAACTCAAAACTTTTAAGGACTCCAATGAGCCAGAACCAGATCCCTGTTACCGACGTTTCTAGCCAGGGCCACGACGGTTGCGGCTGCGGCTGCAGCGCCTCGCCGGTTGAACTGCCGCGTCTAGACGCCCGCCCCTTCCCGCCCAAGCTACGCCACGCCGCCATTTTGGGTGCAGTGGCCTCCCTGGCTCCGGGTGAGGGCATGGAGCTGTTTGCCCCGCATGTACCGCGCCCGCTGCTGATGCAGATTGACTCCCAGATTCCTGGCGACTTCAGCTATGAGCTGGTTTATGAGGGCGACGACGGCGCTATCGTAGCCATCCGCCGTACTGCCTAAAGTCTGCGCGCTGCCTAACTCATTCGCCGCGCTAATTCACCGCACCGACCAAAGGTCATAAACCACTGTGAGCGCTCCCAGCTTAGCCACTGCCCCACCCGCCCTACGCGCCCCTGGCGCCGAGGCGGGTGGGCAGCTGGTTGACCGCTATGGCCGCCGGGCCAGAGATTTGCGTTTATCTATTACCGATAAATGCAATCTGCGCTGCACCTATTGCATGCCTGCGCAGGGCCTTGAGTGGCTAAAAAATGAGCAGCTACTAAGCCTTGAGGAGCTGGTGCGCTTAGGGCGCATTGGGGTGGAACGTTTAGGCATTGAACGCATCCGCATTACCGGTGGCGAGCCGCTACTGCGGCGTGATTTAGAGCAGCTGGTGGCGGCCCTAGCCCAACTGCGCACTCACGCTGGCGTTAAGCCCGACCTGGCCCTTACCACTAATGGCTTGGGCCTGGATCGGCGCGCAGCCCAGCTGCGTAGCGCCGGCCTAGACCGGGTTAATGTTTCGCTGGATTCTATCGATGCCAGCGTTTATGCCACTACTACTCGCCGCGACCGTTTTGCTGACGCCCTACGTGGTATCCAGGCGGCTGCGATGGTGGGACTAAGCCCAATTAAGGTCAATGCCGTAGCCATGGCGGACACAATCGAGCAGGTAGCACCAAGCCTGCTGGATAAGAGCCTGCGTGAAGGCTGGCAGCTGCGTTTTATTGAGCACATGCCACTAGGCGCGCAGGCTTGGAGCCGCCAGGCAATCGTTAGCGCCCAAAGGATTTTAGATATTTTTGCAGCTAACGGCTTCGAACTAACCGAGTTGGGTCGCCCTGACCGACGCCCAGCCCAGCTATGGCAGGTGGCCCCCACCGCCACACGCCCCGGCGGCACAGTGGGCATTATTGCCTCAATTACCAGGCCATTTTGTGATGACTGTGACCGCACCCGTCTAACCGCTGACGGCCAGCTAATGACCTGCCTATTTGCGCAGGCAGAGACAGATCTGCGGGCTTTGCTACGCGGCGGGGCCAGCGATGAAGAAATTGCTAGCACCTGGCAGCAAGCCACCTGGTTTAAGCCCCTAGCCCATGGGCGCGACGCCGGCCCTAATGCGCAACCGCTAAATCTAACGCGCCGCTCAATGTCCACTATCGGCGGCTAAATCCGGCTAAAAAATATTTACAAGGAAACCATGCAAATAACTGTGCGTTACTTCGCTGGGGCCGCCCAAGCTGCGGCCACCACCAGTGAATCTATCGAAATTAGCCCCGGCACTACGCTAGAGCAGCTACTGGCCCAGCTTTCACAGCGCAGCGATGAGCTGGCCCGAGTCCTGGCGGCCAGTAGCTACCTGATTAACTCACGCCCCGTCACCGATCGCAGCAGCGTTCTAGATGAGGGCATCAATTTGGATGTGCTACCGCCCTTTGCTGGAGGCTGAGCCGCCAGGTGGGCTGAGCGCCGGGTGAGCTTAAGCGCCCCAGGGACGCGCCACTCACCGGGCAGCCACGCCGCCGGGTAGCTGCAGACCATTCGCGGGCGCTCAGGGGCAGTTGCTCCACTCCTGAGCGCCGTCACTGTAGACCTGTAACTTCCACACCGGCAGTTTGGCTTTAACCAGGTCCACAGCGTCAGCGCAGGCTTCAAAAGCTTCACGGCGGTGATCAGCGCTTACGGCCACACCTAGCGCCACGTCACCGATCGCCAGGTTACCTACCCGGTGCACAATGGCTAGCGCTCGCAGCCCAGGGCGCGCACTAATCTCGGCAGCAATTTCCTCAACCACCTGGGTGGCGATGGGGTGAGCGCTGTATTCGAGCCGATCAACTGCGCGTCCGCCGTCGTGATTGCGCACCACCCCGGCAAAGGTGACGGTAGCCCCGGCCCCCGCATCCCCAACCGCTTGGGCTAGTGCGTTTACGTCAACAGCGCTTTGGGTCACTTGGGCCGCAATCACCTTAGCCATTGGCTTTCCCTTCTAAAAACAACCAGATTTAACACTAATATTAACGTTTCATTTAGGTGGAAATTTTGGATTCTCGTTATCGTGCCACTCGTCACCAGCGCACCGCTAGCGTGCTGACAGATGCGGGAGTTGATCTGCTGCAAAAGTCGCGGGTGCTGGTAGTTGGCTGTGGGGGGCTGGGTTCACCGGTGCTTACTTACTTAGCTAGTGGCGCTGTGGGCACGCTCGGTTTTGCCGACGACGACCTGGTAGAGCCCACCAACCTAAACCGGCAGGTGATCCATAGCCCCAGCGATATTGGCCGCCACAAGGTTGATTCAGCCATTGACTACCTCACCCGCCTAGCTAGTGAAGTGAAACTAGAGCCCTACCACCGGCGCCTGGCTGTAGATGAGCGCGACGACGCCCTACTGGCCAGCTACGACCTGGTGCTGGACTGCACCGACTCGTTTAGTTCCAAATATGCTTTGGCCGACGCCGCCGCCCGCGCCGGGGTGCCCCTGATTTGGGGCACAGTGGTGGCCCAGGTGTTCCAGGTGGCCGGGTTCTGGTCACGGCCCACTCGCGCCGGCTATGCGCCTAGCCAACTGCGCGACCTCTACCCCGCTCCCCCACAGGCTGGCCTGGTAGATCCGGCAGATGTTAGCGGGGTGCTAGGCGCGGTGGTGGGCCAGTGCGGCTCAGTGATGGCTAATGAGGCCATTAAATTCCTAACCCACACCGGCACGGGCTTATTTGGGCGCCTACTTATAGCCGACGCCGCCGCCGCGCGTTGGGACACTATCGACTGGCAGCCGCTACCCTAAAGACTATGCGCGACGTTGACGACTACATTGCTACCCTCACGGCGGGCATTGACGCCCTGCCTATAAGCGAGCAACCTATTGCCGCCTGCACCGGTAAGGTGCTAGCCAAGTCAATTACTGCCTTAGCGCCGGTGCCGCCGTGGACTAATTCAGCTATGGATGGTTACGCCGTGCGGGCCAGTGAAGTAGCTCAGGCAAGTGAGCAAACCCCGGTTTGCCTACCAGTAAGCGGGGATGTGGCAGCGGGTGCTAACCCAGCCCCGCTACCTGAAGGCACCGCCATGCGCATCATGACCGGGGCGGCCATCCCACCCGGCGCCGACGCAGTGGTGCAGGTGGAGTTAACCGACCAGGCCGCTGGCGCCGCTCCCCTACCTGAGCAGGTAAAGATTTATCAGGCCCCAACGCTGGGGCGTCATATCCGCCGCGCTGGTGAAGACACCGGCCTGGGTGAGCCAGTTTTGCCGGCTGGAACCCGCCTGGAAGCACCTCAACTGGCGGCCGCCGTCGCCACTGGACACGGAACCTTAGCGGTACGCCCCAAACCACGCGTAGCAGTTATCAGCACCGGCTCTGAACTAACCGAACCCGGACGTCCCCTAGAGCCCGGCATGATCCCTGACTCTAACGGCCTGATGCTAGCTGCCCTGTGTGAACGCTGGGGCGCCCACTGCGTTTGCACCATGCGCGTGGATGACAATCCTGACAATCTGGTGCGCGCCCTACGTGAAGCTGCCAGCCAGGCTGATCTAGTGGTGACCAGCGGCGGGGTCAGCGCCGGAGCTTTCGA
>ERZ772910.398-NODE-398-length-25898-cov-2.909763_pt1 | contig 25898 bp, 15 predicted proteins | sample MGYA00511357_ERZ772910 | MGnify/ENA primary metagenome ERZ772910 (study PRJEB29015, sample SAMEA2738096) | human oral metagenome | biome: human oral; feature: human-associated habitat; material: saliva | place: China | collected 2193 ... | reverse complement strand
ATCTAATTGTGCTGGGTTGCCAATCATATCATTATCACCTTTACCAGTAGCCATAGACATAACGTCATATAAGTCTTTAATAGATAATTGAATTGTAACCTGAGTAGGCAATCCATCTTGAGTCCAACCTTGTAAATCACCACGTTGAATAGAACAGTTTGTAATAATACCCATATCTACATGGAACATGGATTTATAAAATGCACGGATTAAGAATGGAGATACATAAGTATTATCACCAGCAGATCTAGGCATAACAAATCCTAAGATATGGCAAAGTGGAACAAATATATTTAAGTATAAAGATAATACATCGCAATCTGGAGAATCTAATTTAATAGTAATATCATAAGATCTCATAAAAGATGAATCAGCCCAGATTTCTGGGAAGAACATCTTACCGCCAGCCATCATTGTGTTAACATGTTTCCACATAGAACCAAGAATACCAGACATAGAGCTTGTATCACTAGAACCTTTTTCTAAGTCTGCTTCTGGTTTGATAGCAGCTGTATTCATTAATCCAGATGCACCACCTAATAAGAAATTAACCTCTCTAGCCATATCAGATACTTGGTTAATCTTACTTGCTAATTGAGATTGTGTAGTACTATTAGAAAATGATTCTTGTACTTGAGTTTCAGAGTTGATATAGAAAGACACGGACCCTCTATGATATCCAGCAAATGGATGCTGAGATGCTAAACCCCAGTCAAAATTACCTAATTTATTCTTTTCACCATTAGCACCATATTCTATTTCTACATCATTGATATTTAATAGAGATGCTACAGTTCTACACATTTGATTTACAGCAAAGAAATAATCTTCTGGAGTTGCTTTAAAGTTATAGTATCTACCAGATTGATTTACTAGTTTATTTACATCAGATTCTTTTACTTCACCATGGTTACTACTAATAGCAGAAACGATTTCTTTTTGAATCTTTGCTTTCTTATCCCCCTCATAACCTTGAAGGAAATTAGCCACACCTGCTTGTAGAACCATAATAGGAGCTCTACCAACAATCTTTTGAGCAAACTTTCTACCAAATGCTGCATCGTTATTAGTATTATCAATTCTATTATCGCAGATAGGCATGAATTGATATGGCATACCAAATACAGTTCTGATATTTTTGATTGTCATTTTATTCATATTAGTAATAAAATTATCAATAGCATTAAAGGCACTAGTAAATCCTTCTTTAAATGCTTTAATATCATTCATGAAATCTTTGTACTGTAATTCATTTGATACTTTATTTATATCCACATCTTTAAACTTACCGTCTTTATTCTTATAAGAAAATGCTCCTAAAGCAACACGGTAAGTTTTACCATCACTATCTTTAATATTAACGTACCCACTAGGATCTACTGAAGATACTCTAAAGGTACTGTTATCAGTTTTAGCAGAATCTGGAATATCTTGACCATTTATATCTTTCTTTGCATCTGAGTTAATCTTAACTACAGTACCTTCGAGATTGATATCTTGGTCATCGTTATTTTGCTTATCAGAACCAGCAAATGCTTGTAGATTCAATCTAAATATTTTTTGTTTTAAGATCTCTTCATCTACATCTGCCATCTTTGTTAATCTATTACTATTTAAAACGTATCTTCCAGATATAGTTTTTAACCAACCATCTTCTTCAGATACAACTTCTATAGTCTTTCCTTTATCTATACTATTCACTGTATTACTAGAAGCAGATGGTCTGCTTTTAATTAATACTGGAGCGTTTACTTTGTATAATTCAAACATTTTTATCCTCCTAATTACTAGGTTATTACAAAAATGTTAGGGATAGCATTTCTGCTATCCCTGTGTAGTTTATCTATTAGCAATACTGTTCATATTGTCAATAATTGATTGATAGTTACTAATATCTGTCGTACCGACTCTATTGAAGTTGCCTTCTACACCTGCACCCGCACCTACACTAGAAGCTGCCATTGTGGCAATAGTAGCTCCAGATTGAGGCATGCTCGCTGCATTTATATTAGCCTTAATACCTTTATCAGCAAAAGTATTTGCCAATTGAACGATAGCAGATAATAATTCATTAGTCTTAGTTTGTTCTTTAATTAGTTTATCTAATTTAGCACCTAGACCAGGATCTGCAGCGGATACAGCTTGAGCAGCTCCTCCTACTGCACCACCAGCTGGTGCTCCATTAGTGTATTTAGGATCTTTAGATAATACAGCAATTGCTTGTTCTTTACTCATGTTTTGAGTATTCACTAAGTAATTGATATCATTATCAGAATATGGTATTCCATTAGGCCCAACTCCATTAGGAGCATCAACTTTAGCAACTGGAAGATTGAAGTTAGAAGATTTCAAATTGTTTAGGTATTCTTTACCATAGGATTTGATATTTCCAAATGCATTAGAACCAAAGGTTTTAATACTACCCCAAGCATTAGAAGCTAAGTTTTTGATCATAGAACCAAAACCTCTACCGAAGTTAGAAGTTTTGCCTCTACCGAATCTTGAAGCTGGAGATTTAGGGATTTGATTATGTAAACCATAAGAACCTTCATCAATACCTCTATTGGAAGTATAGTCTACTTTGATACGAGTGCTACCTCTACCATATTTAGATATACTCATGAATCCAGGAGTGCTTGGAACGGAACCGTGTTTTCCTTTACCACTGCTACCAGAACACAATCCATCAATAGAATATTGGCATGGGTCGACTGCACCATCCATACCAGCACAGTTTTGATCACTAGTTACAGTATAATGTAAATGAGGACCAGTACTTGCACCTGTGTTACCAGATTTTGCAACTATTGTACCAGATTTAACGTTATCACCTTTAGATACACATTGTTGAGACAAATGGGCAAATAAATGATACATCCCTTTACCGTCTTTTACAACGACAAAGTTACCATAACCAGATCCAGGGCCACCTTGACAACCTACGTCATCTACAACACCATCTACTGGAACAGGAACTGGAGTTCCTTCATCAACACCTAAGTCAATACCGTTATGCATTGAAGATCCTACACCACCAGGACTTTCACGAGGTCCAAATGGAGAAGTAATAGGAGCATTGCCCATACCTGCTTGAAGTGCAGCTGCTGCTGAACCAGATTGAGGAGTAGATACAGAACCAGCACCACCAGATTGGGCACCGCCACTAGATCCTCCTTCTTTCTTAGTATCCATACCTAAGATACTGCTAAATGGATTTTCATCACCAAATAAGAATTTGAGATTATTACCAAATACTTTACCAGCAGTGCCTAGAATAGATGCACCTAGAGCTTTAGTCATTTTAGATAAAGGAGAAGCAATCTTTTCAGCCATGCCACTGATTCTACCAAAGAAGCCTTTACTATAATCAGCACCAGAAGAAGCTGGTTTGGAAGCTGCATTTTTGTTATTGCTATTAACACCTTTAACATCTAATGCTTGAGCCATAGTTTTAGTAGTTTGAGGTTTAGCTAAACTACTAGCAGTGTAAGCAGGAAGTTTATATTGGTTATTAATATCTACTTTCTTAGTAGGATCCATAGTTAAACCAGGGATTGTAGCAGGAGTGGATGTATCTAGTTTGAATTGGTTACCCATACCAAATCTAGCTTTGATATGTTTACCCTTACCAGAAGAGCCTATATTACCTTTACCTGCTAAAATAGCTTTAGCAGAAGCAATACGTCTTGGATAGCTTGCAGTATCTCCAGATACTTCGAAACCTTTTTCCCAAGTTACTACAGCATCTTCAATAGATTGATTTGCCATAGCTTGAACGAATTGATTGTAATATCCTCCAGGACCTATTTCAGACCATAAATATTCTAATTGAACTGAGAGGTCGTCCCATTTCTTACCTTTAGATTGAGCTAATTGATCTAATTTAGTAGCACGGTCTTGATACCATTGACAAAGGCCTTTAGCACCAGAACCAGAGTTTACAGAAGAAGGATTATATCCAGATTCTGCTTCGATATTACCGCAGATAGCGGCTGCTTGAATATCATTCAAACCTTTAGATTTTAAGAAATCAAAGATTTGTTTTGCATTCGCTGCAGCATCACCAGATACAGCATTATTTGAACCATCGGAAGATCCAGAGCTAGATGGAGCTGTTCCGAAAGATAATGCATCTCCTAAGATGCTTACTGCTTTAGAGATACCGCTTAAGAAACCAGTAGCACCAGAACTTCCAGAAGAAGAACCACCTGTTGCTTTACTTGGTTTTCCAGGATCTCTTTTACCAAATTTAGATTGATCAATTAGAGTCATATTTGGTTTGCCAGAAGGAATAGCAGATAAAGCTCCACGCATAGCATTTGCATATTCAGTAAGATCTGCACCAAAGTATCCATTTTGTTTTAGACGAGTTGCAAAGTCATCTACGTCTTTAGATCCACTTAATGGAGGTGTAGTACATCTGTTACAATACCATGCATAGTATTCTGCCCATTCTTCTTCATTACCAAAGTGCATATAGTAGTTTCCACCATCTGGTTGTTTATCCTTAGGATCGCCAGTTGGTTCATTTTGTGTCATACCACCGAAGTTGTAGTTTTCTAAAGCTAATTGAGAGGAGAAGTTTCCTGATTCATGATACCATTGAGCAAATACTAGTTTTGCATCGATACCAGTCTTAGGAGCAACCCAGTTAGCCAATGCCCACATCTTATCAGCAGATATACCACCTCTACCGTATTTAAATTTGCCTGTACCGAAATGGAAGTTATTAGGTCTCAAAGAAGAAGTACCTTTACCATATCTTACAGTTTTACCAGAACCATATCGTTTAGATCTAGCACTGATAGCTACAGTAGATTTAGATAAGATGTCATTTGCTCTATATACTTTATTAGGTTGACGAGTTTCTGGGTCTTGAACAATAATGTTTCCATTATTATCAATACCAGTAGCTGTAACATAATGAGGATTTTCAGCAAATGGAGTTCTATCAGATTCACCAGCGTTATCCTGACCCATTAATACAACAGGATTGCCTGCTGCTAGAGATTGTTTAATAGAGTCGTTATCGTAAAGATTGTCTGTTTCCATACCAGCTTTACTCATGAAGCTATTAAAGAATTCAGGTCTAGTACCACCGTTAGTTTCTTTAAATCCTCCTTTGATTGCATATTGAGCAGCCATACGAGGATCTACGTCAACACCAAGAGAGGATAGAGCATTAACAGCAGATACAGGACCGCATCCAGAGTCTGCCATAGTTTGTGCTTCAGAGTCGCCAGGTGCATTAAATGGCATAGAATATTGGCTATCTAATTGAGAGTAGAAATTGCCTTTACCATATTTGGAATGTTTGCCAGAGCCAGGTCCTGGTCCGTATCCGAAGAAGTTCTTAAGAGAAGTACCAGCTTCACCAAGAGCACCTGCGGCTCTATCTCCAAGTTCACTAGCTTTGTTTCCTAAATATTCTAAGTTATTACTAATACCATTTTTGACGTAGTTGTAGTTATTAGTGATGCCATTTTTAACGTAATTATAGTTATTCATAATTCCATCTTTAGCAGAATTATATAGATTAGAAGCGCCAGTCTTAAGAGCATCCCATGCCTTACCAGCTTGATTTTTAGCCCATTCTAAGTTATTACCAACAAAGTCTTTAAACTGTTGGCCTTTCTCTATTACTTTTGATACTACAGTTTGAGCCCCAGTTTTAGCACTGTCGATCATCTTGCTGAAAGTATCTTTAGCTTTGTCCATATTATCACTTAGAGAAGAAGTTTGTTCGTCTTTTCCTCTAGGTTTCTTTCTTCTTAGTTCATCAAGTTCTTTTTTACCAAATCCAAATGCAGGACCTACATATTCAATACCCATTTCCAATACAGCATCTTCTGGAATGATGATACCTAGAATTGGAATAGCAGAACATAATGCAGTCACGATACCCGCTACTATTTTCATACCAGTAGTAGAAGTACCTTCAGAAAGTTTTAGCATTTCATCTGCAGAATTATAGCCATGATAGAAATCAGAGATTACACCACCAACAATAATAGCAGCAGATACAATAGCACCGATACCTGTAGAAGCAGCAGCAGCTTCAGCACCTTGTCTCATAAGCTTAGTAGCAGCACGAGCAATGTTTGCTGGTTTAGCAGCTCTTTCTAAAATCTTAGCACCAAACCCTTTTAAAGCTTTTGTAGCTTTTGCAGGAAGTACAGATCCTAATTTATCAGATACCTTTGTAATACCATCTTTTAATTTGGATAATAAAGCTTGAATAGTAGAACTTTGACTTTCTGCTTTTTCAGCAGTTTTAGTAATATTAGTACCAGCTTCTTGAGCAAATCCTAAGGCTTCTTTACCTTTAGAGAATGCTTTACTAGCACCACTTCCTATAGCACTTAATGCTTTAGAGTCTACAAATCCATGATACATATCACTTGGAATAGAAGAGAAATCGCCATTAGCAATATCATAAGCAGCTGCACCAGCAGCACCCATCTTACCAATACCACCACCTAGTTTAGAAACTAATGCGGAAGCACCAATGGTTGCACCAATACCACCAAGCATACCACTTAAGCTTTGGCTTTCTTCAACTTGTGGAGATGGAACACCGTCATTGATTTGACCAGTAGTGCCAGATGTAGTATCATCTATATCATGAGCAGAAGCGTTGCCCATAGCACCATAACTCAAAGCAGCCAATCCAGCTAAAGCTGCACCGACTTTGCCTTTACCTTTGAATTTAGTAGCTAATCTAGATAAGAGCCCTGGTTTGGTAGCTTTAGCTGCAGCTTCTTGAGCAGCTTTTCTAGCAGCGACTTCTTGTTCAGCTCTTGCTAAACCACCAAGTTTAGATTTAACTTGACCACGGTCTGCAACGTATTTCTTAATAGCATCAGATTGATACATAGAAGTTGCCTTCTTTGTAGCTTGTTCTTCAGCTATTTTAGCAGCTTTTTCTTTAGCCTTTTTGCCTAGAGAAGAAAGTTTTCCACCAGCTTTACTGAATATATAATCACCAACTGCTTGTCCACCTACATCAAAAGCAAAGTCTCCAAGATCGAAATCTTCTCCATTTGCCATCTTGTAAGCTTGCATAGCAGCTGCACCACCAAGATAACCAGCACCTTTACCAAATCTCTTTTGTAAGAATCTATTAGCAGCAAAACTACCTAGACCCATAGAGAAATCTCCTGGTAATGCCTTTAAGTTTTCTTGAGCAGCAGCTTGATCTCCAGTAGCTGTATTATATAGATAACCTAGTCCATCAAATAGACCATAGCCAGCTATACCACCTAGACCTTTAGCAGCACCAGATGTTAATAGCTTACCTATTTTACTTTCTGCACCACCTAAAACAGAGTTTCCTTTTCTAGAAACATCTCTACCAAAGTCTTTAGCTTTATCAATAAGAGATCCTGCTTTTTCAGTAGCCCCTTCAGGTAATAATCCTTTGCCTAAAGTTTTAGCTGTATCCCATACATACTTACCTAAATCTTTGATGCCTTCTTTAACGGCACCTTTAATTTTAGGACCGATTTTTGCTAGAGCTGCAGCTATCATAGGACCTATTATTGGAAGAGAAGCTAATCCGCTAAGCATACCACTAAGTGGACCAAATAGAGAATCTAATAGACTTCCTCCTGCTTTCTTAACTGTTTGACCAGCTTTAGAAGCACCGATTCTTTCGGCAATTCTTTCTAATGCAACAGTAGATCTTTCTTGCAATTGAACCTTGTGTTGGTTCTTAGCATTGATTTCTCTATTGTGTTTATTAGGGATTTCCATCATTTGACCATCTGAAGAAGAGATGGCATATTCTTTAGTATCACCGTCTGCAGTAGGAACTGTTGTTACACCATTCTTACCTGCAGATACACCCATAGATGAAGCACCTTTAGAACTGCTCATATTAGCACCTATAATAGATGCTGCAGATAATGAGCCCATATCTTTAGCTATTTCATCTTTAGTTCTCATATCAGTAGCTTTTGAAGAGGGAGTTTCTTTGACTTCTTCTAAGTCATCAGATTTTTTGTCTCCACCACCAAATAAGCCTCCTAATAAACCACCTTTAGCAGCTGCTCCACCAGATCCGCTAAATAAACTTCTAGCAGCTCCAATGATACCACCAAATGCATGGTCTTCAATATCATTAGCATTTATTTTCTTACCATGCCAGATTTTAAATGTATCTCTAGCCCCAGGAGCTAAATGCATTTTCTCAGCTAAGCCAAATGGTAAGAATGCTTTACTAACTGTAGGAATGATAGCATTGGTAAAGTTTTGTAAAGCATTTAATACTTCGCCTTGACGTTTATCAATTTTATCATTAGCTTTTTCTAGTCTATCAAAGAAACCTTTACCTTTTTCATATAAGGCACCGTAGAAACCTTGTTTAACGGCATCACTCATATCTTTAACCCCACCGTTACCAGTAAGGAAGCTATAGAGTTGAGTCATGTCTTTATTATTAGGATTATTATCTTCAGCTTCAGTTTCATCTAATCTAGCATTTAGAGACATACCTTTTCGTTTTTGCAATTCGTTGACACGGCTGCCTAATACTCTGGCAATTGCTTCCATTTCTTTAACAGCATCTTCATCGCCTCTTACAACTCTGAGGTATAATTCTCTAAAGTCTTCTTTAGAGATAAGAGGTTTTTCAACCCCAATAGTTAGACCTTTGTATACTTTATCAGCAACTTTATAGATAGCTGCTTTATTGCCTTTATTAAATACTCTTGCTGCTTCTTGAGCTCTTACAGCTTTCTTTTCACCAGCTTTAAGAGTTTGAACAAGAGATTTATATTGTTCATCTGATAATAGGTCTCCATTTTTAGATTTAAATTTAGCAAGTTTATCAAGAGCACCTTGAACACCTTTACCATTTTTAAATTCATCGATGATACCTAATGCATTGAGGTTTACAGCACCTCTAGTTTGTTCTTGAATTTGATCTGCAGCTGCTCTAAAGTCAGCATAAGATTCTTTAGTAGCTTTATTGAGATAATAGTCTTCACCACGATATTTTCTATTCTTAGCAAAGTCTACAACATCATTCATTTGAGCTCTAGCAGCATTAATACCAGCATAGTTGCCAGTACCAATATCACCCATCATACGAGTTACGTCTGCTACATTACCTTCCAAATTATTTTCTTGAATGAATTTAATTTGTTCTTCGGTACTACCAGTACCATAACCTTTTTGAATGAGTCGTCTATTAGCCCAACCACCAACTTTATTTTCTAAACCTTTAGCAAGTTTACCTGCTCCTTTGGCTACTTTCTTACCAAACCACTTAGTTAAATTGAATGCTTTTGTTCCGATACCTAGTTTATCGAAAAGCTTTTCAAAGAATAATCCTGGAGAATCAAGTTTGCTCTTAATAAAGTTAGTAATAGATTTAGCGGATTGTAAACCATATACACCAATAAGTTTAGTTACAGGTTTTACAGTATTGAATATAGGTTTGATCATGTCGTCTCTTAACCATCTACCCATATTCTTTTGAATATCTTGAAGAGTCCATTTAAGAGGGTTAGTAAAGTGACGTCTAATAGCACCAGCTAAACCACCACGTCTTACACCGTTCTTATCCTTGATACCAAGCATAAGTTCTTCAAATTTATCAGTAGTAGAAATAATACCTAAACCAGCACCTAGGATAGAGTTACCTAAGATACCAAAAGGACCAAGAACCATTGTACCAATAGTAGCTGCTGCTACTCTAGGGAAATGTTTCTTAATAAGAGCTTTACGATCTTTATTTAATAAACCTCCACGGTCACCAAATAAGAAATCATTCAAGTCTTTATTATTTTTTACTATAGAAATGCTTGCACCAAGCATAGCACCGCCCAAAGGACCGAATGGGAGTACTAAACCAGAGAGTGCACCTACTGTACCATATTTCTTAGCATCTGGCATATACTTAGCTAAAGTATCTTGCCATTTTTTAGAGATGATACCTTCTTTATGAGTAACATTACCTTTCTCATCAACAATATCTTTACCAAATACTGTTTCTTGGAAAGTTTTACTATTTTTGATTACATTAATAGCAGAACCAGCTAATGCACCAAATAAAGGGCCACCTAATGGGAATATAGTACCAAGAACAGCACCTGCAGCGCCACCTTGTACACCAGCACCCATATTCTTTTTAGCAAAGTCATTAAATTGAGAAGCTGCTTTTCTAGGGTCTATACCAAAAGCTTGTTCTGAGAATGTCATTAATGGATCTATACCGATCGCACCAGATACTCTTCTAGTAGCTCTTTCAATTCCTCTAGTAAAGAAGTTTCCTTTATTTTTAAGCTTAGCTTCTGTAACAGCTTGCTCATGAGCTCCAAGTTGTTCAACAATCTCTAAATCACTAGTACCACCTGCATGGTGTCCTATATTAGAAATTAATCTACGTTTGAAGTCTTTCTCTTCGGACAATTGTTGTCCTAAGTTAACACTATCTCTTTCAGGATTGAAAGGATTCATATTAGCAGGGATAACTAATTCGCCTTTATGAAGAGTAGTTAGAGTTACATTGCCTTTAGAAGGATTAACATATTTAATCCCACTAGCATGGTGTTGAATACCACGTTCAGCTTCTGCTAACTTAGCTAATCTAGATTTTACTTTACCTCTTTGAGCAACGTATTGATTAATAGCATCGGAATTGTACCTTCTACCACCGATTAAATCATCAATACCAAAGAACTGAGCTGCTTCCATACCGCTACTTTGAACGGCATCTTTAGCATATCCATATAATCCTTGAACACCTTGTTTAGCATTTTCTTTAACGAAGTTTGCACCACGTCTAACCTTAGCTTTAGCAGCTGCTATACCTCTATCAATATCAAAGCCAAACCAGTCTTTAGCAAATCCTTTGATTTTATCAGGAAGCGTTTTTGCTAACTTATCTCTAAGCTTGCCTAAGATATCGTTAATTTGCCTATTAAGGTTATTAGTAATTTCCTTCATATCATGGATCATTACATTGAATAAACCTTTTACAGGTTTACCATCTTCATCCTTGATATTAGTATTCTTACCGAAAAGCATATCATGGATAAATTCATCAGCACCAGCAATTACTGTTGTAAGCAATCCTGCAGGAGCTTTGAATATACCTTGTACACCTTGCTGAATCGTCTGTAATTTATCACCAACTGTACTAGATTTGATTACATCATCTAAGAAACTAGTTGCTTTATTACTAAGAGTATCAGCTAATTTACCTTTTCCTTTAGTCCTATCTTTATATCCTTGACCATGGAGAGCTTTCATAGCATTTGTTAATTCTTCATCTAAAGAATTAGCTACATCCTTACCCATACCACCAGTTGTAGCAGTTTCTACTACAGAGGACTTAATAGATTTTTCTTTTTGTTTTAATTGTCTAGAGAATGCTTGATCTAAAGCAGTAATAGGATCGGCTTTTCCGCCTCTTCTACGTCCACCACCAAGACTTCCAGCACCAGAAGCAATTAAGTTTCTGATATGGAATAATTCTTTGTAGATATTATATTGGTAATCGTATAAAGACATACCATATTTATCTTTATATCTTGCATTTGGTGGTATAAAGTTACTAGCAATATATTCACCACCAATAGAAGTTTTGATACCACCATTAGTAGCTTCATGTAATAACCCTTGACCAGAAGCATAGGTATTTTCGATCATTCTTGATTTAACAGCCAAGCCACTACTAATCTTACTTTGTAATTGACCTAATTGACCAGATGCTCTAAACATATTCATCACAAGATCAAAGGTTTCTTGAGAAGTATCTTTGCTCTTGTATTGATTATCTCTATTTTTGTATTTGGTTAATACCCTTTCTATATCCCTTGGATTAAAAGTACCATTCTTCCAAACACCATCCATCAATTTATTAGCTACAGAAATGATCTCTTTCTTACGCTTGTTGTATTCTTGCTTATCAGAAGTTCCTAGATCACTATAAACAACTGCATTTGCAATAGACTCTCTGAGTTTTTCAAATGCTTCACGTTTTAATTGTGTATCCATGTGCTTCTGAACATTAGCAGCAGCAAGTTCAGTAGTCCATCTACCAGTTTGATAATTGAATACCCTAGCAGCTTCTCCAGTAAGAGCAGATTCTATTTTCCTTAAGTATCCAGGAATTACCTCTACTAAAGATTTTTGAGCAATACCATTCCAGGCAATAGCTCCTTTATTGTAATTACTACTTTCAAAATCTTTTAAGAAATCTTTATATTCCTCTTTAACACCAAAGATTCTAGCAAGCTCTTTACTCATTCCTTTCTTACCATTACCCAAATCAAATAATTGGGCTAAGGCAGATTGGAAGTAGCCGCTTAAGTTTTTATCAAAGTTGCCAATAGCTTTCTTTAGATCTTTACCCATTGCCATACTGATACCGCCCTTAGCAATAGCTTTCATAGGGTTGCCAGTATATTCAGCAATCATCATAGGGAGAGCAGAGTACATCATTTTTATTGTATCTAATGTACCACCATCTTTGTTAGCTTGTTTTTCAATGTGTTTAAAATAGTTTTCTAAACTAAACCCATCTTTACTAAATACCCTATTAGATCTGGCTTGGTTTCTATGCTCTTTAGTATCGAAAGAGTCTTTGTATACACTACGTTGTATATCAATGAGCTCTTTTAATATAGCATTATTTTCAGCTGTAAGATTACTCATAGTTTCAAAATACTGTGTAGCATTTTGAGTATAAGTAAGCATTACTTTATTATTAAACTCTATCAATGAGTTAACGCCCTGACCTAGCATTTCAAAGCCATTAGTCATGACACCAATTTGTCTTTCTCCCTGTGCAAATTGTGCATGAGAGATAGCCTTTTGGTTCTTAAGCTGAACATCTGTTGTTTCAGCTATAACTCTAGATAGAGAACTTGTATTAGCTCTTAACTGACCAGAAATCATAGATGCTACTACAGCATCGCCACGGGATATTTTAGAACCCGGATTTTCTTCGTCAGTATCATCGAAGTCTTCCATCAAGTCGCCAAACATATCGGACATCATGTCCATCATCATTTTTTGTTGGGCTTTAGCAACGCTTTCGTTTTCATGATAGAAGTTACCAGTCGTAATTTCTCTTTTTAGATTCCTAAACGTATCATTGACAGGTTTGAAAATAAATTGCTCTCTAAGATTCTTCATTTTAAGACCGACAGCTTGTCTAGAACCTACGATCTCTTTAAAAGAATTCTTAGCATAGTCCTTATTATTCTCAATCATCTTAGTTGTTACAGGAGCTTGTTCTTTAAGAACTTCTACTGCAGCAAATTTCAATGATTTACCTAATCTCTTCGTATAGGCTAGAATAGAGTTTTTTGCCATAAAAGACTTGTCCTCCTTTCTTTAGCATTACGCTGATGTCTTAATTAGACATAATGATCCCCACTACAGAACTTAATCTGTAGTGGGATGTTCATTGTGTTTGCGGGAATGCTCCAGATATACCAGCTTAGTATATCAAAAGGTAGAACTGGGTCTAGCTTTTTAGAAGATACTTATTTATCTTCAGCCTCATCTTGTTTCTCAAATTTATTGAAGGATCTTCCTTCAGTGTCATTCCAGAAACGAGATTGCTTGGTTGGATCAATTTCTTTCCAATTATCTTCTTTCATCTCTTCAATAGTAGCCTTACGGAAAGCTGGTACAGAGATGAATGTAATACGGAATTTATATTTAATTGAAGCAGATTTTCTATCGAAAACTGTTCTCCAACCAAGAGCAATATTAGAATCTGTTTTAAATCCTACTTCTTTAGAATTAATGCTAAAGGATAAGGTATTAGGATAGTTCTCATTAGAGATAGATGGGATATTATTAGCAATACTATTCATCATAGCTTTAAGCACTGCTGCTTCAATTGCTGTATCTCCACAGTATGTTTTTAATTCTGGAATAGCTTTGATAACTGTAGTGTATGCATCTTCGAATGTATCGAAAGTTTTTGTAAGGTTAATTACAGTAGGTTTTATATTGAATTTTCCTTTAACAAAGTTAGACATTATTAGTTCTCCTCTTTGGTAGTATCTTCTTCATTTTCTAATTCTTTATACTTTTCTGCTTTATCTAAAATAGATCGAGCATCATCGATATTCTTAACTTCCATATCAGTGATCTCTACTTCTTCACCAAGATCTTCATCTATATCTTTTAATTCTTGATTTGATAAGAAGATTTCATTAGGATGGAATCTATTAGAAATGTCTTTATTATTTGGCGTTAATGCAATGAATGCTATTCTTGCAAAGATATCTGGGAATTGATCATCTTCATTAATTGTGAAGTTATTATTTAATTCATCGATCAAATACTTAATAAGAGATTCAGTAACGATTTGCACTTCACGTTGTGCAGCTTTATGTGCTCTGATATCAATAAAGTGAGCAAGTTGCTCAATAGTAAAAGTCATCATTAGTTTAGTAGTTACATTCATAGGTAACCAAGCTCTTGCATCTTCTTTTACAATCTTATTATCCAATGCATATTGATAAGTTTCAAATGGATCGATACTTCTTAAATATGCAGCAGTATTTGCATCTAGATCTTTGTATCTTTCTGGATAAGTATCTAGAGGATTTACAAATTGAGATGAATCTGTTTGATGAGTTACATATCTTTGAGACTCTTGAGAAATAGCAACTCTATGACGAGTCATTTGATTTGCACATGCTCTAGAAATATCATGGAATACGAAAGACATAGTAGCAACCTTAAATAGATCTTTGATATCAAAACCATATTGTTTAATATATTCAAATATCTTTAAGAGATATTTATCTTTTCTATGAAGGTAATCTACTAACTTACCAGACCATTCTTCAGTATTAGTTTCAAACTCATCTGCTACTATATCATAATTATTAGGAGATTCTAGTTTTTCATATTCATATCTATGCTGCGTTACTTTAGAAATAATTTCTTTTGTAGTAACTTCTGGTTCATAAATGCAATCTTCTTCATCAATCAATCCATCTTTAATATATTGATGAAGGATTTCTTTTTCAAAAGAAGTACACATGATATTCTTAACTGTTTTTACAAATGGATTTTCTTCAGAGCATTCTCTAATAATATGACCTAGTGCTCTAGATGATCCACTAATAAGAATTGCTATAGAAAGATTGCTTTGTTCTTTAATAGATACTCTGCAGTAAGTTGTATAAGATAAGAATTCAGTTAAGTATTTCACATAATTGGTTGTGAAAGAAGCATAAGCTGGAATTTTAATAATTGCAATTACATTGGTATGCTCAAAAGGAGATTCATGACCTCTAGCTCCCATTCTAGAGCAATATGATTTTTGTTTATCATATCCAGAATCTGGTAACATTCCAACACATATTCTTCCAGATCTATTTAATAGATATACATTGTCAGAAATATCTACTATTTCAAATTCTGGAGTTGGTACTACTTGTAATCTTCCATCTTCAGTCATTTTAGGATCAGTATTCCATTTATCACTTGTTTTATTAGTTTTTACGATATCAGTTAGTTTGTCTATTAGTCCCATTTTACTAGTTCTCCTCTTATAAGGGAATATAAAGTTTATAGCTATAAGTATCTTATAAAAAAGTCAATGTATTTATATAAAATTAAAAGAAACCCTAGAACCATTACGGCTCTAGGGCATGAATTAGAATTATTAATCGACTAATTTATGAGAATCATAAAGTCTTCCACAAGGGTCCATAAAGGAATCATACAAATCATCATAATCATAAGTCAAATGATGAGTTCCTTCATTTCTATGGTGATGATATGGTCCTCCATAATAATCACCTCTCCAACCATTTTCTCTGCCTTCATAATCATATAGTGGAGGATAAATAGGAGGTTTACATACTCCATATTCATGATCACAATCACATTGACAATCTGGTTTCCCAGATTTAGGAGCATATACATATTCTGATTTTCTTCTAGGATGACATTCATGGATTTCATGAATAGTATTCCCAGGATTGAATCTTTCGTATCTATCAGTTCCCATAATCAATTTATTACTATTTGGATCATAATAATATCCATCATAGAATGGTTCATTAACTTCATCATATTGTCCATCACTATGTATTAGAACACATGGGATATTGTTTTGTTTGCATAATTTGATGATAGGATAGATAGCAGATGCTCTATAAGCAATATTATTATCCATAAAGATAAATACTCTATCTAATTTAGAAGTATTAGAATATGGATGGAAGTTTTCTAAAGCACACAAGAAATCACCAATGCAATGTCTCATAGCAGCAGGATTTCTAAAATCAGATTCTAGAGGAGATTTATGCATGTGGTCATAATCAACACCATACATATGAGCAATCTTTTCTACATCAAAATCAGATCTAGGAGATCCTCCATAGATAACTTCTAGATTCATTCTTCTATAATATCTTTCAAAGAATGTAGTAAGAGTTCTAGTAACTACATATGGTTCATATCTCCATAATGGATCTACTACAATAGCAACTCTTCCATATGGTTTAGGAGGAAGTGCTTTTGCATTTTTACCACATTCACAATTAGTCCAATTATCCATAATAGGATTTGGATTGCCTTGCACGTTAACGGAACAAGAGAATTCTGCTTCAGCTGTTACATCAAACCAGTTAAGCATGAATTCATCTTCTTTAGTCAGCTTATCATTGCAGCAACATTTATTCATGGTTGCACTCGCATTCCTTTCTTCTTTTACGAATAGATCCTCCTAATCGATATTCTCTCTTAGTTTCTTTTACATAAACTTTCATACCAGGTTTAAGCATTTCTCTAGGAATATCTAATAGGTTATTCATAGAATCTACTACTAAGAAATCATCTGTTGGTTCTGGTTTGATATATTTATCATTTATAATATGGATTTCAGAATAGATATCTTCTAATTGTCTATTACCAGTAATTACACTACCAGGAATATCTTTGTAGCATCCATTTACAATAACTGGTACTGTAACAGATCCTTCAAAGTCTTCTTCATAAGGAATTACGATATCTATTAATCCATTAAACTGTCTGAAAGTATGATAGTGAGATAAGAATACAGTACCATCAATTTCAGGAGTTACATAGTCGTGCATATGAACTACACCATCTAATAGATCGTAGTTTTCATATTCTGGATCAATTTGTAGATCACCAAGGAGTTCTTTGATATAATCATCTACTGTAATAGATGCAGCAAATTCTGTATTAGAAGTACATGGTACTATCATCTTAGAATACATTGAATAGATATATTGATTAGATTGAATTCCTACTCTACCATACAAGTATAATTGTCTTACATTCTTATCAGTAATATCTAGATCACATTTTAGATCATAATTGCTAATAGTAGCTAGATAGATAAGATCATCTACAACAAACAAAGTTCTATTAAAGGTATCTGCGTTTAGATTTACGTTAGAATTGATATCAGTAGAAGACCAGAAATCTTTTACAGTGATTTGTGCTGGTATGGAATTAGAAATAGATTCTTCTAATTCTGCTTTGGTATATTCTAAATTACAATTTCTTAGAATATCTAATGCTCTAATAGATGGAACTGTAATAGCACCACTAAACCAAGTCTTATCATGTTCTATTTCTGTATTGGTATCATCTTCAATAAAATTAGCTTGTAGTTTTACAGTAGAATCTAGATCAGTATAATCAACTTCTTTATCAAAGATCATTTGACCTTTAAGGTCTGGGAATAGTCTATAAGTAGACTCTTCTAGATTAGTTTCACCATTAATATCAATCTGATTCTGATCATCAATATATTTCTTACCAATAGAGAAATCACCTTGAATATCTTTAACCACATCTGTAGGTGTATGGGTAAGTTTACCTTTGATCATTGCAATGTATTCTACAAAGGCATTATTCTTAACTGTAATACTTGCAGGAATGTCGTATGCATGCCAACCTCCTACAAAGAAGAACTCTCCTTTAAGTATAAATTGCTTGAATCTGATTCGATTGGTTTCATCAAAATTTTCGATATCTGGCATTTTGTAGCCTCCCAATCTTATAAAAAATTTAGCTAAATTTTGTATTATAATGATGTGATAAAGTAATCCATAGAGTCAATTAAGACTCTATGGATCTTTATTGTGTTAGTTAGTTTTCAAATCTTGTATCAATCATTTCTACAAATCTGTATCCAAGAATAACATTCTCTGATTTATTAGAGTAGCAGAAACAATAATAATCTTTTAAATCAATATGGAAATCTGTTATTAAAGATTGGGCTGTTTCTTTGTTAATACCCTTCTCAAGATTGTTACTTCTAATCATATCATTCAGTATTTGAACTGCATGACATTTACTATCAAATATTACAGGTATTACTAGTAATCCTACAATACATTTTTTAAGTTTGATTTGAAATGTATCTTTGATCAATACAAGATTTTTAGATTCCATAATTAGATACCTCTTAGATCTTATAGATGATCTGTAGGAGCTATTACATCTGGTTCTTTTTCTACAGGAGGTTTGTCAGATTCTTTTTCTTCCATACTAGGAGGATCAGCAGGGCTAGGCATACCAATACCATAGAAGTGATGCCAGATGATAGATTCTTTGCTAAATAAATTTGTGTCCATATCTGCTGGTTTAGGTAGTCCCATACCATAGTATCTACGATATGCTACAGATTGATCAGTATATGGGTTTGTATCAAAATCAGAAGGTTTAGGAATACCAAGATTATAGAATTTTCTATAGATAACACAGTATTCGTCTTTGTAAGGGTTTTCATCATATCCTTCTGGTTTTGGTAATTCCATAGAATAGAATTTTCTATAAGCAATAGATTCATCACTATAAGGATTAGTTTCTAAATCATCTGGTTTTGCTGGAGCTGTTTTAGAACCTTTAGTAGTTTCATCATCTTCTGGATTATATAAGTATTCGAATTTGAAACCTACTAGAAGTTCTTCATTATCGATTTTTACACCAACAACTGCTTCATAAAGATCTTCTGCATCTTCACGATTTTCTACTCCAACAGCATTAGCTAGTAAGAATACATCGTTTTGAGTTGTTTCAAAATAACGATCATCTTTTACATAATCAGCTACTAGATCTAATAGTTTTGCTGTTGCTCGTTCTTCATTATCGAATACAAACATTGTAGTCAGTTTAGTATCTTCCATTAGATCATTTTTGGTTTTATTGAGAGTATCATTAGTAATAACAATCATTTCTGCCATATTATTTTATACTTCCTTTCTTTATAAAATTATAAATTTTATTCTAAAATCTAGAACTACTTAATTGTCAATCTTTAATCTCCAAAAAAAATAAAGGCCTTTGGCTATTCGGGTCGTGGGTTGATGGCGAAGCCAAAAAACCCACAATCCCCCGTCTAGTATATAAATATATATTATAGAAGTCATTATAGATAGAATCATATAGATATAGTATTATACTTAACCATATAGACTATCACCTCTTAGGTGCATAGTACTAATATAATATAGATAATATATTAGATTTAATCACTATTGTTTAATCAAACTTAGGTTTGATTTATATCAGAAACTGATAACGAACTTTTTCTTCTATAATATATTATTAAAATTTGGTTTACCCAAACACATATTGAAAATTTTCGATATACTCTAGAGAAAAAAATAAAAGAGATGAGTAATTAAACCCATCTCTTTTAATATTAATTATTTAACTTCATAACGATCTATAGCAAAAGTAGTCTTACTATCTTCTTCTGGGAATTCATCATTCTTATAGAATAGATCTACAGAATAGATTCTCTTAGCATCAGAGTTGTTATCTACAAAAGGATATTCTGGTTCTGTACCAAATTCTTCCTTTTCTTTTTCTACCAACTCAGTTATATAATCGATAGCTTTTTGCTTATCTTCGAATATATCTAGAACTTCTGGAGCCGAATAATATGTAGGACCATCATATTCTTCTACTTTTGTTACAAGATAATTATATTTCTTAGTCATAGTTTTATCTCCTTGGTTTTGGTTGTAAAATATGTCTCTTACTGAAAACATGTATGCCTTGTCATTAATCTTAAAAGATACAGGTTTGATCTTTTTATCATTAGAAGCTACATGACTATAGAAGTACTTATTTATTTCTTTTACTTCATGATCTTCTAAATATTCAGCGCCTTCACCAAACTTTTGATCTAAAAATTTATTTAGTTCATCAAATGCTTCATCTGGTCTTTTAAATGCTTTATTACGCCAAATAATGCCAAATTTATTTTCTATCCCATGGTCAATACCTGGACGTTTATTTGTATTTAAGTTATAAATAGATTCCACAACAATCGTTGCTGTTTCTTTTAATTCATGCTTCGCCAACTTCACCATATTTATTATCCTCCTTAAAGGTTAAAGTGAGTATGAGATTTATACAATGCCCTATCTTTCAATGTATTATGTCATACTAGAAACTATATCATCGAACTCCATTAACCCTTTATAATAATCTCATTACCCCTGTTATTTCCTCCTTTCTTTTTGAGATTGCTATATTATGATGTAAGCCTTGTTATAAAACTAACACCATTATTATAATATATAATCATATTAAAAATTAAAAAAAAATAGAGATAGACACTAAGGCCTATCTCTATTTCAAATTAATCTACTAGTACTACTTCTCTAACAACATAACAATGTGCTATATTATTTAATTTATACCCTTTTCGAGCATGAGAAGAAACTACTTCTTTATAGTGCCCATTAATCTTTTTAATTTCTTCTTCTGTGAGATTAACTGCACCATTTATTTTCCTTTGAATATTAACGTGCTTCTCTAATACATCGAATGCAGCATTTGCATCTTTGAAAACTCGATTATAAAATAATTGATGAAGCTTATTAGTGGATCCATTATTACCCCCTTCATCAAAATTATAAGTAGTTTCTAAAATTAAATATACCTTTGGCATTTCTTCCATTTTATAAACCTCCAGCTAAAATATTTTATTCCCATACAAATTCTTCTCTAAATCCAATAATAGCATTATCAAATTTATCATAGATAAATGTAGAATAATCATCCATTTTATAAGATTTTAATTCTTCTCTGAAAGCTTTTAACTTATCTTCATCTATTTCTCTAATATATCTTTCAGTATTGTAGAACTTATTTTTTATAAGTTTACTCACAACATCGACGCTATTATATATGCCATAATCCTTATCTTTTTTAGATGATTTATAGGTTTTTTGCTTACCATTATTTTCATCATTCATCATATCACTAAAAAGTCTTTTGCTACCTTTAAAAGGGGCAAGAGGATTTATCATACCAGTAACTTTGATTTCAAGATGAAATTTTTTATATGCAATAGGATCTCCATCTAATTCATAACATTCTACGAGTTTTTTATTATCTAGATACAATTTATCAAGATAGACAATAGAATATTTTCCTTTTGTTAATCGTTTGCCAAAATTACCTGCTTTTTCTATACCATCCATAACTCCAAATAAAATAGAAAGAGGTCTAGGCCAAGATGCATCATCTTTTTTATTTTTACTCATGATTTTTCTCCTATTAAACAAAATAAAATATAGAGATAGGAACTAAGTCCTATCTCTTATTATTTTAATCTAAATCAATTTCGACAACGTAGAATGTATAGATTACATTACCAACTTTGCCATTTTTAGTATAGACAACTTTATCGCCATAACCGATATCGATTTCCCTTACTTCATCTTCAGGTACTTCTTCATGTCCACCTTCGACTTCAAAGAATTTATCAATGCGGTTGATAGCTTCTTCTTTTGTTTTATAACATTTCAATTCAAAGAAAGAACCATCATCTTCGAATACAATTACTTTACCTTTGATAGTTTTATCATATTCTGCAACATAGACAGAATTGAATAATACATAACCTTTTTCCATGATTATTCCTCCTATTTATTTAATCATCGGTTTAGATTTTAAGATACTGATAGCCATAACTTTGTAAGTTACAACAGTATTTCTCATTTGAGAAATACTATAATATTTTAACCGACCAGCTAATTCATCAACATTTGGAAGTTGTCTAATAATTGCTTCGTCAGTTACTTCAATACTATCTTTTTGGAAATCTTTAACCATATCAATGGCAGCTTCTTCATTATCGAATACTACCATACCAAGTAAACGATCATTGTCTACTGGTTTAAGTTTGATTGTATCATCAACTTGTTGCTTAATATATAAGCTCTCAAGAATAGCATAACAATTAGTCATATTAAATACTCCTTAATCTTGTGCATATAAATTAATACCAGAATCTATTAAGTTGCCATTTTCATTAGCAATAGCAAATGCATAGATATTTTCAGTTTCTGGATCAATATAAATTTGATAGAACTTACTTAGTTCCATACCTGAAACACGTTCTAAAGTATCCAATCTTTCTCTTGGGGGAAGATCTTCTAACCCCATATTATCACGTTCATAATATACTCTATCAAGAGCAGCATCAAACGCATCATCTTCTGACATAGATTGAGTACCATCTTCATTGGCCTCATATTCGTATGGGCCGAATTGCATTTCCTCATCAAATTCATCATTCGTATCCAATACAAACATTTTTACAAATATTGCAGACATAATTATTTCTCCTCAATAGATTAAATTTCGCGACCAACATAAGTGCCATCTTCTTCAAAGTTATATGGAGATAAGATTGCACCATTTTTATCCATTACGAAAATACCATACATAATATCATCTTTTTCGATGATACCAAAATAGTTATAGAAGTGACGAGCTAAAATTTGATCTTTTCTATGAATTATTTTATTAGCTTCATTAGAATATTCGAAGAATAATCTTCTAGCTTCTGTATTATCTACTTTAGAATACTTTTCTAACTTGTAGAAATATTCTTTAATCCATTTTTGGATAGCATAGATAATGTTGTAAATACCATATTTTTCTGGAACTTCGAACTCAATATCCCACATAATATGATCATCAATTCCTGGTAAACCACCAACCTCAAATTTACCTGTTTCCTTGTTTAACATATCTAATGCTAACGTAAAAGTTTGCTTTTCCATTTTGCCTTTCCTTTCGTTATTAATAATGGAAACCAAAAAAGATATAAGCTCAGGATTAAAATGTTTTATCCGATATTCTTATATCATAATTATAGTATATAATTATATTGTATTTTGAGCTAGACTTCTAATTAAATCTTTGAGTAACTTATAAAGGAGAATCGAACTATGTATACGATAAATATATACCACATTTTTGATAAACTATCTGATGGGGTAAAGAACAACTATATCTGCGAAAATGATAAAGAGCTAGCAAGATCTTTAAAGATTCAATTATCTAATGCCAATACTATTGAAAATGATGATGTAGCCATTAATTTATTTACTTTCATTGAAGGAGAGTATAGTTATGGTAACTTAATAGCTAGAACTAATGCTTTAAAAGAAGTTATTGATGAAAATGACTCTTATAAAATAGATGATGTGGAAAATAATTACTCTATTACGAACTATCTAATCGGTATGGATGGAGTAATCTATAATATGAGAGATTACAAATCCGTTATGGATAATAAAGACACTATTCGCTCTTTAGGAATACAGAAAGTTTCCCAAGATCCAACTAAATATCGTAAAGATGCAGAAGCAGAACTAAATAAGAAATCTACTAAATTGAATCTATTAAAAGAAATTCAAAACTTAGTTATTCTTACTACTGTATACGAAATCTTAGAAGATGATGCAGAAAAGAAAAAAGATGAGATAGATGAGTATGCAGAAGAAAATATCAAAGAAAACTATATAAGTGAATTTGATATGATCTTAGATAAGATGGACAGATTATTCCCTGATAGCGATGATATTGAAATTACTGGTGTAGAATATAATGGTAAGAAAATTACTACAGATGAATTCACTCAAGAATTGAGCACTCATAGATATCCAGGATATTATGAAAAACAAGTTCCTATTGAAGATACTTTAGGAGATACTTATATTATCCATACCACTAGAGGTACTGTAATTAAGAAACCTTCTACAGATATCTATGATATGAATATTGAGATAGAAGAAACTGAAAAATAATTATATACTATACTTATGATAGCATTATAAACTAGTGTTTCTTCCACTCCACCACGGAAGTAAAATGCGGTTACTATAGGACGTTGTTTCGCATATCAATCCTAGCAGTGTAAAAACGGTATGTAAAAAGGATATACTCAAAAGGTATATTCTTTTTTTGTTTAAATCGATAACTTTAGACAAAGAATGGGAGTAGAGCGTAATGCTCTACTCCTTATTTTTTTATTATAGATCAGCTAATATTTCATTAAGCATTCTTGGTTTGATACCTAGTTCTTCTTGACATTGACGAGAAGTTTCTAAAATAAGTTTATTTAATAAACCTTGTAACAATGCAGATGGAACCATACGACCCATCACACCAGAGATAGTAAGGAATGCATTTACATATTCATCTTTACGATAATCAGTAAATGCTTCTTCACCCTTAGGAACGATGTAAGAGTTTACACCTTTAAGAGCTTGAGAGAATACTAGTTTATCACCAATACCAAACTTATCATTTACTTCAATATAGAATTCAATACGAACACCATCTAGATGTTTCAATTTACCTTCTGCAGGAAGTTTGCTTGTTGCTTCTAGAGTATATTCTTTATCTACTCCATTCTTTCTCATAATCTTTTTAAGTTTATTGATTCTAGCATCATACTCTTTTACTATCTTCAATAATGTAGGAGAAAGTTCTTCATCATCACAAGTTCTATAAATTCTAATATCAGTAATCTGACCAGTCATCTTAGCTCTTACTGGTTTACGTCCTAGATCTGATAAACCATCAGCATTATCATCAGTAATATTTTTCAATAACTCATTTGCTTCTTTTTCATCAAATGCATCTTGGAAAATAAGTAAAGGGTCACCTTCTTGAACATGATCACCAACAGATACCATATTGTATACGTTAGAGTTCTTATCAAGAGATACGTCTTTTTGAACGTCCACTTTAGATTCTAGAGCTTCAGAGATAGAGTTATCAACTACACAAGAGTCTTCATAACCTAAGTCTGTATTCATAATAGCAACCTTAGCTAAAGTACCCATGTTATAAGAGATATTAAATGGACTAGCACCTTTACCTCTATTACCAATTGCATTGGAATAGGATTGCTTATCATATGCTATTATATCATTAGCTTCAATCTTTTGACCAACCTTTACAGTTGGATCAAGTTTAATGGTAATATAGAAACCACCATCAGAGTTCTTTTGAATATTGGTTCTAAGATCAATGAAATCTCTTTCTTTTGTCTTAGAATCTTCAATGATCATATAATCTTTAGTAATTTCTTTTACTACTGCTTTTTCAAATGGGCATTTATATGCAAACTTATTAGAAGTAAGATATGGTAATGCTTCATCGGCACCAGTAGTAATAAGAGCAGGCATGGATTTCTTAACCAACATTTGATGTTGTGCTGTTTGGGTGAATGCCATTGCTGTACGGAATGGATCATCATGATTAATAGCTAATGGAGATAATGCTTCCATGACAGAGAATGTATTTAAGTTATTTAATTCTTCTGGTTTCTTAGGAGTAATGAATCCACGTTTGTTTCTAACACCAGCATCAATTACAGTCTGTCTATTAATACCTACTGTAGAAGCAAAGCCTGTAGACATACCAAGAACACCAAGCATTGTTTTATCATAACCACGTTTATCAAGACCAAAAGATCTTTCAGAGTTCATACCTGATAAACCCTTAAATGTAACTTTAGAAGAAGTTTCTGCTTCTAATAGAGGATTCAAAGTAGATAAATCGGAAGAGGTTTGGTCATGTGTTAAGATAGAATCAATTACTGCAGATCT
>ERZ772910.394-NODE-394-length-26053-cov-4.028310_pt1 | contig 26053 bp, 24 predicted proteins | sample MGYA00511357_ERZ772910 | MGnify/ENA primary metagenome ERZ772910 (study PRJEB29015, sample SAMEA2738096) | human oral metagenome | biome: human oral; feature: human-associated habitat; material: saliva | place: China | collected 2193 ... | reverse complement strand
ATAACGTTCCTAAAAACAAAGTGAATTTAAGACCTGCCACATTGGCCGATTTAAATAAAGGAGCAAAGAAAAAATCAAATGGGAAATACACTCTTTTAGAAAATGTATTGAGAAAATTATTAAATACTTCATATACTTATCTGGAAGTCCCTTATTTGTGGGGAGGTTCCACAAAAAACGGGATTGATTGTTCCGCATTTGTTCAAAACACTTATTTTTCAATTGGTGTAACTTTACCAAGAGTTTCAAGAGTACAGGCAACTGTTGGAAAAAGTGTTTCTTTGACGCAAATAAGACAGGGTGATTTAATGTTTTTTTATACTGACAGTAAAAGACCTACAACTGTAACACATGTCGGGATGTATATAGGAAACGGTAAAATAATTCATGCTTCAAGCTCAAATAAAAAAGTTGTGATTGCAAAACTTGAGAACGGGTACTTTTTAAATAAACTTGCCGGAATTAAGAGGATTGTTGATGTTACTATATAAAGGAGATTAAAATGACAGAAGAAGAAAGAAAAGAACTTGATCTTAAATTTGACAAATATTTTAAGGAAACATTCATTATTGACAGAGGTGATTTGTTTGATAAATATAATGAGAGAAAAATTGATGTTTCCTTTAATCTTGAAGAAGAAAAATATACTACCCCTAAAAATGTTTTTAAAACAATAAAAAAAGCATTTGAAAATGGGGATTCAGAGGAAATGGAACTATTTTTAAGGAAATTGGATTTATTGGCAAAGGATAAAGTTGATATTGAAAACAGTGTTACCAACCGGCTTGGATTTACTCAAACACTATTTATGCCCGGAATGAAAAACTATACTCAAAGGGAAATGGTGGTAGTTGACGGGAAATATGTTATGGGATATAACACTATGGATGTTCATAAATTGCGTTCCGATTCATTAACTGAACTGCTTGAAAACAAAGATGATGTTTCAAAAATAAACTTCAGGAATGTTTCGGAGCTGCTTAATACAATGGATTCAAAAGAAATTTATGCAATTCTTAATTCAGACATAAACAGTTTTTCAAGAATGAGAGTTGAAAGGGCGGCACAATACATTGATTTGGATGGAATGCTGGATGACAGTGAAGCCATACATAAAAAAATGGAAATTTTAGCTTTACAACGTTATCTTGACAGAAAAGGCCATATTGCTTTTAACAGAAATTTCATTGATGAATTTGTTGCTGATATGATTAGATATGGAGCACGGAATACTATTTCCGCTTATTTTTTACCATTAAAAATAATTCCTAAATATCTTCTGTTTGGACCGGGTTCACTTGTTGACACTGTAAAACAAATAGCTAAAATTCATCGGAATGATCGTCTTGAAAAACTTATCGGAGATGAAAAGGAATATAAATTTGAATATAAAATGTTTGAAAAAATGAAAAGAAAAGAATATTATCACAGTGAACTTGACGAAGTAAAAGATATGGATGTTCGAAGGAAACAGATAAAAGCCTCTAACATCGAAAACATTTTAGAAATGGTTGAATTTAATTCGCAGGACTATCTTGCTGAATATAAAGAACTTGTCCCTTTTATAAAAAAATATAAATTAAGAAAAAAATCAATGAGTGAAATGAGAAGCTTTTACCATAATCTTGACAGAGTATATACAGATCTTGAAAGAAGAAGCGGGAGAAGGCTTTCGGACATTACTAAAAAATTAATAAAAAATGATTTGGTTCTTAATATTTTTGTGGAAAAAGAACTGATTGATAAAAGTTATGTTGTAGTTGAAGACATTAATAGCCGTTGGTTTGGAACAAAAATTCCAGTTGTTGATGGTGAAGTTGATGAAGAAACCTTAATGAAAGCTCTTGTTGTAGTAGGAGATGAAAATCTTCAGGACATAATAAAAGAAATGACTGTCGAACTTGGAAAGAAACAAAAAATTTTAAAACAGATTGTTGAATCAAGAAAAGATGTTTCAGGAAGTATTGATCTTGGTGAAGGTCGTGAAGAAAACCTTGAAAATGTTGCTACATTTATAAGTGATATTTTCTTTTCAAAAGAATGGGATGAATGTTATGAATTAGCCGAAAAAATAATCGGTCCTGAAAATGAGAACGTTCTTTTAGAACAGCCTTTACTTGTTACATTTGGTGGGCAAAAATATTCCTGTGCAACAAAATTGGATGCACGTCTGCTTTCTGTTTGTGATGCCAACTTTGATAGGATAGATAAAAACTGGTTAAAAGACCATATTGAAAATAAAGTCGAAAAAACAGTTGGACAACATCATATTTATAATTATATTTTTGAAGATTTGTACCAAAATATAACTCAAAATCCAAATTTTAAACTTTCGGCAGAAGATTTGAAAACCTTAGACGATAAAAAAACACTTATTGAAAGAAAATTACGTAATTATGAAACAATCGAAAATATAGTTGATGACTTAGGTCATCTGAAAGATTATAATAAGGTTAAGGATATTTTAACTATTTTTCAAAAAAATTATGATGTAAATGATGTCAATACGAGATATGGTGAAAATTTTTCAATTGATCTGATGAGCGAAAATAAACACGAACAATTTAGAGACGTTGGCAGTACAGAAGGACGTGATGAAAATTATGCTGAAGAAGAAGATGACAATAATAGTGACAATCCAATTTCAGTACCGGAAATAAAAGAGGTCCTTTCAAGTCAATCTGAAGAAACTGTTGACAATGCTATAAGATTAATTTCACAGCTTGAAATAAATGCTCATTTATTAGAAAACGAAAAAACAAAAGAACAGGAAACTTATGACCAAAATTTCAAAGCAGTTATGACAGGAGAACCACGCTTAAATATAGTAGAAAAATATACTCCTTCGGCTGAATTTTTAGCAGCGATGACATATCTTCCGGAAGAAGCAAAAGCACGTGAAAGTATTGATGAGATCAACAAAGAAATAATGAGCAAGGAAGAAAACAAATTGTTTAACGCTTCATTAAAAGAAGTTGAATTTTTGCCGAAAGATTTTAAAGAACTTTTACTTGAAAATGAACATCTTAGTTATAAATTACATAAAACAGCAGTACAGAATAAATATGAACTTGAAATTTTTGGTTTTGACAAAAAAAATCCGCTAGCATTAATAAAAATTGAACCAAATGCTTCACTTCCGGTAAAAGAACAGAAAAACATGGCAAAAGTTCTTGAAAATTTTTCAATCTACAAACCGGAACGGAAAGCGATAACAATAGCAAGAGCAATGGAAGGGACTGATTTAGAAAGAATGTCTGAATTGCTTAAAATGGAAAAACGGAAAAAAATGAAAAAACTTTCAAACGGTTTTTCACAAGAAAATGAATATGGAAGGTTATCGGAAAATACAAAAATGTTAATGCGTCTTGTACGTGAGGATTACAGCAGTAAAAAGTATTCAGCTGAAAAAATTAAAGAAGTCAATTTAATTTCAAAAGAAATAATGAATTACTTAAAAAAAGATAAAATAGATCGTGCAGACGGATTTTCAGAAGAAACAATGGAAAAATTTCAAAATGGAACATTAACTTTAAAAGAATTAGGCGATGAAATTGCAAAAAAATTAAATCTTGAAAATAATCCGCTTGAAAGTATTCTTTCCCAAAATAATCTTACAAAAGAGATAAAAGATACTTTAAATGAGGATAAAAAAGGGAAAGAAAACAATACAGAAACAGATAAAACGGTTTCTGATGCAAAAAGGGATTTGGAAAGATTTGAAAAACATCGTGAAAATGTAAAAGAACAAAAAGTTTTTGACAATATAAATATCGAAAAACAAAAAAACAGGGAAGAAAACACAAAAAAAGAAGTTGAAAGTGTAAAAAATGAAATAAAAGAAGAAACAATTGAAATCAATAGGGAATTAATGGAAGACAAAATGGCTTTTGAAAATATTGAAAACAGTCAAAAACAGCTTGCAACCAAAAAAGAAGCGGAACTTATGGAAGAAACAATGGAAAAACTTGCTGATGAAAACGCAATAAATGTTTCTGAAATAAAAGGTGAAGCTTTAAAAATTGATGAAGCTGAAGAAGAAATTAAAGCTTTAAAAGAGCAGATAAAAGAAACAGAAAAAGATGAAGAAAGTAAAGCGGCGACTGAAGAAGAGCGAAAAAATGAAAAGAATTTAGAAACAGAAAAAGAAAAATTGAAAGAAAAAACCAAAGAAAGCGAGGAGGAACGTCGAAATAAAGGATGGTCCAGATAAATATGTTCGATTTTTTAAAAAAAGAAAAAAAAGTTGTTTCTGAAAAAGTGCTAAGAAGAAGGATTACAGAACTTAATTCAAGAGATACTGGAATCCTTGTTTCTGGTCTTGATGTTAAAGAAACAATAAAATATAGACTTTCAGTTGCAGGAAGTAATAGATATATTACAAAAGAAATAAAAAAATTTAACAATACAGAAGATATTATGACTATAATTGAAAGAGATATTTTAAGGGAAAGAATAAAGAAAGCGGCTTTTTCTGTTTTTTCTTCTTTACAAAAAACAGGTGAAAAAGTTATCGATGGTGAAACTCTTTATTGGAAAATAGAAAATCTTGAAATGAAATTTGAAAATCTTTCATATAAAATTTTAGCAAAATTTTCAAAATTTGATGAACCTGTTGAATTACGGAAAGTTGAAAATATTTTTGAAATTGGTTTTCCGGAAAATGGAACAGAAAACGACATTAAAATTTTTGAAGAAAATGCGAAACTTTCTTATGACAACATAAACAGAAAATTTACAAGGCAAATAGAGCTTAGAAGCCGTAAGTTGAAAAAACTTTCTGAAGTAAAAGAAGAAAGTACAAAAGAAAAATTTATTCAAAAGAAGAATATCAATGACTTTTCAATAAAAGAAGAAAAGAAAGATAAAAAAAGTTTTTTAGATTTTTTAAAAACAAAAAAAACTCAGAAAACTAAAAAAGACGAAAAAGTGCCAGAAAAAATGGAAACAGAAGATAAGGATGATGAACTTGAAAAAAGTTTTCAAGAAATAATGGAACTTTATCCAAAAGAATTAGATAAATTAAATACTTTGAAAGATGAGGAATAAAAATGGGAAAAAAACTTTTGATATGTGAAAAACCTTCAATGGCAAAATCTGTTGCACAGGCATTAAACGTACCAAGAAAAGGCAATAATTATGAAAATGATAAATTTGTAATATCAGCTCTTGTGGGACATGTGATGGAATTAAAACAGTTCCGTGAATATCCTGAAATAAAAAAATTTCAGAACGAAGAAGGAAAACTTATTTGGAAAAATATAAAATTACCTTTTGTTCCAAAAAATTTTATATATGAAGTAAAAAAAGATGCGAAAGATGTTTATAAAAATGTGATAACACAAATAAATCGTAATGATGTAGATACTATATATAATGTAGGCGATCCTGACAATGAAGGTCAAGTTCTTGCAGATAATCCAATTATTGCAAGTGACACAAAGAAACCGGTCAAAAGGCTGTTACTTGATGATATAACAACTGAAACAGTAAAATCTGAATTAAAAAAAGATCTTGATAATAATTCAAAAAAATGTAGGGACATGTATTTTTCAGGGAAAGCAAGAGCCGAAATTGACTGGATATATGGAATGAACATGACAATTTATGCAAGCGTAATGGCAAAAACATTATTAACAATTGGAAGAGTAAAGGTACCAATAATAGATTATATTTATACAAGGGATATGGAAATAGAAAATTTTGTTCCTGAAAAATATTTTTCAGTTGAAAGTAAAACAAAAATAGGCGAATTCCCATTAACTCTTATTTCAAAAGAAGAATTTGATAAAACAATGGAACAGCAGGCAAAAGACTACGCAAATAAACTTAATAAGTTTAAGGCTGTTGTTACAAAAATTGAAAAAAAACAGGTTAAGAAAAAACCAAATGTCTTATGGAATGCAAACAACCTTAAAACAAAAGCTGCAAAGATGTTAAAAGTTTCAGGTAAAGAAATAGAAGATGTAATGCAAAAATTATATGAAGCAGGTTTTATTTCATATCCAAGAAGTGATTCGCAATGTATTCCTGAAACTTCAAAAGATAAGGTCAGAAAAACAATTGAAGCATTAAATGATAACAGAATTATTTTTAAAGATGAAAAAAGAATTTTTGATGGAAAAAAAATAATTCAAGGACACAGCGCAATAATTATTACTGAAATAATTCCTGACTTTTCAAAACTTTCTCCCTTAGAAAAAAATGTATATGATATAATCAAGAACAGATTTTGTGCTAATTTTTGTAAAGAAGATTGTCTTGTAAATGAAACTTCCATTGAAATAACAGTGGGAGAAGAAAAGTTTAATAAAAAAGGTGAAGTTATGATACAACAGGGACATAGTGTGTTTGAAAAAGTAAACCTTTCAAGCGAACTTCCTGAATTTAGTGAAGGTCAATCATTTGAAGTTGATTTTAAGGCTGTTGAAAAAATGACAAAACCACCTTTGAAAATAACAGCTGATATGTTAAATAATTTTCTTGAAAATCCTTTTAAAAATGAAAAGGATTATGATAATGAAGAAATGACGGAAGAAGAATTCAGACAGGCAGTAGAAGGATTAAAAATTGGAACTTCAGCAACAAGAACAAATGCAATTAATGAATGCGTAAAAGGTGGATATATTGATTATAATAAAAAAACTACTGTTTATTCAATAACAGAAACAGGAAAAATATATATGGATAATATTAATAAACTTGGAATTGATTTAAAAAAAGAAAAATCAGCAAAACTTACTTCTGATATAACTAAAATTGTGAATGGAGAACTTACAATTGAAGAAATAGTTGGTAAAGCCGAAAGAGATTTAAAAACACTGATTGCAGAAAACGAAAAAAATAATGTCCAAACAAAACAGTTTTCTTCAAATATGTCAGGGAAATCAATCGGAAAATATAACAATGAAGAAGTTTTTAAAAGAAATACAAAAAACGGAAATGTTTATTCAACTGCAAGTAATTCATTAGTCTTATTTGAAAATACAAAAATTTTTGGAACTCCTGTTAAACTGACAGAAAAACAGGTTAAAACTCTTATTTCCGGGAAAGAAATTGAACTGAAATTATATTCAGAAAAAAAACAATGTGATTATAATGCATTTATTTCGATTGATGGAGTTAACGAAAAAGGCTATCCAAATTTCAAACCTAATTTCCAAAAAAATAAAAAATAACAGGCTTTTAGCCTGTTTTTTTGAATATTTTCAAAAATATATTGACTTTTTTGAAAATATATGTTACTATTTTTTAAAAAGAAAGGAAAGTATATGTATCAAAAAATAAAAATACTTTGTAAAGAAAAAGGAAAAAGCATTAATTCCCTTGAAAAAGAATTAAACTTTGGTACTGGAACCATTTCAAGGTGGAAAAAAGCCGCAGCAGGCGTGGATAAAGTTGCTCTTGTGGCAAAATCTTTGGGAACAACAGTTGATTTTTTGCTTAATAGACAGGAAATACCTAAAAGTAGGACTGAGAAAATCTATGAAACTATTGGAAAGCTTTCAGAAAAAGAATTGGAACAGCTTGAAATTTATTTAGAGCTTCTTGGTGGCGATAAAAATGCTAAATAAAACTAAGGCTATTTTAAATAGTTTTTTTTGGATTATCGGTGGTGTTTTTATCGGAATTTTAATTTCGGCTATTCTTTTTATAGCATATAATCTTTTTATGCCAAGTTATCCCTGTACAAGAACAGTAGTTGATAAAAAAATAATTTCGAGGATTTCCGGCAAGATTTTTTTTGATGATGAAACTTCTGAAATTGTATCATTTGATGATTATGCAAGATATGCAGTTGATCAGGAAGTTAGTAAAACTTGCCGTTCTTGGTGGCCCGCAAATGACAAAAGAAGAATAAAAAAACAAAAAAAATAAAGAAAGAGAGGATTAAATGAATAATGAAAGTGAAAAAATATTATTGTGCTGCTTATTGATTGACATTAATCTTTTTGAAAAAAAAGAAATTTTTTCGATTACATCTGAATATTTTGAAAAAAATGAAAATGCAATAATATTTTCTGTTTTGAAAAAAGCTTTCCAAAAAGGACTGGAAGAAATTAAAGGCTTTCTAGTTCCTGAAATAAAAAAAACGGCACCTGAAAATGCAGAAAAAATTTTAAAATATGGGAACGAGTGCTGGAAATTTACAAAAAAAAACAGTGAAACATTTAATGCGGCAACCGCTTCTTACCATGCCGAAATAATTCAGGAAAGTTTTTTGAGAAAAAAAATGATTTCTTTTGCAGAAAATTTAAAACAAATTGCAAATAATCCTGCTAAAAGTTCTTCTGAAATAATTTTGGCACTTGAAACCGGGATTGATAAAATTTCAGATATTGAAAGTAATACAAAGTTATTTTCGGCTTCTGAAATGGTAAATTTTAAATTAGATGATATAAGCCGTAAAGAAGGATTAGGAGAAGATTACTATATCCGTTCAGGTTTTAAAGAGTTTGATGAAATATTTCATGAAGGATTCGCAGGTTCAAAACTTACAATAATAGGTGCAAGACCGGCGATGGGGAAAAGTGCATTTACTCTTAATCTTGCCGAAAGAATTGCAAAAAAAGGGAAAGGTGTTCTTTTTATTTCATTAGAAATGGGGAAAATTCAGGTAACAGATAGAATGATTGCAAGTGATTCAGAAATTAATTTGAACGATGTCAAACGGATCGATAAAGCTGAAGAAGCACAGGAACAGTTCAGCCACACTATCAATCAGTTTGCAAAAATACCTTTTTATCTTTCAGAAGGAAGTTCGAATATAGAAGAAATAGTTCATGATATAAGAAAAACTGTTAAAAGAAAACAGGTAAAAGTTGTTATAATAGATTATCTTCAATTAATGACTTCGTCCGGTTCAAAATGGATGAACAGAGCACAGGAAGTAGGAACTTTTTCAAGAACACTTAAAATACTTGCTAATGAACTTGATATTCATATTATTGCTATTTCACAGCTTACAAGGGAAGTTGAAAAAAGAACGGATAAAAGGCCAATGATGTCTGATATAAGGGAATCAGGAAGCATAGAACAGGATGCTGACAGCATAATATTTTTATATAGACCAAATTATTATCTTTCAGAAGAAGAACGTGAAGTAAGAGCTGACGGCGGAGAAAAAGTGGAAATAATTGTTGCAAAACAAAGGGAAGGGACAACGGGCAATTGTAATCTTTTATTCAGAGGTTATATACAACGTTTTGACGATTTCCCGGAAGAAGGTCAAATGATTGCTTCAAAACAGGAAAGGGAAACTGCTTTGAGGGACGAATTTCCTTTTTAAAAAACAAATTGACAAAAACAACTTTTTATGATATAATACCAAAAGAAAGGATAAAAAAATGAAAAATTATTATGAAATTTTAAAAGTTTCAAAAGAAGCAACCCAGCAGGAAATAAGAAAAGCTTATATTAATCTTGCTCAAAAGCTTCATCCTGACAAGGTAAAACCTGAAGAAAGGGAAAAAGCAAACAAAATTTTTATCCAAATCAAAACCGCATATAACACTTTGAGTGATGAAAAAAAGAAAAAAGAATATGACCGTGATTTGGAGAAAAAAAATAAAATAAGTCTTTTTGATTTTGGGAACGTATTTGAAAACAAAACTCCCAAAATTATAAAAGAAACAATTGAAATTTCACTTGAAGAAATTGTTTCAGGGGGTGTAAGAGAAATAAGAGGCCAAAAAGTAAGGTTTAATAAAAACCTTGCTGATGGAGATGTAATCAGGACAAGTGCTACCGAAAAGGATAAGGAAATTTTAGAAATTTTAATAAAAGAAAAAAAGCATCCTTTATTAAAAAGAAATGCCAAGAATGATTTGGAAATAAAAATTCCGGTATCGCTGAAAACGGCCGTAATGGGAGGCCCAATTGAAATTTATACATTACAGGGAATAAAAAAGGTTAAACTTGAGCCCGGTGCTTCACACGGTGATAAATTTAAACTTGAAGGCTTTGGAATGACACCGAAAAATAACCTGATTGTTGAAATTGAAGTTGAAATGCCTAAGAAATTAAAAGCTTATCAGCTTGAGCTTTTTGAAAAATTTTGTGAAAGTTTGGGTAATGAAAAAGGTAAAAACGAAAAGAAATATTTTGAAAAAATAAATTTAATTGAAAAAGGAGAGTAAAAATGGCTGAAATAATGAAATTGAATAAAAAGGATATATTTAAAATTGAAGGTGTCGAGTATGTAGCCCTTATTGATCTTGAATGTGAAGGTTATGAAGAAGAAACGGATTCATATTCATATAAGATTTATGCAGCGAAAAAAGGGGAAGAAAAAGAGGAAAAATATTATGAAATTAAATTTTTGGAACCTGCCAAAAAATACAATGGAAAAACAGTAGAATTTACAGAAAAAGACATATATCTGATAGAAGAGCTTGTACCTTCAGAAGGCGAAGAAAATGCGTAAGAAAATAATCTTTTTTCTATGTTTTTCCGTTCTGCTTTCATGTGGTAAGAAAAAGGTAGACCCGGTACAAGAAAAAGAAAAACAGGAACTTCAACAATTATTAAATGAAAAACCTATGTCAGAAAGTGAAATAATAAATGAAAAACTGGAAAGGCTTATAAGGTTTTCGAGAGAAAATGTTGAAACACGGGAAGAACTTGAGAAAAAAATTAATATGGAAATGAGCGATTTTACCGAAGCAACGAGGCAAAAGTTTTACAATTTTGTTGATAAGGATGGCGCTTTTTCAAAAAATCCAAGAAACGTTGATACTGTGATAGAAATTCAAAATATTGAATGGGATGTTACAGAAGATATAAGAGTTGTAAATTTTACTGAAAAATTATTTGAGAATGGAAAATTAGAAATTAAACAGGAAGTGCAGATGGCATTTAAAGTAATTTCTAATAATGGAGATATTACAGTAGAAGATTTTGCATTCCAGATACAAAAATAGGGAGCACAGCTTCCTTTTTTTTATTCTTATATTTCACAAATTTTCACAAAAAAAACCTTGATTTTATTTGTAATTAATGCTATAATTCCAATATGAAAGGTGGTTAGATATGAAAATAAAAAAAGTTAAGTTTGAAGATTTTATTTATAAAAACAATAATGTTGAATTTGAAATTAATGAAAAAGGATCCTTGATAACAGGTCCTAACGGTTGCGGTAAAAGTTTATTTATTGAATTTCTTGTTTCGTTATTTGGAAACGATTGTGGAATTGAATTCATGCCTTTTACAAGTGCAACAATATTTTTAGAAAATGGTGAAAATTTTATAATTAAAACTAAAAAAATAAATGAATGTAAGAAAAACTTGATTTTATTAAAATTAAACAAAATTTCTTATGTAAACGAATATAGTGTTCCTACATTTATATCTAAAAATAAATTGCAAGGAATACCAGTTGAGATTATTGAAAAATATATAAATAAAAAAATGGAAATTGATGAAAAAGGGAATGTAATGTTTTTAACAAAAAAAGGAAATAAATTTCACTTTTCAGAATTATCTTATGGTGAAAGAAAAATAATATTTATTCTATCAGCAGTTTATTCAGAAAAATCAGAAATTATATTGCTTGATCTTCCAGAAAATGGACTTTCACTTATGGCACAATCAAAAATAATTAATGAAATTACAAATAAGGGCATACAGCTTATTGTTGCAACTCACGCTCCATACATATATGATGATTCAATAAGTAATGGACTTTTTTTAAATGAATTAAAAATGTGAAAGGAATAAAATGAAAAAAAGTACAGAGCTGAAAAAGTTTCTTAAAATTATAAGAATAAAAAATAATGAAAACATGGAAAAAATGGCAAAAAAGTTGAATATATCCGTTTCCTATCTTTCAATGATCGAAAATGGTGAAAGAAAAGTAAGAGGCGAATTTGTCAAAACTTTTTTAAAGAAATATAAATTGAATAAAAAAGAAGAAATGGAATTTGAAAAAGCTGTTCTTGACAGCGATTTAGAAATTTCAATTAATTTAAGGAAACTTAATGGCAGGCAAAAAAATGTTGCCCTCTTATTTTTGGATAAAATAGGGAAAATAAAACCTGCGGCCTTAAAAGAAATAGTGGAAATAATTGAAAAGTTTTAAAAAAATATAAAAAATGTTATAATGGAAGGAGAAAAATGGAACTTTTTTTAAAAATATTGAAAACATTGCCGGGGTTCGTTCTGGCAAACATTTCGCTGGTTTCATTTCTTTGTTTAATGATAAGACTAAAAAAATTTTATTCAGCAACAACTGTACTGCTGCTCCTGTCATTAGGATGGTGGTCATACTATTGCGATTAAAATTGGAAAGGGAATAAAAAAATGGAATATGTTGAGGACAGGAAACATAGGACTGTATATGGGGACGATGTTCCTAACGGGCAGTTTACTGCTCTTTTTCAGGGGGTCAAATATTTCTTGGCAGGACAGGGTCCAAGGATAATGACGCATAATGTAATATTAAACGGGCACGCAAGACCAAATCAGCGTCATCAGGTAATGTGGGATGTTGTAAAGGAGCTTGCCTATGAGAGATTAAATGCGGCGTATCACAGGCTGGCATTGACACCGGCACACTGGTGTGAAATGATAACTTCCTATATGCGTGATTACAGTGATCATTTAAGCAGGGAAATTTTGAATGATGATGAACTTATGCATGGGATAATAAAGGACAAGCAGCTTTTTTATAGGATATATGTGCAGTCGGCATGGAGAAAAGAATTTGCTCTCCGTAAAGGGGCAGTAATAAAGCCCCAGAGTACTCCGAATGAATGGCAGGAGGCCCTGCCTAGAACTGAAGCATTCACAAAATTTCATAGGTCAAGTGTTTCTTTTTGGCGTGTAATGGATACGGTGAAGCCAAAAGAACCTACATATATTCAAGATTTTGAATATTTCATGCCTTATTTTTTAGGGAAACTTGTAGCAACGGAAGAAATTCATTTTAAATCTCATCGTGTACAGTTTGAAAAGGATGCAAGGATCATAATGAAAAATCTTATGGGGATAAAACTTTCCCCGGAAAATTCACTTGCCGGGATGTATAATTATCCTACTAATGTCAGTTTTTTATTAAATAATAACAATGATTTTAAAACTGAATTTGACAGACTTATGAAAGAAAAATATGTGATTATTGAAGGGCTTTCAAATTTTTCTCCATATGTGATACATGCGGTTAACGGCACACATACTGTATATGATTATATAGAAAGATATGTACCGAATTACAGGGAACTTTCAAGTTCCGCAATTGCCCAGAAGCTTTTTGAGAGGCTGCCTGCGGCAAAGAAGGCGTATGACGATATTAAATCAAAAAGATACATAAGGGAAACAGAGCTTGATTTAGAAAAGGAAGGCAAAAAAAGAATAAAACTGAATATGTATTAAAAAACTTTATTCAAAATATTAGAAAGGGAAAAAATATGCTTAACAAGGAACAGCAGGAAGCAGTTAATATTTTTGAAGGCCCTGTTGTTATAAGGGCAGGGGCAGGGTGTGGTAAAACTTTAACTGTATCACACCGTGTTGCAAATATGATAAAAAAAGGAATAGAACCTTCACAGATACTTCTTTTAACATTTACAAAAGCTGCGGCAGATGAAATGAAAAAAAGAGTCGAAAAAATACTTAATGAAGAAGGAAAATTTGCTTCAATAAGTGAAATGCAGATTTCAACTTTCCATAGTTTTGCAAGAAAGACACTTATGGAATATATTGAATATTCTCCATTAAAAAATATAAAAAACTTAAAATGGAGTGATGACAGTCTTTCTACATGGTATTTAAACCAAATTCTGACAAAATATCTTGAACTTACAAAAGATAAAAAAGGTTATGAACGTTTTTCAAAAGATACTGCAAATCTTATGCGTGTAATTAATGATGTCAGGGAAGATAAAAAAAAGCTTGAAGATTTTTCAAAGGAATTCAGAGTTGTGTATATGCTTTACAATGAACATTTAAAAACACAAGGGAAAATTGATTTTTCAGGTTCGCTGTTATATCTCAATGAACTTCTTGATGTCCCGGAGGTAAAGGAAGAACTTTCAGAAAGATATAAATATGTGATAATAGATGAGTTTCAGGACACTAATAAAAAAATGTTTATCATTCTTATAAAACTTACAATGAAATATAAGAATTTATGTGTTGTAGGCGATGAAAACCAGTCAATATATGGATTTAATGGCAGTGCACCGGAATATATTATAAATTTTAAGGAATATTATAAAACAGCAAAAGTTATAATGCTTAATGAAAATTACAGGAGTGCCCAGCAAATTCTTGATGCTTCCAATAATCTTATGACATATAATGAAAGTACTGATTATAATTTATTACATAGTCAAAGCAATGACGGTTCTGTTTTTATTAATGATTTTACTAACGCCAAACAGCAGGCAATACAGGTTTCGGAACGTATAGAGGAAAAAATTAATAATTTTGAAAAGCCGGAAGATATAGTAGTTCTTTCAAGAACCAACAAAGAACTTGAATATTTTATAAGTATTGCTGAAAAGCATGGTTTTGAAAATCTTTATGCAAGAAAGAAAACAAAAGAAAAAAACGATATTGCTATAGAGCATATGATTATGCATCTTAAACTTATATATGGATATTTAAATAATAACGAAGTTTTTGAGCTTCTTTCACGTTATAACGGAATGTTTCATTATACATTATATAATTTATTTTTAAAGTGGAAAAGAAAGAATAAGGGCCTAGGCGCATTTGATTTTTTAGGTTCGATCGAAGAATCATCCGGTATTCCTTTGCCTATATTAAGAAAAATCAGACATTTTTATAATATTATAGTTTTTATAAAAGAAAAAACAAAACTTGAAAAGGAATATATTATCAAGTGTCTTAATGTAATTGCAAAACTTGCTGATGAACTTAATGATTATTCTAAAGTTGAAGAAATTTTTGGACAGGCAAAAACTGTAACAATATATTGTGGTGATAAAGTGAATAAGTTGAAAAAGCTTGTTGAAAACAATGATTTAGATTACTCAGGTACATTCAATTTTTTTGAAAGCCTTGATAAGGTCATGGAAAAACAGGAAATTCCTGAAAACTGTGTTCCTATAATGACAATACATAGTGCAAAGGGCCTTGAATGGAAACATGTTTATATGATTAACTGTTTTGAAGATTCGCTCCCGCATAAAAGTTCCTTTACTGAAGAAGGAGTTCCTTTCTATTTTGGGAACCAGTCAAAAAAAGAATACGAAACATTCCTTACTGAAATAATGGAAGAGGAAAGACGTTTATGTTATGTAGGGATGACACGGGCTAAAAAAACACTCAACTTATGTTATCCGGTTTACAAATATACAAAATCCAAAACTTCTGAAAGTGGATGGATTACTGAAAAAATTAAACCTTCAAGATTTATAGAAGAAGCAAAAAGAAAAAAATATAAGTTATCGGATTTTGTAGATTAAAAAAAGCTGCACTCATTATTTTGAGACAGCTTCTTTTTTTATCTTACATTAGTTTTTTTGTCTGTTTTTTCAGTTCCATTAACATTTTTTTGTTCTTTTACATTTACTTTTACTTCTTTTTCAAGCATTGATTTTATTCCAAGTTCATCGATTTTTTTGAATTCGGCGTTTTTGGGGTTGTCAATAATAACTTCATCTCCAGTTTCAGTAATTTTAATTCCTGTCTTTGGATTGGTATATTCAAATATTGCTTCTTTTACTTGATCTTCTCTTAGCATACTACGTACAATATTAAATATAGTCGCTGTTCTTTGTGGGTTCATTTCTTTGTTTTTTTCTGTTAAAAAACTGATCTGATTGCCACCTTTAAACATGAGTCCAATGTTTTCCTTTGAAGAAAATGAAATTATGCTCTTTGGGGCCTTATAAGCCTGATTGTCTTTATAAATTTCCTTTAAAATGTTATGGAAATGTTCAGGACTTTTGATTTTCATTTCATAGGTTCCCGAAAACAATTCCTTAATCAGTTCTTTATTTTTGATATATGTTTCAGTATCTCCCTCAAAAATTATTACATTATCATATGTTTCATCTTTATAAATTGGTAATCTTTCACAAGTATATTTTAATATATCTTCTTCTGCCTGTTCGATAACATGAGAAACTTCATTACGATCCTCAACATAATTAGCCATTTGAACTTTAAGAACTTCAGTCATTGCGTCGCCTCTGTCAAATTTTTCCAGATACTCTTTATTAAAATATGGTGCAGTTTCTTCCCATGCGTCTATAAAATATTCGCTTCCTTCGGCCGCAAATTCATAAAATTTTTTTGTCGGATATTCAATTATAGGATCCAGATACTCCAATACTTCCAATACTGAATAATTGTCGTCATATTGTTTAAAGTGTTCTTTTGTTTCTTTTGCTATAAAAAAATCAAATTCTGTCATTTCGTTTTCTCCTTTATCTTGTTTTTGTTTTATTTTCCTGTTTTTGTTCTTTTAACTGTTTATCAGTAACTTTCCCATTTTTTATTTCAATTTTTGATTTAACTTTTCCTTCTGCTACTTCTTTTACAAAAACTGGCCTGTCAAGGTTTTTACTTAAGTCTTTCAATTCAGGAATATTTTTGTTTATATCGCTGTTTACAGTAACAATAAAATTACTGTCTGTCATTTCATATTTGGTGTTATTTATACTGTCCTTATATTCCAGAATAAGATCAGAAGTAAAAAGAAAGTTTTTGGAACATTCTGCAAAACATTCTTTAATCTGCTGTGGATTTTCAAGGGTATAACCATTTATGGGCTCTATCGTTAGCCTTATATTTGGAGCCTGTGCCACAAATTTATATTCAATATATTCATCAGGCACATTAATTTTAATTTTATTGAAATTATAATTTGAAACTCTACTTTTTATATAGTCTAAAATTCTTTTAGTTTCTTCGGGCCTTTCAATTGTGATGGAAACATCTCTATATTTTGTTAGTGTTTCAATTTCTTTCCAATTTTTTGAAAATTCTTCTTTCGTTCCATCAAAAGTGTAATTATTCTCAGTATTCTTTTTTAGATAAGGAATTTTATTAAGAACATATTTTTCAATATCTTTTTCCGCTTTTTCAATAGCTTCGTTAATCGTTTTACAATTTTCCGTATAATTTTTCGCATTGTATTCAAGTACAGCTTCCATTGCATATCCTTTATCATAACCGGCAACTTCTTTTATAGGCATTTCAGAAGCAAGTTCTTCCCAAGCGTTGAAAAAATTATCACTTCCTTCTTTTGCAAAATCATAAAATTTATCTGTCGGGTTATAAATTATTGGGGACCATTCATTTTCAAAAAAATCTTCTATTGAAATTTCCAGATCCGTTCTTTTAAATTCTTCTTTTACAGTTTTAGCAACGAAAAAATCAAAATCTGTATTTTCATCTCTATAATACATTTTATTCTCCTTTTTTCTTTTATTTTAACATATTTAAAGAATAAAAAGCAAAAATTGAATGAAATTTAAAAAAATGTTATAATTTTAAAAAAAGGAGAGCAATTTATGGAAATATCTAATAATGAAGAAAAAATATATGTTGAATGTTCAATTGATGAAATATATAACCCAAATTTTGAAAATAAATTTAAAAAATTAACAGAAGACCTGAAAAAATTCAAAAGCGATATACCATATAAAACACAAACCGGTTCTGCACGTTATATATTGAATGGTAAACAGGGACAGGTTAAGGAAATACATTTATATCTAGGTTTTATTGATGAAAAAGATTTACTGGAAGCACTTGAAGCTAAAAAAGTTACTGATAGAAAATTGTCATTAGGTTGTGAAAAAATGGCAAAAATTGGGAAGGAAATAATGGAACATTTTGAAATTTCAGAACCAGTTTTTCAATTCCAGTGTACAGCTGAAAAAGATTTTTCTTATGAAAAAGATGAAATTGAAATAAGAAAAATAAGACCTATTATGAGATATAAAATTGGTGAAGACATAATAAGGGCAGAATTAAGACAGAAACTGGGAGATGGAAACTATTATTCAGCCCATATCCAATGTGCCGAAGCACTTTCGAAATTTTCAGATAAATATGTAAAATTAAGAAGTGAGATTAAAGGAAACAAAGCTGTTGAAATATTCACGGATAACGAATATCTTGAAAACACTGTTAAAATTTCAGTACCTGAAGATAAGGTTAATATTGATTTTTTAAATTATGAACTTGAAACATTAAATTCCTGTCTTTCTAAAATGGGGAAAAATATGGAATTCTCAATTTCTTCAGGTATTTCAAGAATAGAACTGAAAACAAAAGATTATTTAACTACTGTAAGATTAAATGATGGGAATGAGCCTTATAATGATTTTGATTTTAACTTCCATATGGTTTCTCCAAGCCCTGTTAACAGAGATATAACAGTTAAATACAATGGTAACATAAAAAACATTGCCGGAAAGATTGAAAAAAATATCAATCAGACTGTTATGTATACTTCCGGAAAAAGTTTTATTGTTCCGTTGAAACTTCTGTTCAAGGAAGATAAAAAAGAAAAAATAAAACCAAAAGAAGTAAAGAAAAATAGTAAGGTTGAATATAGTGAAAAAGTACAGCAGAGACTATTATGATTCTCTCCAACTATGAAAAATAATACTGTCAACAGGTTAAGAAAAAAATAAAAAAGAACAGAAAACTGTTCTTTTTTTTATATTGCAACTTCAAGTTTTAATTTTGTATCTTTTGGATTATAATTTTTTAATTCATATTCATCCTGTTTAAAAGTATTAAATAATTCCCAAGCTTTTTTTAAACTTTTTTCAGGATTATTTATCCTTTCTGAAAAGTTTAAAGAAGGTCCCTCATATTCAATTGGGTCTATAAAAGCTTCATATTTAATGATTTTATTTGAATTTCTTGCTTTTTTACCTTCTTCATAAACATTTGGACTTAATAACTTCCATTCTTCAATAGTTTTTTCATTTGCTGTAAGATGTCTATCATATATATGAAGATCCTGTATCATATGAACAAATTTTCCAGGTTTAAGTCCACAGCACTGTGCAATAAGACATTGTAAAAAAGCATATTGTGTTTCATTCCAGCAACCGGGACCGGCAGCTACAAAGAAATCTCCTGAACGCTGTATCAATGTCATATGAAGAGTATCCTCTTCTACACTCCATAATGTTTCAAAAGCACAAGGTGGTAAATTTGTATCATTTAATTCTTCATAGTCATAAATATTTACAAGTAGCCTTCTGTCTTCAGGATTGTCATGTATCTGCTGAAAAAGATATTCTACAAGATTTAAATTTTCTTTTTCTCCAAATACTTCTGGATGTCTGTTTGTAAGTCCTTTATATTCTTTTGCAAGTATATATCCATAACTGTGCCCTATTGTTCCTGAATTTTTAAATTCCCATTCATTCCATATTTTACTGTTAAGTTCTTCAAGTTTGTTACTTCTTTTCTGCCATATCCAAAGTATTTCATCAATTGCGGCTTTATAATTAATATTTCTTAATGCAAGAATTGGAAAATTTTCCTTTATATTATAATTTTTAGTTACACTTTGATATATTCCTAATGTTCTTGCAGGAGCACCATCTTTCCAACGTGCTCTTGTCATTTTGTAAGTTCCCTCATTATATATTTCTTTTAACCTTGCTAAAAATTGGTAGTTTACTGCCATTTTTTATTCCTTTCTAATTCGGTTTTTGATTTTCCTCTTCTTCCGGGTTTTTAACAAAAATTCCTTCTTCATTCCAGTCAACAAGTTCAAGTCCAAAATTTTCTTTTAAAATTTGTGCACCATAGTTTTCTGCTTTTAAAACTACAAGGTGTTTTATGAAAGGGACATTCATAATTATTTCCATTTCATCTTCTTCTGTAAGTTTTTCATATCTTATTTGTGTTGCAAGGCAATAAATAAGTAAAGATCTTGTTATTGCATTTTCTAAAAGAACACGTTCACTTGCTCCGCTTTCATATTTTTCTTCTTCAGAAGTATCAACACCTTGACTTTCTAAATATAAATCCCATATTTCTTTGACAGCTTGTGCATTTTCTTTAATATTGCTTCTATTATTTACAGTATTTGCAATCAACTCAAAAGTTTCACAAGTTTTATAATGGGCTTCCGGAAAAAGATATTGAGAAGTTATTTTTGGAAGTTGCGATTTATTTTTAGTCAAGTTCTTCCTCCGTTTCAATTTCTGTTTCAGAAACCATATTTTCTTTTTCAACCCAGCTGTCAATAAGAAGTTTAATTCTTTTACTGTTTAATTCTTTGTCATGTTCTTTAAAATTTATTGAAAAATTTTCACTAAATTTACTCCATAAATTAGAAACATAATTTTCAAAATTTTCAGGAGAAACAATAAATTCATAAAAAAGATTTTCAATAATAGTTTCTGTATCACATAAAATAAATTTTATTTTATTTAGGTTAAAATTTGTCATGTTTTCAACTATCTTTAAAGAATTTGTAATATAAAGTTTTTCCTCAATTTTATTATTTTCATTATTTTCAGAAAACAGAAACCCTTTTTCGTTATAATCAAAACTATATTTTCCAGTTTTAAATGAAAATTCTTTCCCGGTTAAATCAGCAAAAGAAATTTTAATATTTGAATTTTCAGCAGGTATTACTGAAATAATATTTGAAAATCCTGCCTCAATTGTTTGATTTACATTTTTCTGACATATAAATTTATTGTTTTCTTTAATGACTTCACCTTTTTCAACAACTTGCTGAACAAAGCTGTTCCAGAATTGTTTTCTATAATTTATAGGTAAAGCAGGTTTCAGTTCCTTTCCTATTTCAATTGTTTTTTTAAATAAATCATTAAATCCCATAACCGACTTCCTTTCTCTTTTTATTATGCTTTATTATAACATTAATTTTGAAAATTTTCAAGATTTTTTTTAGTAAAGTTCCCAGTAAAGAGAAAAAAACTTTTTTCTTATATTGCTTTTTCCACCTATATCTTCAAGTGAAAATTTCTGTCTTCTGTATTTTTTCGAAGCAAGTTTTTTTAATCTCTTTTTTTCTTCTTTCATTGAAGAATAATGTAATCTTTTGTCATTTTCATCATAATAATAACCAATAAATCCAACATGTTTTGATAATCTGTAATTGAAAATACTTTTCCCTGTGTTTTGGCTTGTTTCAGAATAACCATTTTCTTTAAGTATTCTTTTTTTTAGTTTTAAGTTGTATCTGACTTTCTGTCTGTTCATAAAAAAGCTCCTTTCAGTAATTGTCATGAAAATATTATAACAGAAAAACACAATAATTTCAATTTTTTTATTTACTTTTTGTTTTGAAAATGATATAATTTTTTAGTTAAAGGAAGGAGAAAAAAATGAATCTTTTGGAATGGATTAAAAAAAGCCTTGAAAGTTATTTTTTAATAAAAAATATTTTAATAGCAAGTGGAAGTATATGTATTTTTATTTCATGGCTTCTGATAATGAAATTTAAAAAAAGAAACATAATAAGCATTTTGTTATTTCTTATTATGGGAATAATTCCTATATATGTTTCAGGACTTATGGAAATGAAAGACATTATAAAGGAATATAACAATCACCCGGAAATATTCAATAAAAAAACAGATAATTTAAAAGAAATTTTAAAAGAGGTTAAAACTAAACTTTTAGAATTTCAAAATATTCAAATTGAAAGTAGAGAAAAAATAAGGAAAATTGTTAAAAAACAAAAAATAAGTTTTTCAGAAGAACAGATTGATTATGTTGCTAAAGGATATGCAACTGAAAAGCTAAATATTCCAATGATTGAACCTTATGTAATTTCAGAAGAAAAACGTTTTGGCAAAAAGACAGCAAATAAACTTTTTCCAAAATTAGGTATAAAAAGGCAGAAAGAAATTTTTGGTATTGACGAATAGGAAAAAAATTATAAAAGATCAAAAAAGTTAGTTTAATTTTTTATTATTTTTTAAAAAAAGAATATTTTATTTTCATTTAATTGGAAATTGTTTTAACAAACAAAAAAAGGACTTATAATCCTTTTTTGTTATCTTTTTTGTTTTTGAAAATATTATTTTTTAAAGAAAAATAAATTTCTGCTGTTGCTATTAACATTCCGATTGAAATATATAAAGGAATGAAAGTTTCAACCCAAGTCAGTTTAGAATAATTTAAAAGTTTTAAAAAAATTAAAAGAGTTTGTGCAATATCAAAAATAATATTCCTTATTTTTATATAATTGCTTTTTTCACTTTTTATTAATTTAAAAACATCAAAAATATCATAAATCAAAATTAAAATTGCTATTGCTTTCATATTTTCCCTTTCTTATAACTTTTTTTTATTTCATTTTATTTTTACCATTTTTATGGTATCAAATTTTATTTTAAAAGTCAATAAAAAATATGTTTTTTAAACAAAACGTTTTTTAGGATAAAAAAACAATTAATTTTTAAGTTTTTTTATAAAAATTTGCAAAATATAAAATTTGACAAAATATTTTTAATATGCTATAATTAGTTGTAAAATTAAAATCCGGATGATGAACCTTATGATATTATTTTAGAAAGATTAGGGAAAGAAATTTCTGATAAAGTAAGAGAAGAGTTTGCATATGGACTTTTGAAAGAAACTTTTGAATATGGAGGATAAAAAAACATGAAATATATAAAAAGATTAATAATCAAGAAATTCAACGGAATGGAAAAGACACTTGATATTGAATTTAATAAAGGAATAAATGTTTTTGTTGGAATGCATGGTTGTGGTAAGACACTTGTGATTAAAACAATTATTGCTTTGATAAATGAAAATCTTGTAGCATTAAAAAGTTATTCTGTTGGAGATACCAAACTAATTTTTGAAAATGGTGAAACAATAGTTTATGACACTTATACGAATACAATTAGGAAAAGTTCTGACATTTTGTTAAAACCCGCTTTTGAAAATGGAGTTGCAGATACAAAAGAAAACTTTAAAAATATTTTTGCTCATTCAAATGAAAAATTAAAAGAAACCAAAAATCAAATAAATAAGATAATAAATCCAGATTTTGAATTTAAAACCAATAAAATTGAAACAAAAGATGACGAAAACTTTATTGAAATAGCATATTATAAAGGAAGCCAAAAACAAGTTTCATATTTTGATGAAAAAAATACTTATGTTGCAGCTTATGAAAAAACTGGAAATTTTGTTATGAGATCACAGATGAATGATTTTTTGCTTCTTGATGAACCGGAACAAGGATTGTGTATTGAATGGCAAAAGGAACTTTTACCTACCTTAAATGAAAATGTAAATCAGATAATTTGCATGACACATTCACCATTTATTTTTAAATTGGAAGAAAAATGGAATGTTTCAGAACTTGAAAAACATTTGATAGATGTAACAGAAGAAAAATAAAAACATAAATGATACTAAAGGAGAAAAAAATGAATTTGAATGAAGCAAAGAAATTTATTAACGAGTTTATTGAAAATTCAAAAGAAAATTTTGAAGTGAAAGAAGGCAACGAACAAGTTATAAACATTTTTGAAAAAGACACAGCCCATAATATAAAAACAGAATTTTCAGGAATGTCATTTTTTATAGATAATGAAAAAATTTTAATATATTTAATAAAATTTAAAAAAAATGAAAAAGGGGAACTTGAAAAAACTCAAATGGATTTGCTACCTTCCCTTGAAGAAATTAATCTTTCAGATGCTTATAAATATGATAACCTTATATTTGCCTTTTTTGCAAAAAAACTTCTGCTTTCGGCAATTGAAAAAGCAAAGTTTTATTCTGAACTAGGCGAAATAGTTATAGCCATGGAACTTGATAAGAAAATTGGACATGTTGTTGAAAATTTAAAGGAGATGGAAAAGAAAAAAATTGAAAAACTGAATGAAAAATTTAATTGTTATTTTTATTCATTCAGAAAATTTAATGTCAATCCATTTATGAGAGCAAGTAGACATTTCAAAAATTTGAAAGTTCCATTTATAACTGATAAAGTTGAAAAATATGAAAATTTTATCAGTTATATTGAACAAATTAACATTTTTTTAAAAAAAGAAGAATCAATTGATCTTGTAACTGAAAATATATTGAAAAATTTTTTTGAAAGATACAATATTTCTTTTGAAAATAGGGATTCTGTTCTTCTTCATCAGTTTTTAAGAGTAAGAGTTGGAATATTTATTCAGTACTGGGAACTTATAAAAGATTACAGAAGTACAGAAGAGGAAGCATTTAATATTCTTATGTTGCTTTACAGAAAAGGAAAATGGAACGACTTTATGGAAAATAGACGTTTTTATAATTTTGTTTTTAATCAGCTGGAAAAAGAATTAGATAAAAAACATACAATTAGTGAAATTTCTGAAAGAATAGACAGTGAAAAAATCAAAAAATTTGAAGAAGGGTTCAAGAAACTTTTAGAACTATTTTAAAAATAACAGAAAAAAATTAAATTAAATAAAGAACCAAAGAAATTTACAATAAAATACAAATTTTATATTTTCTTGAAAAATTCAAGATATAATGTAAAAAAATCATAAGCAGAATTAATTTTCTGCTTTTTTTATTTATTAAAAAAATGTTAAAATATTTTATAATTTTTACCTTCATAAAAATTATTCAGTTATTAAAAAAAATAAAAACAAGTAAATGTTGCCAAAAGTGCTAGTACTAGCGCTTTTGGCATTCAACTTTATTTCCTTATATTTTTATTATAAAATTTAAAAATGAAATATTTTTAAAATGAAATTCTAATTGTTTTTTTGAAGAATTTATGTTATTTTAAAACTATAAACTAATTAATGCAAGATTTTTAAAATAAAAAGGTAAAATAGAATAAAAAAATACTACAAATAATTTTTATGTTTTTTCATAAAAGGAAGGAAATATAATGAAAGAAACAAATTTAAGTTTATTTGAAAACTTTGAACCGAAAAATAATGATTTATTATCAAAAGAAATGGAAACAGAAAAAAGAAAGCGTTCAACACTTTTTACTATATTAAATGGAGAAAAAGCAGATTTTGCAATTGAAGAAATTTTTGACCACAAAAAATTTAATTCGATAAAAGCTGTAACTTTCTCACTTGATTCCAGTTTTACAAATAAATATCTTTCAGGATTTGAAAATGTGAACCTTATTATAGGAATTCCTGATGCAGATGTACAGAAGCGTGGACTTGAAGCTTTTAGAAATATTATTGATGCCAATAAAAAGATGCTTAAAAGGGAGCAGATTACATTCTTTGAGAGTTTATCAAGAGAAAATCAGGAAAATGTTCTTGAAAGAAAATGGGAAATAAAAGTGCCTCTAAAATCTTCAATTCATTGCAAGTTCTATTTGCTTGAATCTGAAACAGAGAAAAGATTGATAATAGGTTCAGCAAATTTATCCAATCAGGCGTTTTCAGAAAAAAGCAGTCAACATGAGAACATCGTTATCTTTGACAATGATAATTTAATGTTTGAAAACTATAAAGAATATTTTGAATTTCTTAAAGAAGAATGCATGGATTTTATTCCAAATTTGTTTGTGAAAAAAGCAAAAAAAATTAAAATTCTTAATAAAAAAAATGCAACAGATGAGGAACTTGAAAAAGCAGCCCCTATAAACTTTACTTTTTCTGAAAAAGAAGGGCTTATGACGGAAATTGCGAAAGATTTCTTTGAAAAATTCAGTAATAATTTTCTTGAACTTGACAAGGAAGAAACAGAAAAAGAAGGTGGAATTATCGATCAGATGAAATCAATAAAAAGTCATTATGATACTTTTGAAAAAGAAATGGAAAAAGAAAAGCAGTTTGAAAAAGGAAGCTACGAAATAGTAAACGACTATATTTCCTCACGAAAAGTCTCAAAGCAGGACAACGTATTGACAAAGCCTTTAAAATTTGCCGAAAGGATAAAAGAAAAAATAAAACTTAAAACTGCTCCTAAAATAAAAAAGCATGTAAGTGACAGGGAAAAGATGATATTGCAGGAAAATGATATGAGCGATACTGATTCAGGACTTTATCTTATTGAAAAGGTAACAAAAACAGATGAAAATGGAAAAGAAATTCCAGGATATCCAAGTAAAGATGGAGAACAACCTAAGGAAGATATTCCAGGA
>ERZ772910.393-NODE-393-length-26109-cov-7.591617_pt1 | contig 26109 bp, 24 predicted proteins | sample MGYA00511357_ERZ772910 | MGnify/ENA primary metagenome ERZ772910 (study PRJEB29015, sample SAMEA2738096) | human oral metagenome | biome: human oral; feature: human-associated habitat; material: saliva | place: China | collected 2193 ... | reverse complement strand
TTTTAATGCCAATCGCTGAGACTGCGGTAGTCGATCCATTTGCGCAGATCCCAACTCTCTCAATTCGTTGTAGTATTTATGAACCAACGACTATGCAAAGCTATGATCGTGACCCGCGTTCAATTGCTATTCGTGCCGAAAACTATATGCGTTCAACCGGTATTGCGGATCAAGCATTCTTTGGTCCAGAACCAGAGTTCTTCTTATTTGATGATGTACGTTTTGATGTATCAATGAACCGTGCTTCTTTTGCCGTTGATGATATTGAGGCTGCTTGGAACACCAACAAAAAATACGAAGGTGGTAACAACGCTTATCGTCCACTGAAAAAAGGTGGTTACTGTGCAGTTGCTCCAATTGATACGGCACACGATATTCGCTCTGAAATGTGTTTGATTTTAGAAGAAATGGGCTTAGTAGTAGAAGCACACCACCATGAAGTGGCGACTGCGGGCCAAAATGAAATTGCAACGAAATTCAACAGCTTAACTTTAAAAGCAGATGAAACACAAATCTATAAATATGTGGTGCAAAACGTTGCGTTAGAACATGGTAAAACCGCTTGCTTTATGCCAAAACCAATCACAGGTGATAATGGTTCGGGCATGCACTGTAATATGTCATTAAGTAAAGACGGTAAAAACATTTTCCAAGGTGATAAATATGCCGGTCTTTCTGAAACCGCACTTTATTACATCGGCGGTATCATTAAGCATGCTAAAGCATTAAATGCATTCACTAACCCAAGTACGAACTCATATAAACGTTTAGTGCCAGGTTTTGAGGCACCAGTATTGTTGGCTTACTCTGCAAGTAACCGTTCTGCTTCAATCCGTATCCCTGCAGTAACCAACCCGAAAGCGATCCGTATTGAAGCGCGCTTCCCAGATCCACTGGCAAACCCATATCTTGCATTCGCCGCATTATTAATGGCAGGTCTTGATGGCGTGGTAAACAAAATTCACCCAGGCGATGCAATGGATAAAAATCTTTATGATCTTCCACCAGAAGAATTAAAAGATATTCCAGCGGTAGCGAGCTCACTAGAAGAAGCATTGAATTCATTAGAAAAAGACTATGAATTCTTAACGCAAGGTGGCGCATTTGCTAAAGACTTTATCGAAGCATTTATTAGCGTTAAACGTAAAGACGTGGAACGTTTAAATATGACACCACATCCGGTTGAGTTTGAGATGTATTATGCTTAATTAATATATAATTAATTGATTTTAATGTATAAAAGGTATCATTTGCCAAGTGATGCCTTTTTTTATTTATATCAATAACTTATTTTGTTATTACGATTAGTTATTTTTCATTAAGATTATTTTAATTCCCTTGTTAGAGCAGGGGAACTCAGGTAGAATGCAGTAAGTTTATAGTATATTCAATTGACCTGAAAGGATTAATAATGAGTGATAGTCGTTATCAAAAACTAAATGAGTCGGATGAGATTGATTTGGTTGAATTAGTTAAAAATCTGTGGAAGAAAAAACTATGGATTATTTTATCAGCCTTCGTTTGTACCGCCATTGCGGCAGGCTATACTTTTACAGCTAAAGAGCAATGGACATCTAAATCAGTAGTAATTGCGCCCAAGGCGGCCAACTTAGGCGATTATTTGTCATTTCGTAGCGAATATGCATCTATTCTAGATATCAAAGATTTTTCTCAAGATAAAGTTTCAGAAAAGGTATTTAATGACTTTAAAACAGCTTTATTTTCACGTAGCTTGAAAGAGGCATTCTTTTCTCAATCAGCCTGGTTTAACACTTATGCAGCCAAAAATGCTAATTCCGAAGAAGCTAAACAAAAGCTGTTATCTAATTTGGTAGATAAAAATCTGATTGTTACCATACCAGATCCTAGAAAAGATCCAAATTCAATTGGTGTGAATGTTAGTTTTGCTGCTGAGACTCCAAAAGATGCGCAGAATGTATTATTGGACTATATTCAATTTGTAAACCAATGGGTGCTTGCTGAAAATAAAAAAGACTTTCTAGCGAATATTAATTTGGTTCTTAATGGATTAGATGTTCAGAAAAACAAGATTGAACGAGATACGGAAACTGTGCGTCAAATTCAGTTAGAAAACCTTACAACGGCATTAGATATCGCAAAATCAGCAGGGATTAAAGATTATTCAAAATCTTTAAGTGGCAACGTAAGCGTACCAGAAGTATTGTTAGGTGATGCGAAGGTACCATTTAGTGATTCAAAACTCAGTGATGGCTCATATTTATTTATGTTGGGAGAAAAGTACTTGCAAGCTCAAGTTGATACCTTGAAAAATGCACCTTTAGTCTATCCGCAGAATTATTATAATATTGAAAAACAAGTTAACTTATTAAATGTATTAGAGAAAAAAGTAGAGAAAGAAGGAGCTGTTAGTGGATATTATTATTTAAGTTTACCAGATTATCCTGTGATTAAAGATAAGCCTAAGACATTGTTAATTATTTTAGCCGCTTTTTTAATAGGTTTTATTTTGTCAATTTTATTTATATTAACTAAAGAATATTATAAGGGTAAGAAATGAATAAACTAGTCATGAATCTCTTGGATTCTGTTTCTGAAAATTTAATTAATGGAGATAAAATTAATATTTCAGAACTAAAAGAATCAACCGTAATGATTACAGGTGCTTCAGGATTTATTGGGTCAATGTTAGCTAATTTGTTTTTATATCTAAATGAAAAATTTGACTATAACATTAAGCTAATTCTCAATGTTAGAGATAAATCAAAATTGTCTTTGCTCAAAGGTGATAGCGAGTGCTCTGATTTTATTCAAGTTCTTGAGATGCCTGTTGAAGATCTAGAACTTGAGGATTTGAATATTGATTATATTTTTCATTTGGCTGCACCAACTCAATCCAAATATTTTGTAGATTATCCAGTTGAAACTGCTGATAGCATAGTTTTTGGTATAAAGAAAGTTTTAGAGCTATCTAGGGTTAATAATGTAAAGAAATTATTAAACTTTTCTACAATGGAAATTTATGGAGATACTGATGATTATACTACACCACAAAAAGAAGAATTTTTATGCCATTTAGATTTATATAAAGAACGTAGTTCCTATCCTGTATCTAAGAGAATGGCTGAACATTACTGCTATTTGTATAGCAAAGAATTTGATGTAAATGTTGTTTCATTAAGATTGGTCCAGGTTATTGGCCCAGGAGTTAATGTTGATGACAATAGGGTATTTAATCAATTTGCAAAGTCTGTTATTTATAATTCTGATATCGAGCTAAATACTGATGGTTCTCAGAAGTTAGCATTTATTCATATTGCTGATTTACTAGAAGGTATCTTTTATGTTTTATTCTCAAATATTAATGGCGAAGCTATTAATATAATAAATAGTAGTAATTTTGGAGGGGTTGATACTATTAGAAAACTTGCTGAATATTCAGCTAACGTACTAGCCAAGAATAAGATTAAAGTATGCTTTAATATTGATAGTAAGATTAATAAGAAATATATCACCTCAAAAAGGGTTTTAAATTCTGATAAGTTTTATAGACTAGGATTTGTTCCTAAAATTACAATTGAACAGTCTATGAAAGAACTTGTGACTTATCTAATTGAAGAAGGTGTGTAATATGCAGCTATTTAATATCGAAGATGCAAGTTATCAAGAACTTAGGGTAGTGCAAGAGAAATTATTAGAACTATTGAAGTTTTATGATTCTTTTTGCAAAAAGCATAATTTAAAATATTGGCTTGCGGGTGGCTCTATGATTGGAGCTATACGAGAGGGGGGGATTATTCCATGGGATGATGACATTGATGTTTTTATGCCAAGGGAGGATTATGAGAAATTCATAGAATTGTTTAAAAATAATAATGTAGATTCTCATTATGCTTTGGCTCAAACAACCCCACGAGAAAACTACCATTTTACGTGTATTGGATTACACGACCTCAGAACAACATTCATTAACGAGCACTCAAAAAATGAAGATATAATGCATGGCTTCTATTTAGATATTATGCCCATGGATTATGCCGCATCTAGTAAATTAGGGCGATTTAAACAAACTATTAGTGCTATTCTATACGATTTATTTATTGTTCAGAGACCTGCAAGAAATCAGGGGAAATTTATGTATTTTTTAACATTAGTAATTTTAGCTAGTGTACCAGGAAGAGCATTTAAATATAGAATTGCTAAATTTTTTGAGAAATTGATGATTATTAATAAGACTGATAAAACAACAAAAATGGTAGAGTTAGTTACAAACGTTAAGGCATTATTCCGATATCATGATTTATCTATTTTTGATAAAACGATTGATGTTAAATTTGAAGATAGTCTTTTCCCTGTGCCCGCAGGTTATGATCAGTATTTAAAATCTTGCTTTGGTGATTATATGTCTTTGCCAGATAAAAATTCTAGAAAGCCTAAACATAAGACGGTATTTATTGATACAGAAAATTCATATCTGAATTATAAGGGTATTTATTATTTGAAGGGGGAAAAATAATGAACATTGCGATAATTTTTGCAGGTGGAACCGGACAGAGAATGGGGAATAAAGATATTCCTAAACAATTTCTAAAAGTTAGAAATAAAGAGATCATTATTCATACACTGGATGTATTTGAGCGTTCGGGTGATATCGACAAGATTATCTGTGTTTGTTTAGAATCATGGGTAGATTATCTTAGTGAGGCGATAGCTAATAATAATTTTACTAAAGTTGTAAAAGTTATTCCTGGTGGCGTTAATCCTCAACAATCCCAATATTTTGGATTGCTAGAAGCTAGTAAGCATTCAAATAGTAAGAATGATGTGGTATTAATTCATGATGGTGTTCGTCCATTAATTGATGAGAAGCTTATTCGCGATAATATTGATATGGTTAAATCAAAAGGTAGTGCAATAACGTATTCGCAAGCAATAGAGACTGTAGTTGAGATTAGAGAAGATGATAATAAAATAATTAATATTCTAGATCGCAAGAAATGTGTTATGGCTAAAGCACCTCAATCTTTTTTATTGAAGAATATTTTGGATGCACATACTAAAGCTATTCAAGATTCTAGATTAGATTTTATTGATAGTGCTTCAATGATGCACCATTACGGTTATCCGTTACACCTAGTATTAGGTGATACGACTAATATTAAAGTGACGACTCCTATTGACTATAAAATGCTTAAAGCAATCTATGAAGATTAATTTATGCTTCCATATTATGTTTTTTTTACCTTATTAATTTTTTGTTGTTTCACAGAGGTTTACACAGAAGGTAGAGTAAATAAGCTACTTTACCCTTTTGTTTTTTTTATTTATTTATTCTTTTTTGGTTTTAGAGGCTTTGTTGGTTGGGATGTTATTAATTATTATGCGAATTATCAATATAATGAACATGATACATTCGAAGTAGGATATTCTATACTGGTCGATTTATTTAGATGTTTTGATTTTAATTATTTCTCATTTGTCTTTTTTATAACATTACTCCAATCAATAGGTTTTTTCTTCTTTTTTAGAAAGTATTCTCCATATCCCATAGTATCGTTATTAATTTGTATTTCAATGAATGCTATGCATCTACAGATAGAAACATTAAGGCATACTTTTTTATTAGTCATATTTCTAAACTCTATTGAATTTTTAAAAAATAGAAATTTTATATGCTATAGTATCAGTATGCTATTGGCTTTCTGTTTTCATAAGTTTGCTCTTGTTCTTTATCTTTTATATTTCTTATATCCGCTTTTAAATAGAAAAAAAATTGATTTTATTATCAATTTAGTATTATTTTTAGGATTTGTTTTATTTATTTTTGGGCTATCTCCTATACACATAATATTAAATACTCTTAGCATTCTAATTCCATCACTGGAAAAATCATATATTTTAGGTAAATTATTTGAATATGCAAATAATGAATTTTACTCTGGTAATTACTCTAATTTTATTATTAAGGTTGCTTTTTTCTTCATTATTTGGACTCCTGTCCTTATGTCAAGAAATAAAATACTAGAATTTTTAAAAGGAGATCTTTTTTTCATTAAGATGTTTAAACTTTCTCTAATAATATTCTTTTACACATATCATCTAAAAGTTGTTTGGTTAAGGGTTTATGTGCTAACTTTTTCTTTTCCTGTTTGGATTTTATTGGCGATTGCAATTAAGGTTAATAGAAATATATTGAAAACAGTATATTTATTATCTATCTGTTCTATTTTAATGTTTAGAATTATTCATACTGTGAATAGTTATCCTTATTTATATTATAAAAATATATTATTTCAAAATGATTCTTATACTGAAAGAAAATATATAGTGAATGAATTTGATAAACAAGTTGGGAATGTCTATTAATATGAAAAATATTCTCTTGCTTAATTTTATTATGAGAATGATTAGAATTCTCATGGGTGGGGTATTTACCTTCTTTCTTTTAAAGTTTTCAACTAATATTTTTTCTCCAGTGGAGATTGGAGAGATAGATTATGCAAATACGATTATATTGTATATTTCTTCTATAGCATCATTAGGGATTAATAATTATGGTATAAGAGAGACGGCATTAGTGTCAAATAATAAGGAAAGGCTATCATATTCGACAATAGAGCTTCTCCTTATTATATTTATTACAACTCTCATTGGGTATGTTGTACTATTTCTGATGATATATGGGTTTGGTTTCTTCTCTAATATAAAGACATTGTTGCTTATTATGAGTGTAAATATTTTACTTATGAATTTAGGCATAAATTGGTTTTATATTGGAATAGAAGAGCAAACTTTTATTACAATTAGATTTGTTATTGTTCGCTTTGTTGTTGCAATATTATTATTATTATTAGTTCATAATGAAAATGATTTTATTATTTATGTTATACTATACACTTCTATTGAGGGAGGTATGGGTATTTTAAATATGTTATTTTTGCCTAAAAGGATTAATTTTGGAATTGATTTTAGAAAGTTAAACTTAAGGAAACATATTAGGCCGCTCTTAACGATCTTTGTTGGTAGTATTTCTATAATTATTTATAATCAGTTAAATGTTGTAATGCTTTCAAGTTATTATCCCGATAGAGTGGCTTTTTTTTCTATACCTAATCAAGTTATTTATTTTATTGTAGTATTGGTTACATTATTAGTTCCTGTGTTAATGCCAAAAGTTGTTCAAGCTATAAATCAGCGAGATTATGATGTTGTGGATAAATACTCGGTTCTTTCTTTGCAGTATATACTATTTTTCGCATTGCCTATTATTTGCTATATTATGGTAATGTCAAAGGAAATAACTTTGATGTTATCTAGTGACTCTTTTTTAGATGCTCAAGAACCGTTCAAATATTTTTCTGTAACTATACTTCTTGTTGCTTTAAATAATTTTTTTGGTCTTCAAATACTCTATTCTTATAATAAAGAAAAAATTTATTCTTTAGTGATATTTTTTACGCTTTTAATAAATATTATATTAAACTTCCTATTTATTCCTGTGTATAGGGAGAATGGTGTTGTTATATCAACAATATTTTCTGAAATATTAAAAGCTTTAGTATTGTATTTTTATAGTCGACGTTTTATTAAGGGTGTTAAGTTGTTTTCATTTAAGTTTTTAAAGTACTTTATTGCTAGTTCAATTATGTTGATTCCAATATTTTTTATATCCGCTTTAGAACTAAAATATACAATGGAACTAGCCATATCTTTTTTTATAGGGAGTGCATCGTATTTGTTAGTGTTATACCTTCTTAAAGAAGAGCTTGTTTCACTTTGCATACAAAAAATCGGTTCTTTTATCTCTCGTTTTTAATATGCTAGAATGCTCTTGTAGAATAACTAAATTTATTAAAAGGATAAAAATATGAAAATTCCATTTTCCCCTCCATACGTTAATGAAGATGTGATCAATGAAGTTGTAGATTCTTTACGTTCAGGCTGGATTACCACGGGACCTAAAGTTAAAGCTTTAGAAGAAGAAATTAAACAATTCTCAGGGGCTAAAGAAGTACTTTGTGTAAACTCTTGGACTTCTGCAGCGATAATGATGCTTCGTTGGTTTGGAGTAAAAGAGGGTGATGAGGTGATTGTGCCTGCTTATACTTATAGTGCAACAGCTTTAGCGGTATTGCATGCGGGAGCTAAGCCAGTAATGGTAGATACTTCAGAAGATTTTAATATTTCTTTGGATGCGATTAAAAAAGCAATTACACCAAGAACGAAAGCTATTATGCCTGTTGATATTGCTGGGTTCCCTTGTGATTATGATGAAATTATGGATTTGGTAAAATCTTCAGAAATTCGACCGCTCTTTAAGGCTGAAAGCGAGAATCAAGAAAAACTTGGCCGTATTTTAGTATTGAATGATGCTGCACACTCTTTAGGTGCTTGGTACAAAAAGGGCATGAGAACAGGAAGTGAAACCGACATTGCTATTTTCTCATTGCATGCCGTAAAAAATGTTACAACAGCTGAAGGTGGTGCAATTTGTATTAACTTACCAGCACCTTTTGATAATGCTAAACTCTATGGTGAGCTTCGCCAAATGGCATTAAACTGTCAAACTAAAGATGCTTTCTCTAAGAGTAAAGCCGGTGGTTGGCGATACGATATTACTGGCCTAGGTATGAAAATTAATATGGCAGATGTGAATGCAGCGATCGGCTTAGCACAAATTCGTATTTACGAAGATTTATTGAAAGAACGTAAACGTGTTTTTGATACTTATGGCGAAGCATTTAAACAATATGATTGGGCAATTTTACCACCATCAAAACAAGATGAAAAAGAGACTTCATATCACTTATATGCTTTACGTATTAAAGATTTTACTGAAGCGCAACGAGATGCGATGATTGATGAAATAGCTAAGAGTGAAGTGGCTGTAAATGTTCACTTTATCCCAATGCCAATGCTTACTTTATTTAAGAACTTAGGGTATAAAATTGAAGATTACCCGCAAGCATATAATAACTATAAGTGTGAGATTTCTCTTCCTATCTATCCTCAATTAACAGATGAGCAGGTGAAATTTGTAATTGATACTGTTGTTAATGCCTATAATAAGGTTAAGTAAAAGTGATTCGTTTTTTTGATTTTATTCTAAGTTTAGTTGGGCTAGTTGTTCTAGCCCCTATTTTCATTGTATTAGCTATTTGGATTAAGATTGATTCAACAGGTCCCGTCTTTTATAAGCAAGTGCGAGTTGGACAGAATGGTATCGATTTTGGCCTGTTTAAGTTTCGCTCAATGGTGGTTGATGCTGATAAAAAAGGGTTAATCACTGTAGGTGGTCGAGATCCTAGAATTACCCGTTCAGGTTATTTTATTCGTAAGTATAAACTTGACGAGTTACCACAGCTGATTAATGTACTAGTTGGAGATATGAGCTTAGTTGGTCCTCGTCCAGAGGTAAGAAAATATGTTGACTTGTATACTGATGAGCAACAAAAAGTACTTTCTGTAAAACCAGGTATTACAGATTATGCTTCAATTGAATATATGGATGAAAATGAGATTTTGGGGAAATCAAGCGATCCTGAGAAAACATATATTGAAGAGATCATGCCTGAGAAGATTAAATATAATATGAAGTACATTCAGAATAAAAATGTATCAGAATACTTTAAAATAATCTTTCTAACATTGTTGAAGATTGTTAGGTAGATTATTTAACCAATTTTACTAACTTAAGGATATTTGTATGATTTATTCTCTAGTATTTGGAATGTCGAGAACTAAAAAGAGAGTAATTAGTCTTTTTATTGATGTGGTCTTATTGATATCTGCATTTTTTCTAGCTTACTGGACTCGACTAGGCGGCATAGTTGCATTTGACAATACAGAAATTTGGATAACTCTATTATGCACAATTGCGATAACTCTTTTTACATTTATTAAATTAGGGCTTTATCGTGCGGTCTTACGTTACATATCTTTTAAGGCTTTAGCAATGGTGGCTGGAGGTGCTTTTGTTTCAGCTGTTAGTCTTATTTTCTTTTCTTTCTTCATTGATTCAGATATACCTAGAACTGTACCTATTATTTATTTTTCCTATGTGTTCTTGCTATGTGGTAGTGCAAGAATGCTGGTTCGCTATTATGTTAGTTTAATTTTAGATAAAGATAATGAATCTGTTTTGATTTATGGCGCCGGTGCAACAGGGCGTCAACTAGCTGTGTTACTTAAACATGCTTATCGCTATCGCATTCGTGGATTTATTGATGATAACACTAAGCTACATGGAAATTATCTTTTAGGAAATAAAATATTTTCGCCAAATGATATTTCAAAACTTGTTCAAAAATATAATGTTAAAGTTATTTTGTTAGCGATTCCTAGTGCGTCACGTAGCGAGCGTAAGACAATAATTGATAGCTTAATTCCTTTAAAAATTAAGGTCCAAACTATTCCGGATATGGAAGATATCTTGCAAGGGAATGCAAAAATTGATGAGCTACGAGAAGTTCACATTGAGGATTTGTTAGGTCGAGAGCCAGTATTACCAAATAAAGATTTATTACAGAAAAATATTCTTCGTAAATCTGTTATGGTAACAGGAGCTGGTGGTTCAATTGGCTCTGAGTTATGTCGTCAAATTATTTTAAATGAGCCAAATGCTTTAATTTTATTTGAACTTTCAGAATTTTCTCTTTATTCCATTCATCAAGAGTTATTAGAGATTGCGAAGAAAAATAATATTACAAACACTAAAATTTATCCTGTTTTAGGAAATGTACAGGATATTGAACGCCTAGATCGCGTTTTATCTCATTTTAGTGTTGATACTATTTATCATGCTGCAGCATATAAGCATGTTCCTTTGGTTGAGTATAATGTGATTGAAGGTGTTAAAAATAATGTATTTGGTACATATAATGTTGCAAGATGCGCCGCAGAACATAATGTGAAATCGTTTGTACTCATTTCAACAGATAAAGCAGTTCGCCCAACAAATGTGATGGGGGCGAGTAAGCGTATGGCTGAGCTGTGTTTACAGGCGTTATCAGAACAATTGAAAGACTATCAAACTTGTTTCAGTATGGTTCGTTTTGGTAATGTATTGGGCTCATCAGGTTCAGTTATTCCCTTGTTTAGAAAGCAAATTCTAAAAGGTGGTCCTATTACTATTACACACCCTGATATTATTCGTTATTTCATGACTATTCCTGAAGCAGCTCAGCTTGTTATTCAGGCTGGAGCAATGGCAAAAGGTGGTGATGTTTTCATTTTAGATATGGGAGAACCAGTTAAAATAGTGGATTTAGCTAAAAACTTAGTTCAGTTGTCAGGGCTATCGATTAAGGATGAAAACAACTCGAAAGGTGATATTGAAATTACTTATACTGGGTTGCGACCAGGAGAGAAATTGTATGAAGAGTTGTTAATTGGTGGTGATAACGTTCGTAAAACAAGTCATCCTCGTATTATGACAGCTGAAGAGGTTTATTTACCATTTGAACAACTATCAGACGTGTTGCTTGAATTAGAGGAGGCTTGTAAAGCTGCAGATTATATTGCTATTCGTCAAACATTGTTAAATGCCCCTACAGGCTTTAAGCCTACGACAGAAATTGTAGATGTATTATATAAGGATTAAGATTTATGCATAATATAGGAATTTTCCCTAAGTTATTTATTAATGCATCTATATTTTTATTTTTTACTTTACTTTTGATGTTCCCTAAAGGATATAACTACGGTTCGACGGCCTTATTAGTTTTAAGTATATTATTTTTGTGTTATTTGCTCTATAAGAGAGTAGGTTTTTTAGAGGTGGTAAGGCAGAATAAAGCCATTTTTTCAGTGACTACTTTTTATTTTTTAGTTTCACTTTTCTTTATTTTCTTTCATGGGGAAAAAATTAAGCTAATAGATAATCCATTAAGAGCATTTTTATTTCTTTCTGTGATTATTTTTATAGTTTATAGTTCAGTTAAGTTTGATATTTTGCTCTATAGCATTCCTTTGGGTTCTTTTATTTCAGGTATTGTAGCGCTCTATCAGTATTATATTTTAAGCTTAGAAAGTGCTTTTTATAACCAAATGAAGATCCAGTCTGGGGATATGGCGATGTCATTAGGCTTATTTAGTTTTGTTATTGCATTTCATTTATTAGATGTAAATAAATATAAGCAGAAACAGATTGCGTTAGTAATCCTCTTTGGAATATTCGGAGTTTTAGCAAGCCTACTTTCTTTTGCTAGAGGAGGATGGGTTGGAGTTCCAATTTTATTACTAATTATTATTTTCTTATATAGACATTTATTATCTAAGAAACTTCTATTAGGTGGAATCACTTTTTTATGTATTATCTCAGTAGTATTAACAGTAAATAATAAATTTGTTAATCGCCTATCTGAAGCACAATATGAATTAAAATTATATTTATCTGGAGATGATAAGGTAAGTTCTATTGGAGAGCGCCTAGATATGTGGAAGATTGGTTCAAAAGCTTTTTTAGAACACCCAATTTCTGGGTGGAGTTTAAAAGAATTAGATTATTATAAAAAAGATTTAGCTGATAAAGATGTTGTAACTAAGGCATCAATCTCGTTTTCACATTTACATAATCAATTTATAGATGAATTAGCAAAGAAAGGGATATTGGGAGGAATTGCCATATTAGGTATTTTTATTGTCCCTTTACACTTATTCTACAGAAAAGTAGTGGGCCAGGGGAATAAAAGAATAAAATTTATTTCGATATTAGGTATTATTCATGTGCTATCAACGATTATTTACTGCATGAGTCAGGCATTTCTTGCACATAATTCAGGAAATATCTTTTACTTCTTTGTTCTATTTCTATTTTATTCTTTCATGGCTAATGAAAGTACTCGATCTGAATAAATTGTACTTCCTTTTATGAGCAAAAGAATCTTCATCACTGGCGGTTCCGGCTTCATCGGTTCCGCCCTCATTCGATATATCATTAATCATACTCAAGATTCTGTTATCAATGTTGATAAGCTGACCTATGCGGCAAATCAATCGGCTTTGAAAGAGGTAGAAAATAATCCTCGTTATGCTTTTGAAAAAGTTGATATTTGTGATCGTAAGGCGATAGAAAGCGTTTTCGAGAAATATCAGCCTGATTCGGTGATGCATTTAGCTGCAGAAAGTCATGTCGATCGTTCTATTACGGGAGCGGCTGATTTTATTCAAACCAATATTGTTGGTACTTATACGTTGTTAGAAGTTGCTAAGAATTATTGGCATACCTTAGACGAAGCTAAAAAAACGACCTTTCGATTCCATCATATTTCTACTGATGAAGTGTATGGGGATTTATCCCTTTCCGAATCAGCCTTTACTGAACAGTCCCCTTATCATCCGAGTAGCCCTTATTCAGCCTCAAAAGCAGCGAGTGATCATTTGGTGCACGCTTGGCATCGCACTTATGGTTTGCCGGTGATTATCACAAACAGTTCCAATAACTATGGGGCTTATCAGCATGCTGAAAAGCTCATTCCTTTAATGATTTCAAATGCTGTGATGGGAAAGCCTTTGCCAATTTATGGTGATGGGCAGCAAATTCGTGATTGGTTATTTGTGGAAGATCATGTTCAAGCCTTATATTTAGTTTTAACAAAAGGTCGAGTAGGGGAAAGTTATAATATTGGCGGAAATTGTGAAAAAACGAACCTTGAAGTGGTTAAAATAATTTGCCAATTACTCGAAGAACTTGCGCCAAATAAGCCTAATCACATTAAGTATTACGAAGATTTAATTGCTTTTGTAAAAGACCGACCAGGTCACGATGTACGATATTCATTGGATTGTTCTAAAATTCATGCAGAATTAGGTTGGCAACCGCAAATAACCTTTGAACAAGGACTTCGTCAGACGGTAAAATGGTACCTAGAGAATAATAGATAAATAAAGGAGAAGAACTACATGCAAATTACATTATCAACGGCTCCCGCTTCGGAGAGTTGGGGCAAAAATGCCATTTTAAGTTTTAATCAAGATCAAGCCGTTATCCATCTTAAAGATGATGAAAAATCGAACTTTGTTTTAGTGCAAAAAGCGGCACGTAAATTACGTGGACAAGGCATTAAAGACGTGGAGCTTGTGGGGGACGCATGGGAATTAGAAAATTGTTGGGCATTTTATCAAGGTTTTTACACGGCGAAGCAAGATTATTCGATTGAGTTTCCTCATTTAGATGATGAGCCACAAGATGAATTATTGGCCCGTATTGAATGTGGTGATTTTGTGCGTGGAATTATTAATGAACCTGCAGAAACACTCACGCCAGTTAAATTAGCTGAACGCGCGGCTGAGTTTATTTCTAAACAAGCCGAAAATTATGCCGATAAAAGTGCGGTCAGTTTTCAGATCATTTCTGGGGAAGCGTTAAAAGAGCAAGGTTACCACGGGATCTTTACTGTGGGTCGTGGTTCTATTAATCCACCAGCTATGTTGCAATTAGATTTTAACCCGACTAATGACTCAAATGCGCCAGTATTAGCGTGCTTGGTTGGTAAAGGTATTACTTTTGATAGTGGTGGTTATAGCATCAAACCAAGTGATGGCATGAGCACGATGCGTACTGATATGGGCGGCGCTGCATTATTAACAGGTGCGTTAGGATTTGCCATTGCGCACGGTCTAAATCAACGTGTAAAACTCTATCTATGCTGTGCGGAAAACTTGGTGAGCGGTAATGCGTTTAAATTAGGTGATATCATCACGTATAAAAATGGTGTAACCGCTGAGATTTTAAATACTGATGCGGAAGGCCGTTTAGTATTGGCGGATGGCTTAATTGAAGCCGATAGTCAAAATCCACAATTTATTGTCGATTGTGCAACCTTAACCGGTGCAGCAAAAGTGGCAGTCGGTAATGATTACCACAGTGTGCTTTCTATGGATGATGCGTTGGTAAATAGCTTATTCCAAGCTGCGAAAGAAGAAAATGAACCATTCTGGCGTTTGCCTTTTGAAGCGTTCCATCGTAGCCAAATCACTTCTTCTTTTGCTGATATTGCAAATACAGGTACAGCGCCGGTTGTGGCTGGGGCTAGTACTGCAACGGCATTTTTATCGTATTTTGTGAAAAACTATCAACAACGTTGGTTGCATATTGATTGTTCGGCCACTTATCGTAAATCTGGTAGTGATTTATGGGCAGTTGGTGCAACCGGAATCGGTATGAAAACTTTAGCAAATTTATTAGTAACGAAAGCAAGTTAAGTAGGATTTTATGACAGAACGTACTTTTTCAATTATCAAACCCGATGCAGTAAAGCGTAATTTAATTGGTGCTATTTTAGGGCGTTTTGAATCTCAGGGATTCCGTGTTGTAGCACTTAAAATGGTGCAATTAACCAAAGAACAAGCGGAAGGTTTCTATGCGGAACATCAAGGTAAACCATTTTTTGATCCGTTGGTGGAGTATATGCTCTCTGGCCCGATGGTGGTTTCTGTGTTGGAAAAAGAAAATGCCGTGAAAGATTACCGCACTTTAATCGGGGCAACGAATCCGGCTGAGGCGGCAGAAGGCACTATCCGCAAAGACTTTGCGTTAAGTCAGCGTGAAAACTCTGTCCATGGTTCTGATAGTGTTGAAAGCGCAAAACGAGAAATTGCTTATTTCTTCGTAGATTCAGAAATCCAGTCATAATTCACCTCTTATAAAAAAGCACTTAGTGAATCGCTAAGTGCTTTTATTTTTATAGCTTTTCAATTTTTGAGATAGTCTTTTTCATTGGATCAATTTCAGCCCGAATATGAAAGGCTTTCGCCAAATTCTCCGCATTTAACACGGCTTGTGTTTCACCTACTGCTAACAATTTTCCTTTATCTAATAGAACAATTTCATCGCAAAATTGATAAGCCAACGACAGGTGATGAATGGCGACGACACACGTATGTTCCGGTGTGAGTGATTTAAGCTGTTCCATCATATCAATTTGATAATAAGGGTCGAGAGGCGCAATCGGCTCATCGACCAATAAAACAGGGGATTCCTTAATGCAACAACGAGCAAGTTGTACACGTGCTTTCTCGCCACCTGAAAGTTGTTGAAATGGCTTATCGAGCAAATGCGTTACCGCAAATTTTTCTGAAAACATTTGAATTTTTGACCGCTCTTTTTCTTTTGGTAACGGAGCTGCCAAGCCTAATGCAATCACATCATAAACGGATAAATCCCAATGAATTTGCGTATTTTGTGCAAGATAAGCAATGTATTGGCTTTTTTCGGGAGCATTCATTTTGCTTAATGGCTGAACATCAAACCAAACCTCCCCTTGTTTGAGGGGCAAGATACCCGCAATGGTTTTCAATAATGTAGATTTCCCCGCACCATTGGCACCCATAATGCCGATCAATTTACCTGATGGAAGCGTACAGTTGATGTCATTTAAGCAATAGGATTGGGTGAGTTTTTCAATTCTAATCATAAATTTTTCTCTGCTGCGTTAATAACATCCAAATCAAGCAAGGGGCACCGATAAGTGCGGTCAATGTGCCGATGTAAATATGTGAAAACAGTGGGATATATAAAATCGCCAAATCAGCCAATAAGAGCAGTAAAGCCCCAATTAACGCACTGGTGAGGTAAAGCTGTGACGGACGAGCTTTTAATAAAATACGGGCGAAGTGTGGTGCAATTAAACCGATAAAACCAATGGTACCGGTTTGCGGAATGGTCGCACCGACTAATAAAGCTACGCCAAAGGTGCTGATGAAGAAACTGCGTTTGGGATCTACGCCCATGGTGCTCGCTGTTTCTTCACCAAAGGTGAGTAAATCTAAGTATCGGCGAGTGTGGTATAAACAGAAAATTCCCGCCAGAACAATGGGTAGTGAAATGAGTAAGGTATCTAATTTTGCCCACATCAATGAGCCTTGTAGCCAACGATAAAGTTCAGCCAATGCCCATGGGCTTTCAGCGTTGGAGAGCAGTAATGCGATTGCTGACCCAAGCAACATATTGACTGCTAAGCCACTTAGAATCATCATCGTGGTACCGTAGTTTTTGGCGATCAAATACACGATTAAAAAACTTAAAAGCGCACCAATCACACCACCGGCTAAGAGCAGTGAAAATGGCACGGCAAAATAATAGAGGATAAATACACTAGCCGCTGTGGCTCCAGAACTACTGCCGAGTAAGCCCGGGCTCGCCAATGGATTTTGGAAAATACCTTGCATCGCATTGCCGGCAATCGCGAGACTTGCTCCCGTCAATAAAGCTAAGCCAATACGCGGAAAACGAATATCCCACAGCACCATCGAACGCATATCCGTGAGTACGCCATCTGCATTTTTGAGATAGGCAAAGTCACCGAGCTGATGATAAATCGCAAAGCCGCTAATCAATAGCAACGTGAAGAAAAGTGCGGTATTTAATTTAAGTGTTTTGGTCAATGATCAATTTCCTATGTAATCCAAATATCATTTGTTAATTTGAGTTTGTCAAATCTCCCCTAACCCCTCTTTGCTAAAGAGGGGGATTTCATTATTAAATTAACCTAGAGTGATGTAGTTACAATTTTTATATATGATAATTTAAATAAATATCAAAATTATAAATTATCACCATAATAATTCCCCTCTTTAGCAAAGAGGGGTTAGGGGAGATTTGTAACTACATTATTTTAACTGCTCATAAATCTTCTCCGCCCCTTGCCACACACCGTGATCAAAGCAATAGGTATATTTCATCGGGATGCTGACAAGCGGTTGGTTTTTGAAAAAATCTTGCAACATAGGGTGATGCAGCAATTCGGCTTGCGCATTGTAACCTTGTTTGTCGGTCAGAGAAATCAGTACATTCGGTTGGCTTAAAATCACTTTTTCTAACGAGAAATTTTGTGCGGTAAGTGGTGTTTTTAGTGGCGTTAATCCGAGTAAATTTAACAGCACAGGATATTGCGGATAGTAACTCTCTACCACACCTGTTTCCGATAAAACCAGTGTGTCAGTAAGCGGTCGATTTAAGTGAAAGTTTTGCGATTTGAGTTTTGTTACTAAATCAGCCGCCTTTTGCTCATTACCCAGTTGCTTGCCTAAGTCTAGAATCAGCGTAAACAATTCATCTGGCGTTTGCGGGCTGTCGTTAATCGGGATAATCTTCACGCCGAGTTTTTTCAGCTCTGTGACTAATTGGGGATAAAAGGTTTCGTTAATCAGAATGGTTTTATCCAAATAGGGCAATAATTCCGTTAATTGCGGTTCTAGTACAGGTTTATCAGTGTTAATTTTATCCAACATCATTAACGGATTTTTCGAATAAGACGATTGTGCAGCAATTTGCGAAGGCTCTGCCAGTTCAATAAGTAGCCTGTCACTGCAAAGCGTGAGCGAGACAAATTGTCCCGAAGCCTGAGCGGTAAACGGAAGGAAAAGTGCGGTTAAAATTAAGCGAGTTTTTTGCATAGTGATAATGATACGCTACGCCATCAAGAATGTAAAAAGGCGTGCTAAGCACGCCCTTATAGGTAAGGAAGAATTAGAACGATCCTTTTAACCCAACGTAAACATTACGTCCGTCTTGGCCGTAGCCAAGAATATTTTCATATTTTTTATTAAATACGTTATTGAGGTTAGCATAAATAGTTAAATTAGGAACAATTTGATAATTCATACCTATATTTGCCAATGTATATGAGGGCATTTGGGTTCTCATTGGAAACGTATCAATGCGTTTGCCCACATAAGATATGTTAGCATCAGCACCTAATTTTTCAGTAATTTGATAAGCTAACCCTACATTACCAGCATGTTTAGGGCGACGAGCAAGTTCAAGTCCTTGACTATTTTTAGTTTGAGTATAAGTATAGTTCGCATAACTTGTGAGGTCTTTGGTTAATTTACCATTATATGTTACTTCAACACCTTTTACTTTTGTTGTTCCATCTAAGTTAATAACGCTAGTATAAGTAGGATTATCAGCAATAAAGTTTTTCACATTACGGGTAAAATAAATCACATCAAGGCTATGTGTTTTATCTGTTGTCTCCATTAATAACCCAACTTCGCCACCTAAACTTTTTGCTGGTTTCAAGTTTGGGTTACCACGATATCGACCAAAGTATCCGTAGTAATCAGTAAGAGTTGGGTTTTGAATTGCAGAACCAATACTCATATGCGGACGGAAATTAGGAGATAAACGATAAGCACCAGAGATACGTCCAGTCCAAGCATTTTGGTAATTGTCATTTTCGGTATAACGCCCACTTACAGAAAGTGAATGATCATCTTCAGTAAATAAACGATATTCACTAGCAATGCTTTTTTCAGATAACTTTTTCTTACCTTGAGAAAAGTTAGTTGAATCATAAGTTACACGTTGATACTCTGCCAATAAACTTATGCCTTGTTTTACATAACCATCCCGATCGAAATTAATGTCCAATTGGTAATTTGCATTGAATTTTTTTGCATCATAGCCTGTTTTGTTTGGAGAAAAGCCTGTCACAGAGAAGGTTATTGGATCATAAGTATTAGTGGTACTAAACGTGGCGTTATCTGTTTTTACATTACTAACTGAGAATTTATGTTTTAATAATTCTTGCTCATTACCTACATAACCGCTTAGTTTCAAAATGGTTTCACGTGTACGAGTACGATCATCATATGCAGTTTCCGCACGGTTATAAACTTCATCATAATGAGCCGATTGAGATGAATGAGTAGCTAATACTTCTACACCTTTGGTATTATCATCATAACCTAAACGAATAGATGCATTATCACGATGAAATGCATCACGTTCACTATAGCCACCTGTTGTAAAATGAGAACCTGTAACTGATTTGTATGAAAATTTTTCTGAGCTTTGTGCGGAGATCCCACTAGTGCGATGACTATCGCCATGAAGTGCATAGTAAAATCCATTAGAATAACCAGAAACAGTTACGGAACCATCACGCGTACGATTTGATCCAGTTCCGAAATCAAAATCTACGTTGAAAGGTTTGTTTTTATATAAACCACTTTTTGTCGTGATATAGATTACACCGCCCATTGCATCGCTGCCCCAAAGAGCGGATTGCTCTCCACGTAAAACCTCAATACGTTCAATATTACTCAGTGTTAAGCCTCCAAAATCGTAGCCTTGGTTATTCGCAGGCTTCATTTTTACACCATCAATAATTATTGCAGTTTGGTTTGAATTTGCTCCTCGTAAAAATAAGCTAGTTAATGTGCCACGCCCTCCGCTAACTCCCATTGCTACACCAGGTACGGTTTTTAATACATCACTTACATAAGTTGCATTACGTTCTGAAAAATCTTTCTCAGTTAAAACAGTAACAGATGAAGCGGTTTGATCTTGGTTTACTGGAGTGGCGTAAGCTGAATAAACATGAATTGGTTCAAGTTGAATTTCTTTTTCCTCAGCAGCTGCTAATGCCGGAATCGCTAATAAAATCGCTGAAGTAATCACATTTTTTTTCATTTTAAAATCCCTAGGATAAAAGTCTGTATAAAAACGCCTGCAGTTTACACATTAGAGGCTTGGGGCGCAAACTTCTGGCGATGAAAATAACTCATCATCAAAATGAATGAAATTTAAGAGAAATAAAAAATTTAAGGATTTTTCTGACCGCACTTTTTCGCCTTTATCCGCCCTATAGTTTCAAGTATAATGCCTGTATTTTTCATCACATTGTTATTAAAAAATTATGAGTACAAAATTCAACGTAAAAACATTCCAAGGCATGATTTTAGCCTTGCAAGAATATTGGGCAAATCAAGGCTGTACCGTTGTTCAACCTTTTGATATGGAAGTGGGTGCCGGTACCTCTCACCCAATGACTGCATTACGTGCATTAGGCCCAGAGCCGATGGCATTTGCTTATGTGCAACCTTCACGTCGTCCGACCGATGGTCGTTATGGTGAAAATCCAAACCGTTTACAACATTACTACCAATTCCAAGTGGTGATTAAACCGTCTCCAGACAATATTCAAGAACTCTATTTAGGTTCCCTTGAAATGCTCGGTTTTGATCCAACCCAAAACGACATCCGTTTCGTGGAAGATAACTGGGAAAACCCAACTTTAGGCGCGTGGGGTTTAGGCTGGGAAGTATGGTTAAACGGTATGGAAGTGACCCAATTTACCTATTTCCAACAAGTGGGTGGCTTAGAATGTAAACCCGTAACAGGTGAAGTAACCTACGGTTTAGAGCGTTTAGCCATGTACATTCAAGGTGTAGATTCTGTGTATGACTTAGTTTGGTCCGATGGCCCACTAGGCAAAACCACTTATGGCGATGTGTTCCACCAAAACGAAGTCGAGCAATCAACTTACAACTTTGAATATGCGGATACCGATTTCTTATTCTACTGCTTCGATCAATACGAAAAAGAGGCGAAAAGCTTATTAGAATTAGAACGTCCGTTACCATTACCGGCTTACGAGCGCATTTTAAAAGCGGCACACAGCTTCAACTTGTTAGATGCACGTAAAGCGATTTCGGTTACAGAGCGTCAACGCTATATTTTACGCATTCGTGCATTAACCAAAGGCGTGGCAGAAGCGTACTATTCGAGCCGTGAAGCCCTAGGTTTCCCTGGTTGTAAAAAATAAGTCGAAAAACGACCGCACTTTAAGCATTAACACAACGATATAAGGAGAAAATGATGAAAGATTTTCAATACCCAGATGATATCTACACGGAAGCAGAAACTGATCCTAATACGCTCGCGAATTTAGGCCCATTGGCAAAATTAGCGGGTGTTTGGGAAGGTAAGCGTGGTGTGGATATTAACCCGAAAGCGGAAGGGCCAGAAAAAGATCCTTATATCGAACATTACGAAGCCCATCCAACCGATGCGCAAACCAATGGTCCGCAACTCTATTATGGATTACGTTATCACACCCATATTGTTGAGCCAGGTGAAGTGGAAACCTTCCACGATCAAGTGGGCTATTGGTTATGGGAACCTGAAACAGGCAATATTTTATTAACTGGTAGCATTCCACGCGGCCAAACGTTTATTGCGGTTGGTAATGCACCGGCTGATGCGAAAGAGTTCACGGTAAAAGCGGTACGCGGTTCACTAACAAACGGCATCATTTCGAATCCGTTCTTAGAGCGTTCATTTACAACGGAAAGTTTTGAAATGACGGTGAAATTCCATGATGATGGCACTTGGTCATACGATCAAACCACCATCCTGATTATCCCGAATTATGATTCCCCATTTGAACATCGTGATCGTAACCGCTTAACCAAAATTGCTGAGCCGAAATTAAATCCAACTGCGGCAGCAGAACAAGGAGGTCAATAATGAAACCCATTCTTTATTATGCGGCAGATTGCCCTGATACTGCGCCATTTGTGGCAGAGTTAAAACGCTTGGGCGTGGATTATGAGGCAGTGGAAGTATTATCTTCCATTCCAAACTTGAAACAATGGTTGCGTTTGCGTGATCGTCATGCCGCATTTGATGATGCAAAAGCACAAGGCTATGCGGGCTTTCCGGCATTATTGTTAGATGATGACCGTGTTATTTTAGATGAATCCAAATTAAAAGAGATTTTTTAAAGTAATGAAGAAAGTCAGTTTTTTGCAATTTTTATTTAGAATTGGTGATGACTATTTAATGTTTTTGCGAAATTTAACACCCGCTGTGTTGTTTTTATCACTCGCGTTATTTATGTATTCTGAGCTGAATTGGACACATTGGGCGTGGAGTAATGTGCTCGTGCTGTTTTTAAGTTTGGCTTCAGGATTTATTGCACTCAGCGTCATGGCAATAAATACCGTCGCTTTTGTACGCAAGATGCTGAAAACCTTAAGAACACTAGGCGGAGAGAGCGAACTTGATGAAAATATTGGTACGCTCGCATTATTTAAAATGCTCTGGGTGGAGAGCAACAGTAAACAACTAATCTTTTTTGCGGTAGTCAATATTGTTGCAGTATTTATGGTGTTAGTTTACGGCACTAAATATGCATTGAATTTTTATAGCTCGATTTCAACATTAAATGATTAGGTCATAATAGAAAGTTAGGTTAAGTCTCGAATATGAAAAAAACAGCCCTAAAATTTACCGCACTTTTGCTTGGTTTGACGCTTGCAAGTGGTGTATTTGCAACAGAAAATCACAAAAGTACACAGAATGCAGATTATGAGCTTGAGAAAGTCTTAATTTTCAGCCGACACGGATTGCGTTCACCAGTGGAAAAAGATCCGCAAGAAATGGCGAAATATTCCCCTTATGAATGGGCAAAATGGAATGTACCATCTGGCTATCTCACGGCAAAAGGGACGGTGCTAGAAACCTATTTCGGACAGTATTTAGGTCAATGGCTTGCAGATAAAGGGTTACTAACAACAGAACGTTGTGCATCGGGCGAAGGCATTTTTGCTTATGCAAATGGTGTGCAACGCACCATTGCAACAGGGCAAGCGATTGTTTCTGGTGCATTTGCGGGCTGTAATGTTCAACTGCAACATCACGGTAAAATTGGTTCAGAAAAAGATCCGATTTTTAATACACAAGCGCATAATCCAAGTCAAGCCTTGATTGAATCTGCAAAAAATAACGTTGATTTAACCGCTTTACAGCAAAAATTAGCGCCAAATTATGCGCTATTAAGTGAAATCATTGATTACAAAAACTCACCAAATTGCTTACAAAAAGGCGAGTGTGATTTAGGTGGAAAAGTCGGTGAATACAGTATTAAAGACGGCAAGTCAGTCAAGATTACTGGTTCTATCAGCACCGGAAAGAAAATTGTCAGTGCATTATTACTCGCGCATTATGTGGGCAAGCCTGATTCAGAAATCGCAAACGGCCGCGTGGATAGCCAAGAAAAATGGCGTGCAATTAACGAAATTAAAAACGAATATTACCGCACGTTATTTAAAAACAACGAAGCGTTGGCACAAAATGCCTCATATCCGTTATTAGCATTTATTCAGCAACAGCTAAACAGCGAAAACAAAATTAACTTATTGGTTGGTCATGATTCTAATATCGTCGCGCTGCTTGCAGCACTAGGTGTTGAGCCTTATGAGTTGAATGATTCATTAGAAAATATCCCAATCGGTGGCAAGTTACTATTTGAAGTGTGGAAGCACAAACCAAGTGGCAAACTCAAATTTAAGTTGGATTATGTGTATCAAACCACCGAACAGCTGATTAACATTACGCCATTAAGTTTAGCGACACCACCAAACCAAACGGCATTAACCCTCAAGGGCTGTGAAAAAGATGAACATGGTTTTTGTGATTATGAGCAGTTTCAAAAGGTGTTGAGTGAAGGGATTGAGAACGGTAAGAAATAGCGTTCATGCAACCCTATGAAAAATACTTAAAAGAGAATTCGCAAAAATTGCGAGTGGATCAAACGGATGCGGAAAGAAAGCTATGGCAACGCATCAATCGAGATCAATTATTAAGTTTTCGATTTAATCGACAAAAGCCACTTTTAAGTTATATCGTTGATTTTTATTGTGCAAAAGCAAAGTTGATTATCGAATTGGACGGTAGTCAGCACTATGAACCTGATTATCAGGAAAAAGACGCATTGCGAGATGCAGAATTAAATTCACTTGGTTTTACGGTAATGCGATTTAGCAATGATGAAGTCATGCGTGAAATTGAAGCGGTAGTAGAGCAGATTTATTTGTTTTTAGAGAATGTAAGGGCTGATTGAGTATGAGCGTTAAGTAGCTCTGCCAAATCTCCCCTACCCCTCTTTGCTAAAGAGGGGAAAATTCTTTATGAAACTAATAACGAATGATTTATTTGCATTTTCAATATAGGAACCATGTTAAAGTAAAATATAAAAATTAAAATATTCTGCGTTCCAATCCCCTCTTTAGCAAAGAGGGGTAGGGGAGATTTGGCAGAAGTGAAACCGGAGAAATTAAATTATTTATGGCTGGTTGGGTATATATTCTTTCAAATCCTGAGATGCCGGAGTTATTAAAAATAGGATTTACTGAGAGAGATCCTTTATCTAGAGCAAAAGAAATTAGCCAAGATACAGGGGTACCATCTGAATTTATTGTTGATTATCAGGTATACTCATCTCGTCCTTATGAACTGGAACGAAAAGTTCATGAGCTTCTGCATGAATATAGATTAAATAATAATCGAGAGTTTTTTCGTTGTACCCATGCCAGTGCTATTGAGGCTATTAAGCAAGCTATATTGATTTTAGGCTTAGAAGATGATCCATCAACAGGTTTAGAAATTTATCATACGATAAATAAAAAAGTTATAGAAAAACGTCTTAAAGTTAAAGCACTATATTCGAAAATAAAATCGTTAGTCAGTCAACGTGAGCAAGAAAAACACTTAATTGAACTTTTCGAAAAGAGAAAAGAAGCACTTATAAAATTAAATTCGGAATTAAAGGTAGAAATAGGAAACTTAAAGCTAAGTTTTTACGAAAAAAAGAAAGAGATTTTAGAGTCTAAACTACATATTCAAAGAGATGAGTTGGAAGAGCTAAGAAAAAATATAAGTTTATTGTCAACTGAAAATTTGACTATTAAGAAAGAAATTGAGTGTTTTATTAGTGATTCAATTGATTCTCTATCTTCTCTTTTAAATTCATTAGAGGAAAAAATTTCTCTAATAAGACAAGAGATAACTTCTCTTTCCAAAGAAAATATATCTTTAAATACTAAAAAAGAAGATTTGGTAATGTTAAATTCATGGTTTATTCAAGATATAAAGGCTAAGAAGGAACAGTCGTCTAATGTATATAAGGAAAAAGCTATAAAAAGTGCTGAAAAGGAATATGATGGCGATGTCTTTGCTGCGTTTTTTATGATGGCTATTATCTTTATTATGGGAATATGGATTGGTTCTTTTTTAATTGATGTCATAATAGCTTTTTTAAAACGCCTAGGTAACGGTAACATAGATGATATAAATATGTTACATAAATTTGCTAAGATAGCTGGTGTATTTATTCTTCTGATTAGTTCTATCTTTTTCTTTAAAGAGGAAAAAAAGCAAGCGGAAAATAAAAAGAATATCGCTATACAGAAAGTCGATAAGTAACAATATGTTTAAAAATAGATTAAATGATTGTAGAGAAAACAAAATGATAACCCAAAACTTCCTAGTAGAAATCGGCACGGAAGAGCTGCCACCAAAAGCTCTCAAAACATTAGCGACCTCTTTTGCGGATAACG
>ERZ772910.375-NODE-375-length-26687-cov-6.461212_pt1 | contig 26687 bp, 24 predicted proteins | sample MGYA00511357_ERZ772910 | MGnify/ENA primary metagenome ERZ772910 (study PRJEB29015, sample SAMEA2738096) | human oral metagenome | biome: human oral; feature: human-associated habitat; material: saliva | place: China | collected 2193 ... | reverse complement strand
CACCACCTTGACATGGTGGGGGTCACTGGTTCGAGTCCAGCTAGTCGCACCATCTTGCAATCCCAAGCTTTTTAGCTTGGGATTTTTCTTTTTATCCCCCTACTGAATTTGAATGAATATTTTCTGAATAATTCACATAAGCAAATGAAAATAATTTGCATTGATCAACGAAAACGTTTTCGCTATACTTGCGCCTCTTTTATTATCTATCGGGATAACGATTATGAATTTTAAATTAAGCCTCATTTCAACCGCACTTTTAACCAGTTTTTCAGTTTCAGCATTTGCGGAAACTGAACAACCAGTAAAAGCAAACACTGAAACGCTTGAACAAATTAATGTTCAAGATACAGGTATTAAACAAAATGGTTATCAAACGACAGGGACATCCGTCGTATCAAAAGCTGAAGTGCCTGTATTCGATACGCCAAATACTGTCAATATCCTTTCGACTAAATTATTAGAAGATCGTAAACCTGAATCACTCATTGATGCACTTTATAACGTCAGTGGTGTGAGCCAAGCGAATACGCTAGGTGGCATGTTTGACTCCATTCAAAAACGTGGTTTTGGTGGAAACCGTGACAACTCAATTATGCGTAACGGTTTACAAGCTGGCCCAGCTAAGAACTTTAGCGCAACAACTGAAACCGTTGAAGTGTTAAAAGGGCCGGCATCTGTACTTTATGGTATTCAAGATCCTGGTGGTGTGGTTAATATCATTACTAAAAAACCACAACAAACGCCACGTTATGTCGTTGGCGGAACCTTAGGTAATCATAGCCTGTGGGGAACGCAATTAGATTTCACTGGTGGTTTAGGAAATGGTTTTGCTTACCGCTTTATCTATGACAAACAAGAAAAAGACTACTGGCGTAATTTTGGCAAAGTGAAAAACACGACTTACGCACCATCTCTTTCTTGGGAAAATGATAAAACTAAAGTACTTCTTTCTTATGAACACAAAGATATTCTTGAGCCATTTGATCGTGGTACAAATCTTTTAACGGCAACTAATGCATTACCGGATATTCCTGTATCGCGTCGTTTAGATGAACCAAATAATGAAACCACCGCAAAAACCGATAACATTGATTTCAAAATTGAACACAAATTGAGTGACGGTTGGAAATTAAATGCAGGTTACAGCTATGCTCGTTACAAATATTTCTACGATCAAGCTCGTATTACAAATGTTAATGTTAAAACACGTACAGCCCGCCGAGAGATTGAACAGCAACAAGGTGACCAGCGTGTTCATAGTGGCACATTAAATATTGTCGGTGAATTTGGTATTGGTGATATTGCTAACCGATTTGTAGCCGGTATTGATGCAATGCGTAATATTCGTGATCTTGGACCGATTTATAACAAAGGTATTACAAATTCGGATATTAATATTGATAATCCAATCTACACCAACCCTGTTGCGAAACATAAAAATGGTAATGGCAATGCCTACCAATATAACTATCTCAAAACTGTTGGTGTTTATATTCAAGATACCGCCTACTTTACAGATAACTTTATTATGACGGGCGGTTTACGTTATGAGTATTTTGATCAATTTGCAGGACGTCACGGTTTGAATGGCACGAAAACTGGTAATACCGATCAGCACGATGGTAAATTATTGTATCAATTAGGTGCCGTATATAAATTTACGCCACATATTGCGACCTTTGCAAACTACTCTGAGTCTTTCCGTCCACAAATGAGTGTGGCAACACCTGTTAGCGGAGATTTAAAACCAGAACAAGGTAAATCTTTTGAAATTGGTGCAAAATACGAAAACTCAGGCTTTAATGCGACACTTGCATTATTCAATATCAGTAAACGTAATGTGGCTGAAACCGTTGGTTCAGGTTCAAATGCACAATTAAATATCGTCGGTAAACAACGTTCTCGAGGTATGGAATTTGATCTTAATGGTCAAATTACAGATAACCTAAGTGTAGCAGCTAACTATACATACACTAAGGTAAAATCACTTGAAAATGATAATCCTAAAACCAAAGAATCAGTGGGTAAACAACTTTCAGGTGTGCCAAAACATCAAGCATCTCTGTTCCTAGCTTATAACGTAGGTGAATTTGATTTTGGTAACATCCGTATTGGTGGGGGGGCTCGTTATTTAGGCTCATGGTATGCTTACAACGATACTTATACAAAAGCATACAAATTGCCTCATGCCGTGGTATATGACGCCTTTATTGCTTACGATACCAAAATCTCTGGCAAAAAAGTCTCTTTCCAACTTAACGGTAAAAACTTAACAGATAAAACTTACTATCCATCTACCTCTGGTATTGCGACAAATACTTTAATTCCTGTTGCATTAGGTTATGGACGTGAATTTATCTTCAACACTAAAGTTGAGTTTTAATTGAGCGCACAATACGAGGGCGAATCATTTCGCCCTTTTTTCGTTTTTTACTTTATGGATAATCAATGAATTGGCAAACTGAACTTAACTCAAGTTTAAGCTGGATTTTGACCGCACTTTTCTGGGTAGTTTTATGCTTTAGCGTGGTAATGATAGCGCTAAAGCAAACCTCATTTGGTCAAAAGTTTTGGCATATTGCATCCCCTTCGATTAATCGTCGTAACAGCATCAAAATCATCCTTATGCTATTGGTGTTGTTTACGATGATTTTGCTAGAAGTGCGCTTCAGCGTGCTCAACTCTTTTTTCTATAATGGGCTTTATAGCTCCATGCAGGAATTAGATGCGGATAAGTTTTGGTTCTTTGCAAAACTAAATGCCCTCTTAGTATTAGTACAAGTTATCCACTCCATCGCTGATTATTTCTTGCAGCAAGTATTTGAAATTCGTTGGTTGGAAAGCTTAAATAAAGTCCTTGTTAAACGCTGGTTAGAAAATAAAAAATACTATCGTCTTAAATACGAAAAAGAGCTACCCGATAATATTGACCAACGTATTGAACAAGATGCTCGTGAATTCATCAGTAGCACTGTCACTATTGTACGTGGCATGATTAATTCTGTTCTGACCACTATTGAATTTACTATCATCCTTTGGTCTCTTTCTGGCGTGTTAAGTCTTTTCGGATTAAATATCGAAAAAGGTGTTGTCTTCTTTATTTACGCCTTTATTATCCTGGCAACATTAATGTCTGTATGGATTGGTCACCCGTTGATCAAGTTGAACTTTAACAAAGAAAAACTTAATGGTGACTACCGTTATTCTTTGATTCGAGTGCGAGATAATGCGGAAAGTATCGCTTTCTATCAAGGCGAACTGCAAGAACAACACTTATTGAAAAACAAATTCGCTCAAATCATTCATAACCGTTGGGCAATTGTATTAAGAATGTTGGGATTAGACGGCTTTAATGGAAGTGTCACGCGCGTTGCAAAACTCTTACCGTTAATGCTACAAGCCCCTCGTTTTTTTACCGGACAAATTAAACTGGGCGATATGCACCAAACTGTGCAAGCATTTAACCGATTAATGACCGCACTTTCTTTCTTCCGTTTGTTCTATGAAGAATTTACGCTCTATCAAGCGCGCTTAAATCGTCTTTATGGTTTTATGACTAAATTGGATGAATTAGATCATTCAGAGGTTCATCAACCCATGAAATGTTCTAACCGTGTAGCGTTATCAAATTTTGGTATTAAAGATGACCAAGGCAGATTGTTGCTTAATAACTTAAATATTGAGTTAAAAAATGGTGATGCTTTATTAATTCAAGGTCCATCTGGCACTGGGAAAACATCGCTCTTAAAAGCGATGGCAGGAATTTATCCTTTTGAAACAGTTGGTCTGGTGGAACATCCTTGTGTGACCAGTTTGTTCCTACCGCAACGCCCTTATATGCCACAAGGTACGTTACGTGAAGCGATTTGCTATCCAGATATTGATCCTTATCATCCTGAATTGGAAAAAATACTGGCAGATTGTTGTTTGGATAAATATCTTCACAGCCTTGATGTGGATAATGATTGGCAAGCAATTTTGTCACCGGGTGAATTACAACGTGTGGCATTTATTCGGATTTTACTGACGAAGCCTGAAGTGGTCTTTTTAGATGAAACCACATCAGCACTTGATGAGCCAACCGAGTATATCCTTTATAAAACGATTAAAGAACGGTTACCCAATATGATCATTCTGAGTGTGGGCCATCGTGGCACATTGCATCAGTTCCATAACAAGCAATTGGATTTGGCTGTCTGCATCGTCTAAATAACAAAAGGCTAAATTATATTTAGCCTTTTCTTTTTGGTAGTCTTATACAACTGCCTAGAACTTGCACAATGCTTGCTACACACCCCAATCCCCCCTATAATTCCCCCAATTTTTCTAATTTCATTTTCACAATGTCAAATAAAACCATTGCTAAAAATACGCTATTTCTTTATATCCGAATGCTCTTCAACATGGGGGCCATGCTGTATATCTCTCGTGTGGTATTACAGGTATTGGGTGTAGAAGATTTTGGTATCTACAACATTGTGATGGGTGTGGTAGTCTTGTTTTCCTTTTTTAATGGCACAATGACCGCCACTACTCAACGTTTTATTAACGTAGAAAAAGCCTCGAATGACATTCAACGCGTCAATAAAGTCTTTAATATTAGCATCTTAAATCACTTACTCATTATTTTTATCGTATTCGTGTTAGCTGAAACCGTCGGTTTATGGTTTTTAAATCACAAATTGGTGATTCCCACTGAACGCTTGCAAGCTGCGAACATCGTTTACCAATTAGCGTTAATTATTGCTCTGGTTGAAATCATCAAGGTGCCATTCAATGCCATGATTGTTGCCCATGAGAAAATGGGATTCTATGCGTGGTTGGGATTAGGTGAAACCATTTTAAAACTGACTTCTGTTTTTATCTTAAGCCACATTACACATTACGATAAGTTAATTACTTATGGTTGCTTATTGCTTTCAGTCAGCTTAATTGTGCTCTCTCTTTATGTGCTATTCACTAAATATTATTTCAAAGAAGCTGCACGTTTCCGTTTATATAAAGATTTAAGCAAAATCAAAGAAATGGTAAGTTTTTCCGGTTGGATGCTCATGGGACAAGTTGCCTATGTGGGTTCGACCCAAGGCTTGAATATGGTATCAAACTTATTCTTTGGTGTGGCAGTCAACGCCGCTGTTGCCATTGCGACACAGGTAGAAGGTGCTGTTTATAGTTTTGTAAATAATTTCCAAATGGCAGCTAATCCGCAGTTGGTTCAGTCTTATGCGGCAAAAGATTATGATCGCAATCGCCAATTAATTCTTGGTATTTCAAAATATTCACTTTATTTAATGGCGATTCTCTCGGCACCTGTATTGTATTTCACCCATACTTTACTGACATTTTGGTTAGGCGATCATCTTCCACAATATACTGAACAACTTGTACAAGCTATTATCGCTTGCTTATTGATCAGTGCAATGGCTGGCGCATTTTGGATGAGTGCATTAGCCATTGGCACATCTACCGTAAAACAATACAATATCATCGTGGCATTAATCGACCTTTGCACGGTGCCATTGGCTTATTATTTGTTCACACTAGGTTATAATCCAGTATTTGCCTTTGTGGGTAAATTTAGTACGATGGTCATCTCACAAATCTATCGATTATATTTTATTAATAAAAAAATTAAATTTAACCACAAAGCATTTGTCTCATATTTAGTGAATGTCGGCGTGGTGTTTGGCTTGCTATTAGGTATCATCTATATATCAGATACCACCCGAAGTTATTCTTTATTGGAATTTATTGGACAATCCATCATCTTAGAAATGGTATTAATCTGTGTCATTTTAATCTTTGGATTAAACACAGCAGAAAAAAATTTCTTGTTTAGCTATTTAAAGAAAAGAGTAAAAAAATGAATCAACTCCTTATTGATTTAAAAAACAAACTGAATCCTATTGTTGAACTAATCAAAGATAAAAACGACGTATTTTATTTCGACTACCCGCTTCATTTGAACGTAGGCGATTTACTGATTTATCACGGAACTGAGCAATTTTTTAAAGATCACCACATTAACGTGACTTTAAAACGCTGTGAATACGATTTAGAACTTGAAGAAGTCAAAGCAAAAATCACACCAAACACCACCATCCTTTTACATGGTGGCGGTAACTTTGGCGATCTTTATCCGCAGCACCAAAAGATCCGTGAAGAAATGGTGACGCATTTCCCGAATAATCGCATTATTGTGCTGCCACAAACTGCTTATTTTAAATACGAAGAAAATCTGCAAAAATCAGCCGCACTTTTCCGTAGCCACAGTGATTGCCATCTACTGGCGCGTGACGAAAGAACAGCGAATCTATTTGCACAATTTTCTGATCATGTTTATTTATCACCCGATATGGCGCATCAGCTTTATGGCACGATGGAAACCAAGCAAGGCACAACGGGTGAACAACTTTATTTCTTGCGTAAAGACATTGAAGCAAGTGATGTCGAAAAAAATATCTTAGCGCAACTGCCCGCTAACAGTAATGTAAAAGACTGGGAAGACATTCTTTCAACAGAAGATGATGTGGTTTTAGCATTAAGCTGGCGAATGAGTAAAATGGCGAACAAATTTGGCTTAGGTTGGCTGAAAGATCTTTGCCATCAATTCTGGTATGCCTATACTCAACGCATTGTAAAACGTGTTGCGCAAGTATTCTTAGATAATGATAAAGTGATTACTACTCGTTTACACGGTCATATTTTTTCCTGCTTGTTAGAAATACCAAATGTTGTTTGTGATAACTCTTATGGAAAAAATAGTAGCTATGCAAAACTATGGACTCAAAACTTAAACTTCGTTGAATTGGATAAATCATGTTTGAATTAAAAAAGCTCATCACGGCCATGATTCTTCCCCCATTTAATATTTTAATTTTATGGGGGCTTTCACTTATTCTAGCTAAATTCAATTTCAAAAAATTAAGCCGAATTTCGACCGCACTTGGTTTCTCACTACTCTATCTTTTAAGTATCCCTTACACTGCACAAGTACTTAAAGATAGTCTCATCACTGAAGATCATTTAACACTGCAAGATTACCAACAAGCTCAAGCGATCGTTTTACTTGGCGGTGGCTTGCGTGATAGCAAAGAGCTTTATGCGCCATTAGCTTCAACAGGTATCCAACTTGAACGATTACGTTATGCCGCTTTCTTACAAAAAGAAACGCACTTGCCATTATTAATTACAGGGGCAAGTCCAACAGGCGCCATTGAAGCAAAAATCGCCGCCGAAGAACTCCAAAACTTCTTTAATGTGCCAACCAAATGGATTGAACCTAAAGCCCTTACTACTAAAGAAAATGCACTTTTCACCAAACAAATATTAGAAAAAGAAGGTATTCATAAAATTATTTTAGTCACTAATGAATGGCATATGCAACGTGCAAAGTTATTGTTCCAACAACAAGGTTTTGATATATTACCTGCGAGCGTAGGTGAAGGTATTACACCAGACAGTTATGGACTTAATATGATGCATTTTATTCCGCAAGGTGGCGCGATTACCAAAAATATGCAATTACTCAAAGAGTGGATTGGATATTGGAAAGAACGCTAAAGTGCGGTTAAAAGATCACAAATTAGATAATGTTAATAGGAGGAAAACATGAGTCAAATCACACGCGAACAAATGCTTCAAGTATTCGAAAATCGCCGTGCAACACGTTATTACGATCCGAATAAAAAAATTAGCCAAGAAGATTTCTCGGCAATTTTAGAATTTGCTCGTCTATCACCAAGCTCCGTCGGTTCTGAGCCATGGCAATTCTTAGTGATTCAAAATAAAGCATTGCGCGATAAGCTCAAACCTTTTAGCTGGGGTATGCAATATCAATTAGATGATTGTAGTCATTTAGTGATCATTCTTGCGAAGAAAAATGCGCGATATGACACGCCTTTCTTCCGTGATGTTGTGGCGCGTAGAGGTTTGCAAGGCGAGCAATTAGAAAAAACCTTGGAACAATATAAAGGCTTACAAGAAGTTGAAATGAAAACCGCAGAAAGCGAGCGTGCATTATTTGACTGGGCAAGCAAACAAACCTACATTGCATTAGCCAATATGCTTACCGGTGCTGCCGCTATCGGTGTAGATTCTTGCCCTATTGAAGGCTTTAACTATGATAAAATGAATGAAGTTTTAGTCGCTGAAGGTCTCTTTGATCCAAATGAATGGGGTGTATCCGTAGCCGCAACATTTGGTTATCGTGCGAGAGACATTACTAAAAAATCTCGTCGACCAATTGAAGAAATCGTCACTTGGGTTGAATAATCTATTTTCAAAGAAAGGGGCAGCAAACGCTGCCCTTTTCTTTATCCACCAAATAAGACTGCCCCACCTGTTACAGCCCCCATCGTGCCATATAACAAGCTTAGTGCAAAAAAGATCATCATTGCACCCGCAATACATTTGATCATGGCTTCGCCTTTTTGATTAGACCCCGCTAAACCATACCAATGGCCTAAGCGAGTTGCGACATTTCTCGCATAGCGTACTAACGCTGCAAAAAGCGAAAGCATTAATCCTGTCCCCAAAGACATGGCAAACGTAGCTACAATTCCCCACCAATAAAGATCCAGCATATAAGCGAGAAAGAGCACAAAAATAGCGCCACTACACGGTCGCATACCAATAGTCAAAATCACTAAGAGCTGAGATTTTAAATCACCTGATTGCTTAAGCTGTTGATTATTCGGTAGATGTTGATGCCCACAGCTACACTGTGTTTGGCTTACTTTTCCTTGCTCATATCGAAAAGGCGAAGCTGTTCCAATCTGTTTTGGTAATGATTGGATCGATGTAATACGAAAAGATTGTTTTTTCTTTAAGCCTTTCAGACCTTGAGCAATCCAATAAATCCCTAACAACACTAATAAAATTAGAGCGCTACGTTCCAGCCATAACTGGCTAAGTTTAAAATATTTAGAGGAAAGATTAAGTATCACCACCACAATGGAGGTTGCTGCAACGGCAACAAAACCTTGCATGAGAGAGGAAAGCAAGCTTAAACGTACGCTGGTCTTAAGTTGGCTTTCGTGCGTAGAAAGATAACTAGCAATAATAAATTTGCCATGCCCAGGCCCTAATGCATGTAATACACCATAAGAAAAGGCGGCAAAAATCAACCACAATCCTGCCGTTGATGAATGTGCTTGAATCTGATGTAGATTTTCAGAAATCAACTGATTAAAGGCTTTTTGCCAATCAGCAACTTGCACAAACAACCAAGGTAACAATGCGAAGATAATCGCTAATAAACCAATAAAAAGTGCGGTCAGTTTTAACTTCATTTTTATTCACACTTAATTTTTAATTTCTGCGCAAACAATACACCAAGAGAATCATCTTCATTTTTTTGCGATTTATCCAATGATGATGCGTAAGATTGAATTTTTTCATCGACATTAGGTTCCAGCACCTCTCCTTTGCAGTTTGCAGGAAGTGATGAAAAATCAACCGCTCTTTTGCCAGTTTCTGCATACCGCATTGCCACATAATAAGTGCGATCATAAGTCATCAGCGTAAATTCATTATTTTGCAAGGCCTGTGGCTGAGCTAAAAGAAAATCAAAATAATATTCCACCTCATTCCCTTTCACACGCATACCGTAATTTTCAGGGTGTTTTGTGTATTTAATTTTATGATTTTCTTTGTCAAAGACATAACTAAAGTAATGTTCATTCACAACGTTTGCCATTACTTCATCAATTAACTTCTGTTGAGCGGCCTTATCCCCTTTCGCCTGTTTCACATCATACAGGACGGCTGAGGAACTGGCCTCATCCAGTAACCACTGCGTCGAGAAACCAATTAATTGATTATCTTTCACTAAGGGTTTCGTTTGCATATCGATGAATGCGTGGGGATGCGCTAGTGCTGAAAAAGGTGAAATCAGCAATAATCCAAGAAGTAATTTTTTAAACATAAATAAGAAAAAAGAGTGGCTAAATGATTGAATAGACAGATTTTATCACAAGCAGTTCCCAATCAAAATCGAATAAAAATCAGTCTAAATGTAAAAAATCCTATGATTTTATTGATTTTTATCAAAAAATGATTCATTCGCATTTCCCTTATAACTGAAATTTATGTACTATTTGTTTCGTCAAGTGATTGCTTGATATTCATAAAGTTCCTAAATAAAATAATCATAAATATAGCTAAACTACTTTCCTACCACCCTGTATGGGTGGTTTTTTTTGCCTTTCAAATAGCTTATTCCCTAAACATCAAGTAAAATAACCGCACTTTTATTCATAACATCGAGAGAATTATGTCAACGCAATTTGTATATACGATGCACCGTGTCGGCAAAGTGGTGCCACCGAAGCGTCATATTTTGAAAGATATTTCTTTAAGCTTCTTCCCTGGTGCCAAAATCGGGGTGCTCGGTTTAAATGGTGCGGGTAAATCAACCCTTTTACGCATTATGGCGGGCGTGGATAAAGAGTTCGAAGGTGAAGCGCGTCCACAACCGGGTATTAAGATCGGTTATCTTCCACAGGAACCAAAACTTGATCCGCAACAAACTGTGCGTGAAGCGGTAGAAGAAGCCGTTTCTGAAGTAAAGAATGCACTAACTCGTTTAGATGAAGTTTATGCACTTTATGCCGATCCTGATGCGGATTTCGATAAACTAGCCGCAGAACAAGCAAACCTTGAAGCGATTATTCAAGCACACGATGGACATAATTTAGATAACCAATTAGAACGTGCTGCAGATGCATTACGTTTACCGGATTGGGATGCCAAAATCGAACATTTATCTGGTGGTGAACGTCGTCGTGTGGCGCTTTGTCGTTTATTGCTCGAAAAACCAGACATGCTCTTATTAGACGAACCAACCAACCACTTAGACGCGGAATCTGTGGCATGGTTAGAACGCTTCTTACATGACTACGAAGGTACTGTTGTGGCAATTACCCACGACCGTTACTTCTTAGATAACGTTGCAGGTTGGATCTTAGAGCTTGACCGTGGTGAAGGTATTCCTTGGGAAGGTAACTACTCTTCTTGGTTAGAGCAAAAAGAGAAACGCTTAGAGCAAGAACAAGCCGCTGAAAATGCGCGTCAAAAATCGATTGCGAAAGAGTTAGAATGGGTACGCCAAAATCCGAAAGGCCGTCAAGCGAAAAGCAAAGCACGTATGGCGCGCTTTGATGAGTTGAACTCTGGCGAATACCAAAAACGTAACGAGACTAACGAACTCTTTATTCCACCTGGTCCACGTTTAGGTGATAAAGTGATTGAGGTAGAACATCTCACTAAATCTTACGGTGACCGTACTCTAATTGATGATTTATCATTTAGCATTCCAAAAGGGGCTATCGTGGGCATTATCGGAGCGAACGGTGCAGGTAAATCAACCCTATTCCGTATGCTTTCAGGTCAAGAACAACCCGATAGCGGATCAATTACGATGGGTGAAACCGTTGTGCTTGCTTCTGTGGATCAATTCCGTGATTCAATGGATGACAAGAAAACTGTTTGGGAAGAAGTGTCTAACGGACAAGATGTTCTCACTATTGGTAACTTTGAAATTCCAAGCCGTGCGTATGTTGGCCGCTTTAACTTCAAAGGCGTAGATCAACAAAAACGAGTGGGCGAATTATCAGGTGGTGAACGTGGTCGTTTACACTTAGCGAAACTTCTACAACGTGGTGGTAACGTACTGTTATTGGACGAACCGACTAATGACTTAGACGTTGAAACTTTACGTGCGTTAGAAAATGCGATCTTAGAATTTCCTGGTTGTGCAATGGTAATTTCCCATGACCGTTGGTTCTTAGACCGTATTGCAACTCATATTTTAGATTACGGTGATGAAGGTAAAGTGACTTTCTATGAAGGTAACTTCTCTGACTACGAAGAGTGGAAAAAGAAAACCTTAGGTGAAGCCGCAACACAACCACATCGTATTAAATATAAGCGTATTGCAAAATAAGAAATTAAAGTGCGGTCACTTTTGACCGCACTTTCCTTTTACATCTGGAGTGATTATGTTAGTTTATTTGCACATTGTTTGTGCATTTTTAAGTTTAGGATTATTAATTATCCGTGGGGGAATGCAATTAAGTGGGAAAAATTGGCGAGCTATTAAATTGCTAAAAATTTTACCGCACTTAGTTGATACACTTTTAATTGCAAGCGGCTTAACGATTTTCTTCTTGGTCGGTTATCAGCTACAAAGCTGGTTGGTCATGAAAATCATCATGCTTGTGCTTTATATCTTCTTCTCGGCTAAATATTTTAGTCGTAAAGCGGTCAACCCAAACAGTGCATTTCTGGCATTTGCCTTGTTAAGTTTCTTGGGTGCAATGTTCTTTGCTTACCAACCAAACTTTATGGAAGGCTAATTATGAAAAAATCCATCTTCAATTGAAGATGGATTTTTGTCTTATCTTAACCACCAGCTAATTTTACTTTAAACCCTTTTTGTTCTAAAAGTTGTTTAAGTAAATCGCGTTTTTCGCCTTGAATCTCAATATTGCCGTCTTTAACCGAACCACCACAACCACAACGTTTTTTAAGTTCAGTGGCCAATTTTTTTAATTCATCATCGGATAAATCTAGTCCCGTAACCACTGAAACACCCGCACCTTTTCGACCACTGGTTTGTTTTTGGATGCGAACCACACCATCACCTTTAGGGCGTTGTACCGGCTGCTTTTGCTCTTTAATTCTACCCACTTCGGTAGAATATACTAAAGTACTCTCAGTCATATTACTCAATTGATGCATTAATTGAACGAAGCACTTCTGCTGGATTTTCAGCTTGAGTGATTGGGCGACCAATCACTAAATAATCAGAACCAGATCGAATAGCTGCTGCTGGTGTCATAACGCGACGTTGATCGCCAAAATCACTTCCAATTGGACGAATCCCTGGCGTGACTAATTTAAAATCAGGACCACAAGTATTACGTAAAATCTCCACTTCTTGTGGTGAACAAACAACTCCATCTAATCCCGCACGCTGTGTTAAATGCGCAAGACGTAATACATGCTCAAGTGGTGAAGAGTTAATACCGATTTGTAATAAATCCAAATCTTCCATACTGGTCAATACCGTTACTGCAATTAATAAAGGCGCATCTTTTCCATAAGGTTCAAGAATTTTCTTTGCCTCTTCCATCATTTTTAAACCACCGCTAGCATGGACATCAACCATCCATACGCCTAAATCAGCCGCAGAACGCACCGCTCTTGCCACAGTATTCGGAATATCATGAAATTTTAGGTCGAGGAAAACATCAAATTGACGCTCATGTAATTGCTTAACGAAATTTGTTCCCAGTGTGGTAAACATTTCTTTACCCACTTTTAAACGGCATAAGCTTGGATCAATTTGATCCACGAGGGATAGCGCTTGTGCTTCCGTTTCGTAATCCAATGCTACGATTACTTTGCTATTCATAATTTTACCTCACTGTGTCAATTAATTATGTTCTGGCTTGATGGATTCCCATTGTTTGCAAGAAGGACAATTCCACATTAATTTATGGGTTTGATAACCGCAATTTGAGCAACGATAACCAAAGCCTTGCTTAATTCTCTCTCCGACCATTTTATGTAACAAAATTAAGCTTTCTTTACCTCGCCCTTCCTCTGCATCATCAATTTGGAATTGAATAAAGCGGTGGAAAATAGAGGTACTTGGATTTTTGGTTAGTTGTTGATAAAGCTTTGATTGAGCGGCACTCTTGCCATCCTTCTCTTCAATTACGCTTGCTAACATTAAATCGACTTTAGTATTGTTAATCTGCTGGCTGGCTCGAATCAAGAATAACTCAAAGTTATCTCTCTCTCCTAATTCATCATAACAATATTTGAGTGTTTTTAACACTTCTCCAATGTAAATTGGATTTTGATTAAGAATATTCTCCAAAAAATGAATGGCTTGACGGTAGTTTTTATCTGCCATTTCTAAATCAGCAAGAAGCATTGATGCTCTCACACTGGTTGGAGATACATTCAACGCTTTTTGTAAAATACTACGTTTTTCAACCGCACTTTCAAGCTCACCACTTAAGGCATATTCACAATAACATTGTGCTAATTCCACATTATTTTCTTTGGGTGAGATCTTGGCAAGCTTCTCTGCGATATTAACGGCTTTTTTCCATTCTTTTGTTTTTTGATAAATCACCAAAAGCTGTTGCAGTGCATTTTCTGCAAACTCTGGCTCATCTACCATAATAATATAAAGGGCTTCAGCACGGTCATAAAAACCCACCGTCATGAAATCCTTGGCGAGTTGCTGTTTAGCTAATAATTTTTGTTCGAAAGAATAATTGGGACTACGATCGAGTGCTTGATGGATCCGCAAAGCACGATCCACTTCGCCTCGAGAACGGAAAAGATTACCGAGCGTTAGCTCAGCTTCAAATTGTGAGTTGCTTTCAATTTCATTTTCTGTTTCTTGTTTTTGCAACATATCAAGAAACAAATCAACGGCTTTATCCGTTTGATTAGAAAGCAAAAAATTGACCCCCGTGACATAATCACGGGAGAGTTTATTACTCATATCTTCCTGATCTTTCTTAGCACTCCGATGCCCCATATACCAACCATAAGCGGCGGCTATTGGCAGAAGCAGAAAGAGTAATTCAAGCATTATACTGCCTTATCGCGAGTAGTCGTTAATTCGTTAATTTGTAATGTTTGACGTTTAACTTGACGCGCTAACGACATATTTTTGAATTTTAATTTTAAGTAGAAAAATCCTGTAATTAACCAACCTAAAATTAATCCAAAACCAAATAAAATTGCAACTAATGTTGAAAGTTGGAATTGGCTTTCAGCAACAATGTAGTTAAAGGTGATTACTTGATCATTATTTGCCCCTATAGTTACCGCAACAAGTACGATAGCCAATACAATAATGAGTCCGAGAATATATTTAATCATCACAATCTCCTTTGTTAAGAATGGGTTCATTATGCCAAAATTTGTAATAAAAAACGACACCTAAGTGTCGTTTTATTGATATCGATTGAATGTTTAAGCAAAAACATTTACGCGATCTTTTAATTCTTTACCCGCTTTAAAGTGCGGTACAGATTTAGCATCTAATTTTACAGAATCACCGGTTTTAGGATTACGGCCAACTCGTGGTTGACGATGGTGTAAAGAGAAGCTACCAAAACCACGCACTTCAATACGATTACCTTCTTCTAAAGATTGTGCAATGAGTTCAAGAATATCCTTTACAATACCTTCTACTTCTTTTGCGGATAAAGTTGGGTGCTTTGTTGATAGATTTTCAATTAGTTCAGATTTAGTCATCGTCAACTCTCCTTTAAATTTATACTTAAACTTGTTATTAAGACTTACAGGTAATGCATTAGTTCATAATAAATTACCGCTAAATCCTTGTTAATTATAGTTGGTAATAATAAGGCTGAGTCAATGACCCAGCCTTATTTATGTGAATTAATTATTCACCTTTAGCTGCTTTGAAAGCTTCAGCCATTGCGTTTGGAATAGCAACATCTTCTTGTTTGTTATTCACGTTTGCAACTGCCGCAGCTTCTTCAGCTTGATCTTTCGCTTTTACAGATAAGTGAACGATACGAGCTTTACGATCAACACCAGTGTATTTCGCTTCAACTACATCACCTGCTGCCACTTCGTTTGTTAAGTCTGCTGCACGGATATAACCCTCAACGCCACCTGCTAATTCAACTTTAGCACCTTTAGCATCAGCTTCAACAACAGTTGCAGAAACTACTGCACCTTTCTTGTTAACTGCTACGAAGTTGTTGAATGGATCATCTTCAAGTTGTTTGATACCTAAAGAAATACGTTCCTTCACTGCGTCTACTGCTAATACTACTGCAGAAACTTCGTCACCTTTTTTGTAGTTACGAACTGCTTCTTCACCTGCAACATTCCAAGAAATGTCAGATAAGTGAACTAAACCGTCGATACCACCTTCAAGACCGATGAAGATACCGAAATCAGTGATTGATTTGATTTTACCAGTAACTTTGTCGCCTTTGTTGTGAGTTTCAGCGAATTGAGTCCATGGGTTAGGTTTACATTGTTTTAAACCTAAAGAAATGCGACGACGTTCTTCGTCAACTTCTAACACCATTACTTCAACTGTATCGCCTAAGCTTACAACTTTAGATGGGTGGATGTTTTTGTTAGTCCAATCCATTTCAGAAACGTGAACTAAACCTTCAACACCATCTAAGATTTCAACGAAACAACCATAGTCAGTTAAGTTAGTTACTTTACCAGTTAATTTGCTGTTTACTGGGTGGTTTTCAGCGATAGCAACCCAAGGATCTTGACCTAATTGTTTTAAGCCTAAAGATACGCGAGTACGATCTTTGTCAAATTTTAATACTTTAACAGTTACTTCGTCGCCTACATTCACGATTTCGCTTGGGTGTTTAACACGTTTCCAAGCCATATCAGTGATGTGTAATAAACCATCAACGCCACCTAAATCTACGAATGCACCGTAGTCAGTTAAGTTTTTAACGATACCTTTAACTTCTGAACCTTCAGCTAGGTTCTCAAGGATTTGTTCACGTTCTTGGCTGTTTTCAGATTCGATCACTGCACGACGAGAAACAACAACGTTGTTACGTTTTTGATCTAATTTGATTACTTTGAATTCTAATTCTTTACCAAGTAGGTGATCTGCTTCACGTGCTGGACGTGTATCAACTAATGAACCTGGTAAGAATGCACGAACACCGTTTAACTCAACTGTGAAACCGCCTTTCACTTTACCGTTGATTAAACCGATAACGGTCGCTTTTTCTTCGTAAGCTTTTTCTAATTCAATCCAAGATTCGTGACGAACTGCTTTCTCACGAGAAAGTTTAGTTTCGCCGTAACCATCTTCAACTGCATCTAAAGCTACGTTTACTGTGTCGCCAACTTTAACTTCAAGTTCACCTTGAGCGTTTTGGAATTCAGCAACAGGAATTGCAGATTCAGATTTTAAGCCTGCATCAACAAGTACAAAGCCTTTTTGAATAGCAACAACAGTACCGCTAACGATTGAACCTTGACGGGTTTCAAGGCCTTTTAATGATTCTTCAAAGAGTTGAGCAAAAGATTCTGACATATAAATAATCTTCTTAATTTAAGTTAATAACATCCACATTAAGATCCATAAAATGCGGGGTTGAGGATAAATGTCTATTCTTCCTTGAATAAACAGTTAAATCGAAATTGACGCTTTTTGTTGAATATAAGCTAACGCTTGAGCAATGACTTCATCAATACTCAATGTTGTACTATCTAACAATAAAGCATCATCAGCCGGTTTCAATGGCGCAACCTCACGATTTCTATCGCGAAAATCGCGTTCTTGTATCTCGGCTAAAATCTGTGCAAAGTTACCATTAATTCCCTTATTTTGCAACTGTTTATAGCGTCTTTTTGCACGTTCTTCCGCACTTGCGTCTAAAAATAGTTTAACTTGTGCATTTGGGAAAACCACCGTTCCCATATCTCGCCCATCCGCAATCAGACCGTCATTTTTACCAAAATCCTGCTGAAGTTGCAGTAAAGCTGACCGCACTTTTTGGAAAACCGCTACTTTTGATGCAGCCTCCGCCACTTCTTGCGTACGAATTAAATGACTCACATCCATCCCACCAAGAAGCACATTGACTTCTCCATTCTTTGGAATGAAGTGAATATCTAAATGACGCGCTAACTCCGCTAATCCTTCTTCATCAGTTAAATCTGCATGACGTTTCAGCGCAGCCAATGCTGTCACGCGATAAATTGCTCCACTGTCTAATAAGGTAAAACCTAACTTTTCCGCCAATGCGTAACAAAGCGTTCCTTTTCCAGCCCCACTTGGACCATCAACGGTGATAATCATACCCATAATAAAATCCTATCTTTTAAATTTTGTGCATTATAAAAGAATTCTATCAAATGACTCAATCATTTAGTGTTCGTTCGCCAGAGCAAGTGTCGCATTTAACAACATATTTCCGCCAAACTCACACCATTCATCCGTAATATTTTCCGCTTCATTGTGACTCAAACCATCAATGCAAGGGATAAAAATCATTGCTGTTGGAAATTTACTATTTAAATGACAAGAATCATGTCCTGCACCTGATACAATACGTTCCCATGAATAATTCAATGCTTCCGCGGTATTCTGAATAATATCCGTCAGGCGAACATCAAATGCTAGAGGCTCTAATGTAACAACTTGTTTAATGCACACTGATAGATTGGTTTCAGTTGCAATATCTGTCAAAATCTGACGAATTTCTTGATCTATTTGAGTTAAAGACACTGTACTTGGATGACGAACTTCTAAGGTAAAATACGCTTTTCCAGGAATCACATTTGGCGAATTTGGGGTAAGTTGTACATACCCTACTGTTACACGACCTTGATTTAGTACTTCACGCAATCCAATTTCATTAAATTTCACAATGGCTTTAGCCATTCCTACAGCTGCATCTTGACGCATATTCATCGGTGTCGTCCCTGCATGAGACGCTAAACCATCAAATGTAATTTGATACCAACGTTGTCCTAATACCCCAGTCACTACGCCGACATCTGTTTGATTGCGTTCTAAAATTGGACCTTGCTCAATGTGAACTTCTAACGCTGCATGAGCTTTATATTGTGAAAAATCAGCCTGACCTAAGTAGCCAATGCGTTCAAGCTCATCTTTAATCATTAAGCCATCTTTATCTTGGATTTTTAACGCATCATTAAGGGACAATTTTCCCGTAAAAACCGCAGCTCCCATCATCGCAGGGGCAAATCTTGCGCCTTCTTCATTCGTCCACATCACCAAATCAATCGAACGCATAGTTTCAATTCTTTGATCATTAAGCGAGAGTAAAACTTCTAATCCAGCCAATACACCATAGATACCATCATAGCGACCACCAAGCGGTTGAGAATCACCATGTGAACCAAGCAAAATTGGTGATAAATTTGGTTGCAATCCTAGGCGGCGAACAAAAATATTACCAATTCCATCTACTTGAACAGAAAAGCCCGCCTCTTTTACAATTTGTACAAAATAATCACGAGCTTGTTTGTCTTCATCACTTAAAGTAAGGCGGGTTACCCCGCCTTTTTCTGTCCGTCCAAATTGAGCAAAATCATCAATGAGTTTTAATAATCTCGCAGTATTAATTTGTACTGTCATACATTATTTCTCTGCTTTTGTTTCTTCTTGAAGTTGGTAACGGAAATCACAGAAACCATCACCATTCATTACCGTATGAGGACGTGTTAATTTTACATTTGGCGCATAGCCTTCAATAAATTTGCTATCACGGTTACAAGAAAGCAAGAAACCAATATCAGCTAATCCCATTTCTTGATACATTTCCGCATAGCGACAACGATGGACGTTGTAGTTATATTGGTAATGATCGTTATTAACCACTTCAATGCGAAGTGCATCATCTTTTTCCCACAGATATTGCAATGCCACAAAGCTTTCTATGCTCGTACCTTCAGGCTCACGTTTCGCATATTCTTTACCAGCATCCACAGCTGCATTTGCAACCGCTTCTTCGATAATTGCTTTAGCCTTTTCAAGACCAAATTCACGTTTCATAATTTCATAAATTGGCTTGATAATTTCTGCTTCAATTTTACGTTGTTGAAGAATTCCAATTTCTACAAATTCTGGAAAATCTACTGACATAATGCTTTCCTTAAATAATAAAGTCGTTTCTTAAAATTTCGTTATTGATGAATTTACGAATACGAGGATCGTCATTTTTTCTTAATTCATCTGGTGTTTGCAAGAAGGCAATTTCACCCGCATCCATAAAGGCAATTTTATCTGATACTTTCAAGGCAAATTGCATTTCATGGGTAACAATCACCATTGTCATATCTTCTTTTGCAAGCTCTTCCATTACCAACAATACTTCGCCCACTAATTCAGGGTCTAATGCTGATGTAGGTTCATCAAAGAGCATAATTTTCGGTTTCATTACTAACGCACGTACAATTGCCACACGTTGTTGTTGACCACCTGATAGCTGATGCGGATATTTATTCGCATGTGCTAATAGACCTACTTTATCTAACATTGCCAATGCAAGCAAGCGAGTTTCTTGTTCTGGTTTACCATGATATTCTGGTGCTAATAATAAGTTCTCTAATACTGTTTTGTGTGGGAACAAGTTATAGTTTTGGAATACCATACCTAAGTTAACAATTTTATTTTGTGCATTCGATGCTAAATGTTTACCTTCAATAAAGCTTTCTCCATCCAAGTAAATTGAACCTTGGTCTAAAGTTTCTAATCCGTTAATGCTACGAATTAATGTCGTTTTACCTGAACCAGAATAACCAATAATTGATAGCACTTCACCCCATTTCAATGAAAGATCTATACCTTTTAATACTTGAACATGATTAAAGGATTTTTTCACATTTTCAATGCGTAACGCTTCAGCATTGTTGCTGTGTTCAGTTTTTAACACGCTGTAAGGTGCAAGTTCTGAACGTTCTACATTAACTGGTTGTTCACTTTCTTCATGACGTAATGACACATCTAAACGTTGTTCTAATTTTTTCAATAACCAAGAAAGCAAGCTCACAATCACAACATAGTAGAATGCTACGGCTAATAACGTTTCTAATACCAAGAAGTTACGTGTATAAAGCTGTTGGCCTACTAATAAAATTTCTGTTAATGAAATCACTGAAACCAATGATGTTAATTTAACAATCGTAATATATTGGTTTGTTAATGGCGGTAACGCGACTTTCAACGCTTGTGGAATCACAATATGACGTTGCACGCCCCAGAAGCCTATTCCCAAGGCTTTACCCGCTTCATATTGACCTTTAGGAATAGCTGATAATGCACCACGATGAATTTCTGCAATATAGGCCGATTCGCTTAGCACCATTGAAATCAAACCTGCCACAAACGGATTTGATAATACCACTGAACTTGCAGGCCAGAATTGTGGAACGTTATAGATAAAGATCAGTAACACTAACAACGGCAAGCTACGGAACAACCAAATATAGGTGTTTGCCGCTTTATTAAATAATGGATTTTTAGATTGTGTACCCAATGCTAAAACAAAGCCCCAAAGGATCGCAAAAATCCACGTTAAGGTACTGAGTTCTAAAACCGTTAATACCGCTTTCCAAAAATCTGTATTAGTAAATAAACTACCTAAATACACCCAGTTAAAACCTTTTTCAGAAACTTTGTCAGAATCGACCGCACTTTGCGTTGCAGAATTTGCAGTGATCGCTTGATCAATTGCATTCTCTAAACCATTAGCTTTGAGCAAGGCTTCATTTGGAAACTCAAGATTGTATTTTTTCAACAATGCATTGTATGAACCATCTGCCAATGTATCTTTAATGGCTTGTGCAATAATCGCTTTGCCTTTCACATCATCTTTGTTAAATGCTAAGCCGATTAATACTGGATAAAGTTGTTCTTTATTAGTAATTTTTAAGCGATCACCTAATTGATTAATCACCATTTGTGCCACGGCAGCATCTTCATATTGGACATCCACACCGCCAGATAATAACGCTTGTGCGGCTTCAGGCGCACTTGGATATTCTTTTACCGTAATTGGTTTTAAATTTTTCGGTGCACAGAATTCTTCTGACACTTTATTTACTGTTGGAATCCATGCTGCACCTTTCATTGAAGACATGCTTTTACCACATAAGTCTTCTAAGCGTTGCGGCGCAAAATCATCATTACCACGAACAACAAGCACGCCGCCTGTTTGCAAGTAAGGCAAGAAATCTACTTGTTTCGCACGCTGTGGATTTACGTAAAGTGCAGATGCCACTACATCATAGTGCCCCGCATTTAAACCGATAATAATGTTTTCGATACGAGTATCTTTGAATTCAACATTTTTGTTGAGATTTTTACCCAAAGTACGCATTAAATCAGGGTCAAAACCACTCGCTTTGCCATTATCTAAATACGCATAAGGTGCATAGGTTAAATCGATACCAACACGCAAATTTTTCTCATCTTGAGCTTGGCTAAATACCGAATAAAAAAGAATCGCACTTGTTGTGAGTGCTTTTTTAATGAAGGATCGCATATTCTTTCCTGTTAATTATTAAAATACTAACTTTTAAAATAGAAGTGCGGATGATTTTAGAAAATTTTTTTATAACCATCTAATAACCATTCACCCTAACATATAGCTTTTTAGAATATGGCGTTTAGAATGAAAAAAACGCCTCAAAAGAGACGTCTATTTTTTGAAATATAATTCGTAATGCTTTGCACAATTTGGATTGAAAGGATGATGACAATGCGGGCAGGCATCAACGGAAAGATAAGTTTCGATGCTTAATGTTTGTTTACAATGACCACAAAGAATAGCATGTTCATCGAACTGTGAGGCAAGCCAAGGTTCAAAATTATGATCCTCGGCTTCATTATGACATTGATAGCAGGGATAGAACTTTAAGCACTTTGCGCATTTTAGGGGCAATAACGTCTTTTTCTCTGCAATAGTGAACGCAGCGAGTTTCATCATCCACTAATTGCCCGTAAACGATCATAGCTGTTCAAGCATTCCTAATACTAACGCTGAAGATTGTTTTGCCGCAAGCGGAAGGAATTCTTCGAATGACATACTCGCTTCACCATCACCTGCATCAGAAATAGCTCGAACAACCACAAAAGGTACGTTAAAGGCATGACAAACTTGCGCAATCGCTGTTGCTTCCATTTCTACTGCTGTTACGTTAGGGAAATCCGCTTTAATTTGAGCAATTTTTTCTTCGCTATTAATAAAACTATCACCCGAGCAAATTAAACCACGTTTTACATTTTGTCCTTGTGACTGTGCAATTTCGTCTGCTAAATCGGCTAATTTTTTATCTGAAAGAAAAGCCGCTGGATTTGCAGTAAAGCTGACCGCACTTTTGGGAAAATAGCCACTTTTGAAGCAGCTTCCGCCACTTCTTGCGTACGGATTAAATGACTCACATCCATTCCGCCAAGAAGCACATTTACTTCACCATTTTTCGGAATGAACTGAATATCTAAATGACGGGCTAACTCTGCTAATCCTTCTTCATTGGTTAAGTCTGCATGACGTTTCAGCGCAGCCAATGCTGTCACGCGATAAATCGCACCACTATCTAATAAGGTAAAACCTAACTTCTCTGCCAATGCGTAACAAAGCGTTCCTTTCCCTGCTCCGCTTGGGCCATCAACAGTAATAATCATACCCATAAAAATCTCCAGCAAAAATAATAATGTGGAGAATTTTACCTTATTCTCCGTATTATTGCTTTTTAAATTTTATTAGCTAGAGCCACTGTGGAATTAAGTAGCACTCTTGCCCCATTTTGACACCATTCATCGGTAATATTTTCTGCCTCGTTATGGCTTAATCCATTAACACAAGGAATAAATATCATTGATGTTGGAAATTTATGATTTAATTGACATGCATCATGACCAGCTCCAGAAACAATATACTCCCAAGAATAACCTAATGAGTCACAACTATCTTGGACCGTTTTTATCAACGCCGAATTAAATTTAACTGGAGATAAAGAAACAACTTTCTTAATATCAAACACTAAATTATTTTCTCGAGCAATATCATTCAAAATCGCATAAATTTCCCTTTCGATATTTATTAAACTTTGTTCATTAGGATGACGAACCTCTAGCGTAAAATAAGCTTCACCTGGGATTACATTAGGTGAATTTGGCGTTAATTTAATCTGACCAACAGTCACACGCCCCTGATTAACTACTTCTCTCAAACCTAATTTATTAAATTTGACTATTGCATTTGCCATGCCTACTGATGCATCTTGACGCATATTCATTGGTGTAGTTCCAGCATGAGAAGATAACCCCATCAATTTGATTTGATACCAGCTCTGTCCTAATGCACCAGTTACTACACCTATTTCAGTCTGATTATTTTCTAAAACAGGTCCTTGCTCGATATGAAGCTCTAATACAGCATAAGGATGATATGATGAAAAATCGTCTGTACCTAAATAATTAATATTATTTAAAGCTTCCTCCACTGAAATACCGTCCTTATCTTTTTCAGATAATGCAGCTATAAGAGATAAATTACCAATAAAAACTGAAGCTCCCAACATAGCAGGAGAAAATCTAGCCCCTTCCTCATTTGTCCACATAACAAGATCAATTGGTCGCTCAGTTTCGATATTATGATCATTTAATGACAATAACACTTCTAATCCAGCTAACACCCCATAAATACCATCGTAACGGCCACCTAATGGTTGAGAATCACCATGAGAACCAATTAATATTGGAGCTAATCGGTTATCCTTTCCACTACGGCGAATAAAAATATTACCAATTGCATCTATTTTTATCGAAAAGCCTGCCTCTTTGGAAAGTTTAATCAAATAATCTCTTGCAAGTTTATCCTCATTACTTAATGCAAGTCTTGTTACACCATTTAAGGGGGTTTTCCCAAATTGAGAAAACACATCTAACAAATGAAGTAATCTTGAATTATTAACATCCATGCTATTCCTCATTTTTAGCTGACTCTTCTTGTAATCGATATCTAAAATCACAAAAGCCATCACCATTCATGACTGTATGAGGTCGACTTAAACTCACATTTGGTGCATATCCCTCAATAAATTTGCTATCTCGATTACAAGAAAGCAGGAAACCAATTTCTTCTAATCCCATTTCTTTATACATTTCAGCATAACGGCAACGATGTACATTATAATCATATTTATAATGATCATTATTAATAACCTCTATACGTAATGCATCATCCTTTTCCCATAAATATTGTAAGGCCACAAAGCTCTCTACACTCGTACCATTAGGTTCTCGTTTGGCATATTCCTTTCCTGCATCAATTGCAGCATTAGCTACAGCTTCCTCTATGATTGATTTAGCTTTATCTAAACCAAATTCACGTTTCATTATTTCGTAAATAGGTTTAATTATCTCTGCTTCAATTTTACGTTGTTGTAAAATACCAATCTCGACAAACTCAGGAAAATCTTTATTCATTTTCACTCCTTTAAATTACAAAATCGTTACGTAAAATTTCATTATTAATAAATCGACGAATTCGAGGATCATCATTATTTCTTAACTCACTTGGTGTTTGTAAAAATGCTATTTCACCAGAATCCATAAACGCAATTTTATCTGATACCCGCATTGCGAATTGCATCTCATGGCTCACAATAATCATTGTCATTCCTTCTTTTGCAAGTTCTTCCATAACAAGCAATACTTCTCCAACTAGTGTAGGATCCAATGCCGAAGTTGGCTCATCAAACAGCATAATTTTAGGTTTCATGACCAAAGCTCTTGCAATAGCTACTCGCTGTTGTTGTCCACCCGATAATTGATGTGGATATTTATTGGCATGTTGCAACATTCCTACTTTATCAAGCATTGCTAAAGCCAATAATCGAGTCTCATCTTTAGGTTTATTATGATACTCAGGAGCAAGGAGAAGATTTTCTAACACTGTCTTATGCGGAAATAAATTATAATTTTGGAATACCATTCCTAAATTCACAATTTTACCCACTGAATTTGAAACAAAATGGCTACCATTGATAAAGTCCTCTCCTTCTAATTTGATACTTCCTTCATCTAACGACTCTAAACCATTAATACTTCGAATTAACGTTGTTTTACCTGATCCTGAGTAACCAATAATTGAAAGTACCTCACCCCATTTTAAAGAAAGATCAATACCTTTTAGAACTTGTACGCCGTTAAAGGATTTTTTTACTCCATGTACACTCAATGCTTCATCGCTATTAGCATGTTCAGTTTTTAAAATACTATAAGGTACTAATGCTGACTTATCGATATTAATCTCAGCATAATTTTCATTTTTAATTAAAGATACATCTAATTTGCTTTCAACTTTTTTTAGTACCCAAGACAAGAAACTCACGATAATAATGTAATAAAATGCAACAGCAAGCAAAGTTTCTAATACTAAAAAGGTACGTGTATAAAGCTGTTGTCCGACTAATAAAATCTCAGTTAAAGAAATTACCGAAACAAGAGAAGTTAATTTTACAATTGTAATATACTGGTTAGTTAGTGGAGGTAACGCTACTTTTAATGCCTGAGGAATAATAATTAAACGTTGAAGTCCCCAGAATCGAATTCCTAATACTTTACCGGCTTCATATTGACCTTTAGGTATAGAGGATAAGGCTCCACGATGAATTTCTGCTATATAAGCAGATTCACTAAGCACCATGGCAATCAAACCTGCAATAAATGGATTCGATAATAAAACAGAACTAGCACTCCAAAATTGAGGTACATTATAGATAAAAATTAATAACACTAATAAAGGTAAACTACGAAACAACCAGATATAAGTATTCGAAAATTTATTAACTAGTTTTTTATTCGATTGAGTTCCAAGCGCAAGAAAAAATCCCCAAATAACAGCAAAGATCCAAGTTAATGTACTTAACTCAAATACGGTTAAAACAGCTTTCCAGAAATCAGTATTTACGAATAAGCTTGCTAAATATGACCAGTTAAAACCTTTTGATATCGTTTTATCATTTCCATTTTCACTAGCTAGAATCGCATTATCTAAGGCATTCTCTAGTCCATTTTGTTTTAGTAATGCTTCATTTGGAAACTCAAGATTATATTTTTTTAGCAATTTTTGATATGAACCATCTGC
>ERZ772910.372-NODE-372-length-26775-cov-16.957036_pt1 | contig 26775 bp, 22 predicted proteins | sample MGYA00511357_ERZ772910 | MGnify/ENA primary metagenome ERZ772910 (study PRJEB29015, sample SAMEA2738096) | human oral metagenome | biome: human oral; feature: human-associated habitat; material: saliva | place: China | collected 2193 ... | reverse complement strand
CCCGAAGCGAAGCGAGGGCGGGTGCCCCTGTAGGAACGAGGACGAACACCGCACCGCAGAAGCGATTTAGCGTCCGGTCATACCCAGCAGCTCATTCGCGCGAACGCGAGCCCAACGCTCCGCGTTCAGCACCGCCTCCAGCGTCAAATCAGCGTCAGAGACAGCCTCAGCGCTGCCGGTGTGCTCCTCCAGCACGCGCGCCACCGAATCGACAATGTCGGTAAAGCGAATCGCGCCCACATGGAATGCGGCGACGGCTTCCTCGTTGGCGGCGTTGAACACTGCCGGGTGGGTGCCGCCGACCTTACCGGCGGCCTTGATCATGCGCACGGCGGGGAATGCTTCCTCGTCCAGCGGCTCAAAAGTCCAGGATGCCGCCTTCGACCAGTCACAAGCAGGCACGGCACCGGGGATGCGGTGCGGCCAGGTTAGACCCAGCGCGATGGGCAGCACCATGCTCGGCGGCGACGCCTGAGCAATGGTCGAGCCGTCCACGAACTGCACCATGGAATGCACAATCGACTGCGGGTGAACCGCCACGTCAATACGGTCCAGGTCCACGCCGAACAGGTGGTGTGCCTCAAGCACTTCGAGTGCCTTGTTGACCATGGTTGCCGAGTTGGTGGTGACGACCAGGCCCATGTCCCAGGTGGGGTGTGCGAGCGCCTGCGCGGGGGTCACGTCGTGCAGCTGTTCGCGCTTGTAGCCGCGGAACGGGCCGCCCGATGCGGTGAGAATGAGTCGGTCGATTTCTGCGTCGGTTCCGGAGGCGAGCGCCTGTGCGAGGGCGGAGTGTTCGGAGTCGACGGGCACCATGGGGGTGTCCAGGGGGGATGCGTCGACGGCGGCGCGTACGAGCGGGCCGCCTGCGATGAGGGATTCCTTGTTTGCCAGTGCTACGCGGTAGCCGCTGTTGAGGGCGGTGAGGGTCGGTTCCAGGCCGATGGAGCCGGTGATGCCGTTCAGGACGGTGTCTGCCGGGTGTGCTGCCGCCTGTACGGATGCTTCGGCGCCGTGGGCGATCTGCGGGGTGTAGCCGGTGACACCGGCTTCGGAGGCTGCCGCTTCGATGAGTTCGCGGAGGCGCTGCGCGTCTTCTACGGTGCCGCTGGTGGCGACCAGTTCGGCGCACACGTGCACTGCCTGGCGTGCGAGCAGTTCGAGGGATCGGGAGCCTGCGGAGAGGGCGACGACCTTCAGCGGTGCGTCGGCGGCGGAGGCGCTGGTGCCTTTGAGCGCGGCGAGGTGGTCGATGACTTCCATGGCTTGGGTGCCGATGGAGCCGGTTGAGCCGAGGAGGGTGATGCGCTGCGGTGCGCGGGTGAGTTCTGTGAGGGCGTCGGTGAGGCGGTCGCGGCTGCCGCCGACGCGTGCTGAGGATCCAAACTTCATGGTTCTAGTGTCTCATGAGCTCGCGGGTGGATTCGGGTACTGGCGCCGCCTCTCATCTTAGAAGGCCCAGCACAGATGAACCCCAGAATAGATGAGCCCCAGCATCGTAGACCTCAGCACAGAAGAATCCCCCACCCTGTCATACGGGGCGGGGGATTCAACGCGTAACGTTTTAGAGCAGATCCTGCAGCAGCTCAATGCAGCGGTCCAGGAAAGCATCCACCTGCGATTCCTCGTAGCTGACGGTGCCCGAGGCGGGGCGGAACTTTGCGTGGCGCACCACGGAGGGGTCCAGCGGCTCTTCGCTGTTGAGCTGGGCGTACACGCGGTCGCAGATGGCGTCCACATCGCCGACGAAGTAGCCCATGTGGCGGCGCTTGCTGGGGCGGCGGAAACGCTCACCGGCGGGGCGTTCCAGGCGGCCAGCGAGCAGCTCGCCGGTCTCTACGAGGGAGCGTTCCCAGTTGTCCAGGCCGTACGCCTCAATGTAGCGGCTGCGTTCGAGCTTGGCGAAGCGTTCCTCAATCTTTTCGAGGGCGCGGTCGACCACATCCAGCTGGTAGCCGCCGGGTTCTTCGCGGAAGACGACCTGGCGGATTCGTCGGGAGGTGTAGAGGTCTTCGGGCAGCTCGGAGGCTCCGCTGAGCTTCTCGTAGTCCTCGGCAAGGCGGGTGAACAGGCGGTCTACTTCACTGCGCTTGTAGCCGGGTTCGGTTTCTGCTGCACGGGCAAATCCGTCTCCGCGGGTGGTGCTTGCCAAGGTGGCTCCTCTCGACGATTGAACTTTAAGAATACCAATGCTGAGGCCACCCGATGCAAGGTGGGCGGGCGGTGTCTTAGATATAGCCTTTTACACCCCTCATCAACGGATACAGCGAAAGCGGGTACAGCAAAGGCGGGGTGCCCCTCCCCCACTCGTGGGAAGAAACGCCCCGCCTCCATAAGCGATAAAAGCTTGAAGCTTTAGAGCGGCATAATAAACCGGAAAATCAGGCAACCAGCCGCCGCAGCGAAAAGAATCGAGTCCAGGCGATCCATCATGCCGCCGTGACCGGGCAGGATATTCGACATGTCCTTCACACCCATACGGCGCTTGAACACGGACTCCACCAGGTCACCGGCAGTCGAAGCGACCACCATGACCGCCGCCAGCGGAATAGCCCAGTACCAGGGCGACCCCATGACCGCCAAGGCGATAGCACCAACAACCGCCGAGCCGACGAAGGACCCAGCCAGGCCCTCCCAGCTTTTCTTCGGGGAGATCTTCGGCGCCATCGGGTGCTTACCCCAATTCACGCCGGCAATAAAGCCGAACGTGTCATTGCAGATGGCCATCAGCAGAATCATGAGGACGCCGCGCTCGCCGTGGTCCGTCTGGAAGTAGACCATGGCGATGCCCAGCATCAGCGGCACCCACAGCAGAGCCAGGGCGCTACCGCTCAAAGACTTACCCAGTGAGACCTGACGGTCAGCACGCACGAGAGCAGAAGAGAGCAGCAGCACCAGCAGGCTCACCGCCAGGGCGATGCCCAGCCCGGTAAAACCGAACAGGTACGACACCACCACAATTGCGCCAGACAGGCCACCCAGCAGGTACTCCGGGATGCCGTAGCCGCGGCGGGTGTTGAGCACGTGCCCAATCTCCCAGGCGCCCAAAGCTGCCGCGCCGGTAGCGATCGCAACAAAAATCGGCTGGTACATCAGACCCAGCGCCAACAGCACGCCGAAACCAACGCCCACACCAATGGCGGCGGGCAGATTACGGCCAGCTTTGGCGCTACGCGACTTCACCGGCGTTGCAGCGGTCTGCGGGCTCGGCTGTGGAGCAGGCGGTGCGCTTCTCTCTTCTTTCGCTTCTTTGCGTGCACTCATTAGGGTTTAGACCTCGAGCAGTTCAGCTTCCTTGTGCTTGTACAGTGCGTCGACCTGGTCGATGTGCTTCTTGGTCAGTGCGTCCAGTTCCTTCTCAGCGCGTGCGCCCTCGTCTTCACCGATTTCGCTGTCCTTGACCAGCTTGTCAATAGCGGTCTTCGCGTGGCGGCGGACGTTACGGATGGAGATACGAGCCTCTTCAGCCTTGTGGTTGACGAGCTTGGTGTATTCCTTACGGCGCTCAGCGGTCATTTCGGGCATGACAACGCGGATAGCTGCACCGTCGTTGCTGGGGTTAACACCCAGGTCGGAGTCACGCAGCGCCTTCTCGATAGCTGCCAGTGCGGTCACGTCGAAGGGAACGATCTTGACGGTACGTGCGTCCTCAACGTTGAAGGACACCAGCTGCTGCAGCGGGGTCGGTGCACCGTAGTACTCGGCGGTCAGGCCGCTGAAGATTGCGGGGTTCACACGACCGGTACGGACCTTAGCGAACTCAGTCTTGGTTGCTTCGATGGTCTTTTCCATCTTCTCGCCGGCTTCGGCAAGGATTTCTTCGATCACGAAAGGATCTCCTTTGTCGGTATTCTGGGGGACCAGAATTGTCGGTGGGTGCGCGTTCCGCCCTCATAATTTCTCACCGATTCGCGGCGCATCCGAGGCGAAAACCTTGAGGATAACGCGAAGTCGACGGGAAAGAGGCAGAACGTCTTGTTTGATATAAGTCTAGACGGTACCGGCGGGCATAAGCGAGTTTTAGCGCTTACCCGCGCGGTACCGTCCAGAATAAGTCCGCACCATCAGGCACGGTCACAGTGTGAGGGGGCATTCCGCACGCCCCAACCTAAAAATTTAGGGGTTAGCGAGTAACGAGGGTACCCATCTTCTCGCCCAGGATTGCGCGGGTCACGTTACCGTCACCCTGCATGCCGAACACGCGCATGGTCACGTTGTTGTCGCGGCACAGGGAGAACGCGGTCTGATCCAGCACGCGGATGTTACGCTGCATTGCCTCATCGTAGGTGAGGTTGTACAGGCGCTCAGCGTTGGGGTCCTTGTTCGGGTCAGCAGTGTAGATGCCGTCCACGCCGTTCTTAGCGACCAGAACCTCGTCTGCGTGGATTTCCAGGGCGCGCTGAGCAGCCACAGTGTCGGTGGAGAAGTAGGGCAGACCCGCACCAGCACCGAAGATCACGACGCGGTCCTTCTGCATGTGGCGGATCGCGCGGCGAGGAATGTAAGTCTCAGCAACCTGCGGCATGGTGATAGCGGACTGAACGCGGGTGTCAATACCCTCCTGCTCCAGGAAGTCCTGCAGAGCCAGGGAGTTCATCACGGTGCCGAGCATACCCATGTAGTCTGCACGGGAGCGGTCCATACCCGCCTGAGAGAGTTCAGCGCCACGGAAGAAGTTGCCGCCACCAATCACGATGGAGGTCTCAACCTCGCCAACAGTTGCGGCGATCTGCTTAGCGATGCTGCGCACGACCTCGGTAGAAATACCGACTTCGCCGCCACCAAAAACCTCACCGGAAAGCTTGAGCAAAACGCGGCGGCGGCCGGTTTCGTCACGGTGCATCGGGCGGGGATTCGCTTCAGTCATGGTTCCTCCAGTGGCTTACCTAGGGGTTGTTATAGGTGATCGGGGCGGACTCCTGCCGCCTAGTCCTTATCAAGGATACAGCAAAGCCGGGTAGCCACCAGTGGTGACTACCCGGCTTCAGGCTATAATCCCAACCTCATACGATTTCCCTTACCGGGAACCCGCACTACGGGAGGGCAGAACTGCAGCGAGTCCTTATGCGCCCACGCGGAAACGTGCGAACGCGGTAGCGGTTGCGCCAGCCTCGGACAGAACCTGTGCGACAGACTTCTTGGAGTCCTTCGCGAAGTCCTGATCGAGCAGGGTGTTCTCCTTGAAGAAGCCCTTCAGGCGACCCTCAACGATCTTGTCCAGAATCTTCTCGGGCTTGCCCTCAGCGATTGCGGTCTCGCGAGCAACGCGCTTCTCGGTCTCGATCTGGTCTGCAGGGATGGACTCGGAATCCAGGTACTTGGGGCTCATTGCAGCAATGTGAACTGCAACGTCGTGTGCGATCTCGTCGGTGTTCTCACCGGAGACAGCCAGCAGAACGCCAACCTGTGCGGGCAGGTCCTTGGAGGTCTTGTGCAGGTAAACTGCAACGTTCTCGCCCTCAACGCGTGCAACGCGGCGGACAACGATCTTCTCGCCGAGCAGTGCACCAGCGTCGGTGGTCAGCTCCTCAACGGTCTTGCCCTCGTAGGATGCAGCCTGCAGCTCTTCCAGGGTGGAAGCGTCAGCAGCAATAGCAGCCTCGAGCACGTTCTGGCCGAAAGCGATGAAGGGGTCGGACTTTGCCACGAAGTCGGTCTCGGAGTTGACCTCGATCATGTAGCCAACGCCGTTCTCAACGCGTGCAGCCACCAGGCCCTCAGCGGTTGCGCGACCCTCGCGCTTGGTGATGCCCTTCAGACCCTTAACGCGGATGATCTCGGCAGCCTTCTGCTGGTCGCCGTTAGCCTCGTCCAGAGCCTTCTTGACGTCGAGCATACCTGCGCCGGTCTTCTCGCGCAGTGCCTTGATGTCTGCTGCGGTGTAGTTCGCCATTGTGAACTCCTTGTGTTGCTGTAATAAATCGGGATGACATCCCGGTGGTACAAATGGCGGACGGCGCCGCGCCCAGGTCAGGGCGGGCGCCGTCCGAACGTGGTCCCCGCGGGCGGGGGCCACAAAGCATAAAGCTTAGTGGGCTAAGAAAGCTTACTTAGCTGCCTCTTCAGCCTGTGCAGCCTCGTGCTGCTCCAGGAGCTCGCGCTCCCAAGCTGCCATGGGCTCCTCAGCTGCTTCAGCCTTGCCGTTCTTCTTAGCGTTGCGCTCGATCAGGCCGGCTGCCACTGCGTCAGCAATCACGCGGGTGAGCAGGTTGACGGAGCGGATAGCGTCGTCGTTACCGGGGATCGGGAAAGCAACCTCGTCGGGGTCGCAGTTGGTGTCGAGGATAGCAACAACGGGGATGCCCAGCTTCTGAGCCTCGTTAACTGCCAGGTGCTCCTTCTTGGTGTCAACAACCCACAGGAGGGAGGGAACCTTGGACAGGTTACGGATACCGCCGAGGGTCTTCTCGAGCTTCTCGAACTCGCGACGCATGAGGAGCAGTTCCTTCTTGGTGTAGCGAGAACCTGCTACATCGTCGAAGTCAATCTGCTCGAGTTCCTTCATGCGCTCGATGCTCTTGGAGATGGTGCTGAAGTTGGTCAGCATACCACCGAGCCAGCGGTGGTTCACGTAGGGCATGTTCACGCGGGTTGCCTGCTCAGCGATAACTTCCTGAGCCTGCTTCTTGGTACCCACGAACAGGATGTTGCCACCGTGTGCGACGGTCGACTTAACAGCCTCGTATGCCTTGTCGATGAAGGCGAGGGACTGCTGCAGGTCGATGATGTAGATGCCGTTGCGCTCGGTCAGGATGAAACGCTTCATCTTGGGGTTCCAACGGCGGGTCTGGTGACCGAAGTGAACGCCGGAGTCCAGCATTTCACGCATAGTTACGACGGGCATGTCGTCTCCTTTGTGGTGCCGCGCGGACCTCCCATTCGGGCTAGCCCAACGCGCGCATAGTAGTTATCAGTTTTTCCTGGCGGCGGTTAGCGTTCACGGTTACCCGTTCAGCTCAGGCCCTAACCACCCCGTGTGGGTGGACCGAAGGTCCCTTATCGGCTCCCCATCTGAGGATGCCGCTCACGCCGCGCGTCGTCAGTGATGCTGTACGAATCCCCTCGAAGAGGGAGAATACCCGCGCAGGCACACTGCAATACGACATTGTACCGTATATTCCGCGATTAATCCGCCGGATTGGGGTTAAAACCTGTGCAGGGGCGGCAGGTGTGTGCAGGGGCACTGTGGATAAAGGATTTTAAGGCGGATTCAGCGGGGTTATCCACAATTTTTCGCAAGGCACTGCGGGGCGGGGCGATTCGTGATGTGCTCAGAAGATGAAGCAGAACATGAAGATATTAGAGGGAACGCTACGGCGCGCGATGCTGGTGGCGTGCTGCCTGCTGGGTGTACTTGTAAGCGCGGGTGGGCAGGGCTACGCGGGTAGTCAGAACTATTCAGGTGGGGCTGGTGTTACAGACCGGGCAGGTTTTACAGACGGTGCCTCCTCAAATGGGCAAGTTCCCAGCAGGGTGCAAGTTCCCGGCAGCGTGCAAGGTCCCAGTACCGTTGAGCTCACCGCGAGCCGACTACGCTACCGCTCCCCCACCGCCGAATCCAGCCCGAGGGTGGTCCACCCCTTTGAGAAGCCCGCCCAACGCTGGAGCGCCGGGCACCGCGGCGTAGACCTTGCCGTGCCCGAGGATGACCGGCGCGTCTACGCACCGGCACCGGGAAAAGTGGTTTTCAGCGGCACGATCGTCAACCGAAAAGTGCTGGTCATTGCGCATCCGGATGGGCGGCGCAGCACCTTTGAACCCATGGACGAAGCACTCCCGGTCGGCACCACGGTTGCAGCCGGTGAGGTAATCGGCACTGTCGCAGGCGCAGCGGACGGCAACAGCGAGCAACCCTACCAGCGATGCATCACCGTGTGCCTGTACTGGGGCGTACGACAGGGAGGCGCCCGCGGGGACGGCAGCGGCAAGACCGCCGAGTATATCAACCCCATGAGCCTGCTGGGGTCGAAGGAGCCGAGCATTCTGCTTCCCGTACCGGGCGGATATTAGAGACGGGTGCTGGCGCGAGCACCCATTGGGTACGGCTGTGGCCCGTCACCTCCTCAGAAGGAGGCAACGGGCCACAGGAGCCAGTCTAGGTTGTACTCACTAGCGTAGGCGCTAGAGGCAGCTACTTACTGGAGGACGTCACCGTCATCAGCACCGAACTGGTTCGGCTGTACGGGCTGGTTGGGCTGAGCAGGCTGCTCAGTCGGAGGGATATACGCGGGCATTGCCTTGGTCGGTTCATTCTCGCCGTAGTTCACGCCGTGCTGCGGGGTAAACACCTGAGTCGGCGAATCATCACCGACAGTGTAGGCGTTGTTCTGTGCGGGGTAACCGGGCTGAGCAGTGTAACCGCCCTGTGCCGGGTAACCATTCTGAGCCGGGTAGCCGTTCTGTGCATCAGCCTGGGTTGCACCGTAACCGGTTGCAACACCCGCAGCTGCACCCAGTGCAGCAGCCGAAGCGGCACGACGCTCACGGCCCTTCGCACGAGCCGCCGCGATCTTCTTGCGGAACAGGAAGAGCAGAATCAGGATGAGCAGCAGCAGACCCACGATGACCGCGTCCACGATTACGTCAGTCATGCTCAGACCGGACACCGGAACAGTCAGACCGGAGGTGTTGCTGACACCGCGGTCGGTCTTGACGCTCAGCTCGCCACCATTCACGGTGAACTGCACATGGGAGCCGCTTGCCCTGCTGTTCGCGGCATCTACCTTCTGCTGGTCCAGCGAGGAGAAGGTCGGCGCCTTGAAGGTGAACTCGAAGGGAGCCGCGTAATATTTACCCAGCTTCGAAGAGAGCTTAATCTCCGGGGTCACCGTGTAGTCGGCACCAAAGGGGTGGTAGCCACCGGGGCGGGTGACGGTCACCTTCGAATCGGGCAGGTACTCGTTCAGGCGCTGGTTGAACTCGTTCTGGTCCTTACCGCGAACCTTCACGCTCACGATGGTGGCGTCGCCGTCCTGACGGACCTCGGTCTCGTCATTGCTGCCGCCTGCGAAAACATCCTTGAGCTTCTGCTCAGCGCCCGCAACATCCTCGGTCGGGAATGCATAGAGGAAACGTGCCTCCATGGAACCATCCAGGCCCAGAGAGGTAGCTACCTTCATGCTCTTCATCGAAACATCTCGCGAAGAAACGAGGTTAACCGCGAGAATCCTATTGTTCGAGCTGGAAGAGTTGCTATCGCGTCGGCTGTAGTTAGGTTCGTAGCGACGGTCCTCGCTGTCCTTCATCGTAAGGGTCAAACCGCGTCCCTCCGGGGAGCACAGCAAGGAGCAATCCAGAGTACCCGAGATGGTCTTCTCAACCTTGAAAGATCCGTCCTTCTCGGTTACTTCACGGCTGAAGGACAGACCGGTGCTGCTTGCACCAAAAATCTTCTTGAGCTTATCGCTCAGATCCTGTGAGGAGGAAGCCTGGAAGCGCATGGTGCGACCAATTTCTTCCTTAGCGGCGCTGGTCGATGCGGAAGGAGCGTAACCCCTCGCTTCAGAAGAATCCAGCCCCTTCTTCAGCTCAGCGCCTTCGGGCTTGACCTGATTCAGGTAGGCATCCACTGCTGAGGAAGTCTCGCTATTCATGATTTCCTTGGCGGAGAAGGAAACCATAACCGAGTAACCGCCGTCCTTCTCGTTGATGTCCATGAATACGGCCTTGAAGCCGCGGTCCTGAACGTCCTTCGCAGTAATAGTGGAGCCGCCGGAGTTTTTCACTTCCTTCTCGCCAAACTTCACAGTGGTTTCATTGTTACTGCTGTTGAACACACTGTTCTTGTTGGAGGTTTCAATAACGCCATCAACTACGAGAGCCTCAGGGAGCCAGCTTAGCAAGTCTTTCGAGCTGAAGTTCTCCTCCACCTGAATGCCTTGCACAAGACCCTGCTCAGAGTTGACGATGTTAATCTGCGGGGTAGTGCTGGAACCAGCAGCCTTCAGAATAGAAGCAACCTTGGTACGGTACTCGTCCACAGAGGAGAAGGGAATGGTGAAAGTCGCACGTGCCTTGTCACCCTCAGACTGAATACCGCCGTATTCCAGACCCTCAGGGAGGTGCTTACGGACGGACGCATCAAGGGCTTCAACGCCACCCTTAATCTTGTCCTTGTTGTCCTTCATGTTGAAGGAAACCAGCATAGTACGAGTACCCTTCTCAGCGCTCTCAAGGCCAAGCTGAGTATCAATCTTTGCACCGCAGGCGCTCAGAATCAGGGCGGCAATGGTCAGCAGAACCGCCAGGAACATCCAGCGCTGACGAGCCGGTGCACTCGGGGTGTGAGTCATCGCGTGCATACTAGGCTCCCATCAGGCGAATCGCCACGTAGTAGACAACCATGGATGCCAGAACCCACGCGGTGCTCAGCGCCGCGTGCATGATAATCGGGGACTTCGCGAAGCGACCCAGACGGTTCAGGCCCAGGTAGGTGAGAGCCTCGCCCGAGAACACGGCGAATGCAAGCACCAGGACCATGAGCATGCTCAGGAAGAACGCACCACCACCGCTACGGGTGAGGGTCAGGAAGAACACGAGCAGGTTCAGCACCAGGAACGAAGGAATCAGCGCCAGGGAAGACACCGACACGGCGTGCATGCTCGCGGTGAAGGATGCCGGCGCCTTACCGATGCGCGCGGTCAGCTGTAGCTGCACGCCGCGCAGAACCTGCACGCCGAAGATGGCAAGAGCCATCAACACGTACGCCAGAATCATGCGTCCGGTCGGTACAGCCTGCGAGGCGTAGGCACCACCGTAGGCACCGCCTCGACCGTACATGTAGCCCAGCATGGACATCATGACAACGGCAGCCAGGATAACCAGCTGACTGAAGAAGAACGCACCCACCAGCGCCTGCAGAGTCGTGGGAACAATCCAACCCCACGCACCGGCGGAAGAGATGCGGGCGTGCGCGGTCGCCGGGTTGCTGGAGAAAACGTCCAGGAACGCGTTCCAGGTAGCACCCAGTGCCTTCACCGCCGGATGCGGTGCGCTCGGCGCATAGGTTGCCTGGCCGGGCTGGCCCGGCTGAGCAGCACCGGGCTGGGTTGCATCGAACTGAGGTGCGGCGGCAGGCTGGCCAGGCTGTGCGGGGGCTGCCTGAGCGGGCTGGGGCGCCTGCTGCGGCTGAACCGGATCAGGCTGAACGGACTGCTGAGGTGCTACCGGCGCGGCAGGCTGAGTGGGCTGCTGCGGCTGAGCGGCCTGAGCTGCGTTACCCGGCTGAGCTGCGTTACCCGGCTGAGCAGGCAGCGAAGCGTCCTGCGCGGGGTGTGCACCGGCATCATAGCCGTAGCTACCGGCTGCAGATGCACCCTGCGACGGGTTGTTGGGAGTGTTCTCCGACATTGAGATCCTCTCGTATGGTGTGTGGAAGCAACACCTACCGGCTGAATCGGCATCAACCGGCGGCATCACGCTGTCTTTCGTGACAGGACTCTTCAACCCTACCGTACTGAACGCTATGATGCGTCTTCGTTCGTCATTTACTCATTTTCATCACCGTTGATGCATTCCTTACACGCAAATAAGCGCCTCGAGAGCACGACAAAAGACCACGGCAAGAGGGCGCGAAAAAGCCCCGCCCGCCGACAAGTGGGTGAAGTCGACGGGCGGGGCCGTAGGGAGTGCGGGGCTCGAACCCGCGACCAAGGGATTATGAGTCCCCTGCTCTAACCGGCTGAGCTAACTCCCCATCCGGTGCAGTGACGGCGCGCAATGGGCGCCAGCACCATCCTCTAGAGTACCTGAACGGCGACTGAGAACGAAAAACGCTCTACTACTCAAGTCCACCGCCCAGTGTCTAGAGAAGCTTAGCGGCCTAGAGAAGCTTAGCGGCGCGAATCCAGGTAACGCTGGTACGGAGCGTCGCTCACGTACAGTTCCTCGAAGGTGCGCCAGGTGTTCTCAGCGCTGTGGAAGCCCACAATGCGGCGGGACTCGCGGCCCATCTGCTCACGCTCAGCGGCGGGCAGGGAGAGCACAGCCTCCAGCTTCTTCGCCAAATCCTGAGCGTTATTGGGTTCGAAGAGGTAGCCGTTCACGCCATCCTCCACCAGGTGCGGCAGAGCCAGCGCGTTCGCGAGCACCACGGGGGTGGAGGCGCTCATCGCCTCCAGGGACACCAGGGACTGCAGCTCGGCGGTACCGGGCTGGCAGAACACGTCAGCCATCTGGTACACCTCGGGCAGATGCTCATCCGGAACGAAGCCGCGGAAAATCACGCGGTCGGACACGCCGCAATCGTGCGCCTTCTGCTCGAGAGCCTCACGCAGCTCGCCGCCACCGGCGATATCCAGCACCACGTGCTCGAGGGTATCCGGCAGCAGGGAGAGCGCCTCGATGAGCACGTCCACGTTCTTCTCTTCAGCCAGGCGACCCACGAAAGCAATACGCAGCTCACCGGGAACCTTACCGGCGTCAGCACCCTCAGCCAGCTCGTAGTCGCTGATCTCAATACCGTTAGAAACGGGCATGATGGGGCGATCGAAATGACCCAGGTCGCGCATCGCATCCGCACCAATCTGGGTGGGGGTGGTAACGACCGCGGTCTTGGAGAAGCAGAAACGCATGTCCTTCCAGGTGATCTTCTCAATCACGCGCTTCACTGCGGAGGGGAAGGGCAGGAACGGGTCCAGGTTCGCCGGCATGAAGTGGTTGGTTGCAATCACACGGATACCGCGGCGCTTCGCCTGGAAGATGAGGGCGCGACCAATAATGTAGTGGCACTGCACGTGCACCACGTCCGGGCGGACCTCGTCGAGGATTGCGCCGACCTCGGACCAGATCTCCCAGGGCACGCAGATGCGGTTCGTCTCGTGGGTCGGGGGCAGGTGCGAGCGCAGACGGTGCTCCACGATACCGCCTTCTACCTCGGTGCGGTAGCTGGGGCCGGGGATGGGGCTGGCTGCGACTACGTGTACGGAGTGGCCGCGCTTGAGCATGGAGGTGGCGAGGCGGTGACCGAATTGTGCTGCACCGTTAATGTCCGGCGGGTAGGTTTCTGCGCCAATCAGAATCGTCTTTGCCTGTTCCATGACGGGGCTCCTCATCGGGGTGTAGTGTGTCGGTGACTTTGGGGTTTCGGGTGCGACGGTGCGCCGCTTCTACCTCTGTCTGTCGTGCGCACCGGGTGGGTCCGGTACGTACAGCACTTGTCTATTCTACCTGTGAGCTGCGTCCTTCTCCGACTCGTGGAGGGTGGGTTTTGGCTGGGAGTTACCTCCAAACCTCTCATTGAGGCAGGAGCCAGCAACCTGCCTGCAGACGCGCAAACGCCCCGATACGAGTATCGGGGCGTTTGGACGCATGGCGTTAAACCTGCGCCGGTTGAGCGGCGAACAGTATTTAACGGCGAACCAGGCGGTTCAGGAAGTGCAGGACGGTTGCAATGGATGCGCCCAGTGCTGCGAAGGACTTCCAGCGTGCCTGCAGAACCTCGGGCTTGCGCACGTTCTCTGCCAGGCCGCGGCCGGTAGCTGCTGCACTTGCAGCAACCTCGGAGGGCACTGCCTTGAGAGCGTCCAGAGCCTGCTGGGTGTTGTTCTGAACGTCGCCGGTGTAGGACTGCAGGTCGTCGCGCAGGGCTGCCAGGTGCTGGCGACGCTCTGCGGTGCGCTGCTTGAGCTCTTCGAAGGTCGGCGGCTTGGGCTCTTCCTCACCGCGTGCCTTGCGCTCTTCAGCTTCCTGACGTGCGCGTTCTGCTGCTTCTTCAGCTTCCTTAGCCTTCTGCTCTGCACGCTCTGCCTGTTCCTTCTTCAGGCGCTCAGCGGACATGGCGGTACCTTCCTTGAGTACGCCGAGGTCGAAGAGCAGACCGAAGATTGCGGATTCGGGCTTGAACGGCAGCTGTGCCTTGACCTTCTTCAGACCGACCAGGGCGCAGATTGCCAGGACGATGAGGAAGATGAGGGCGAAGACCAGCGCGGATGCCCAGTAGGGCATGACGGTGCCGAGGCCGAGGATTGCTGCGGCGACCAGCGCAATGATCAGGAACAGACCGAAGACTGCTGCGACGCCGAAGAAGGCTGCGCCCTTACCAACGGCGATGCCCTTGGTCTTCAGCTCGTGCTTTGCGATCTGGATTTCGTCCTTGACCTGGCTGGGTCCGAGGGCCTTGAAGGTTTTGCCAGCGTCGATGATGTTCGCGACGCCGGACTTAATCCCGCTGATGCCAGCAAAGAAACCCTTGGGTGCCTTGGGATTAGTAGTAGTGGTCATGACCACCTCTCCGTGACGTGTTTTTGGAGGCTTCTTTTTCGCACTCCACCTCCTATAGTTTAGCCCCTTATGATACCTCCGCGTGACCGTTTGAACGGGGGTTTGCACTATCTCTTCAGGTATTTTTGACTTTCTGGAGGCTGTGTTGAGCTGCTGGCGTAGCTTTCTGGGTTGGGTTGCGCCTGTGGATTTGCTCTGGAGTAGGCGCAAGAGGATGCCGGTGGGCCGCTCCCCCGCTGCGCGCCGAGTGGGTGAGTGGCGTGTGCGGGTGGGGAACTTTTCTGCGCGTTAGGCTTCACATTTTTGCGGGGTGAAGCATCTTTGCCTCGCCGAGGGCGTAAGCCCGAGGGGTTAGTGGTTCACGCCGTGGAGAGAACGTTCCGACTGGACTCGAACTAGCGAGGCGAAGATTTTCCGAGCGCGCGAGGAACCAAAAATCTTTGCTTCCGCCTACAGATCCCTGTTGCTCTGGACTCGATACAGCGGGGTGACGGTTTTTCCGAGCGCGCGAGGAAGTAAAAACCGTTACCCCGCCGAGGGCGTAAGCCCGAGGGTCGGGAGGGAGCGCCCCAGCGCCTGCGTATGGCGGAGTGGTTACTGGTTCGAGCCAGAGGAACAGATAAAGCAAGAATCCCCAGGGCGTAGCCCTGAGGATTCTTGCTTTATACGCTCCCCCGACTGGACTCGACCAGACGAAGTTAGGTGTGGGCGCCCCAGCGCCTGCACCTAACGCAGTGGTTACTGCGTTCGAGTCCCGTCGGGAAAATGGAAAAGCCTCAGAACTTCGTTCTGAGGCTTTCAGCTTTGCTCCCCCGACTGGACTCGAACCAGTAACCCTTCGATTAACAGTCGAATGCTCTGCCAATTGAGCTACGGGGGATTATTTTGTTTTCGTTGCTGGTTTCCCTTGCAACGAGTAATAACTATACCGGGGCTGTTTGGGCTCCGCAACTTGAAATGCCGTGAAGTGCATCACTCTTTGGGTTGAGCGGTTGGGCTGAGTGGTTGGGCCGTGTGGTTAGTTTGGGTGGCGCCCCCCGGCAACCTGCAGAATACGGGGCATTCGGCAGGTTGCCGGGGCGTAAGCAGAAGAACCGTGCTTAGCCGCGCTGTGCGTTGAGCTGTCGGCGGCGCATCTCCAGTTCGAGGAGCTGACGCTGTACCGCTTCGAACTCTTCGTCATCGGGGTTGGCGCTGAGCTGCTCTAGGCGCATCATCAGGTCGGATTTTTGGCGGGCGATCTGCTGTTCAAATAGGGCGTTGAGCGCGCCGGTGACGAAGTTGGGCAGGTGCTCGTCGCTGCTGATCGGTAGCGGTGAGACGGCGAGCTCCGCGATGGCGGGGTGTACACCTTCTACCGCGCCGGAGCGCACGCAGTTGATCCATTCGATACCGGGGGTGGGCGCCATGACGGTTGCCGCATGAATAATGCCGGCGGCTACCTCGCGGTGGGTGCGGTAGCGGAACTGCACGGTAGCGAGGTTACGCCACTGTTCCACGCTGATGAGCTCGGGGTGTTGCAGGGCAATCTCGAGCGCCGCCTTTTCGAGGCGGGCAACCGGGTCGCGCGGGTCGGGGGTGAGGAACTCCTCGACGGCGGGGGCGGCCGCCTCCGGCTGGGGCGCGGCGGGCTGAATGTTGCTTGGCGGGTGCGCGGCAGCGTTCTGCCCGGCGTAGGCGCTGGGTGCGGCGTAATCCTCCGGGGGCGGTGCATCGTAGGCGGGGTCGTAGGGCGCGTCAGCGTGAGATGCCCCCTGAATACCCGTATAACCCGGCGCGCCCGCGTAACCCTGCACGCCCTGCGGCCCCTCGTTCAGACGCTCATAACGCGGTGCGGCGGCGGTAGCCTCCGCCTGCTGGATGCGAGAAAGCTTCGGGTGGTTCTGCGCGTACGCCACGGCACGCTGAATCTCGTCGAGCTCCAGACCGAGCTGACCGGACACCTTACGCATGTATGCGGGGCGCAGGTCGCGGTCCTTGATGCCGGCAATAATCGGGGCGATGGCGCGCATCGCCAGCACACGGCCTTCAAGGGTCGCCAAATCGTACTTGGCGAGGGTCGAATCAATCGCAAACTCAAAGAGCGGGCGGCGCGAAGCAATCAGCGAGCGCACGGCGGCGTCGCCCTTGTGCAGGCGCAGGTCGCAGGGGTCCATACCGTTCTCGGCAACCGCCACGAAGGTCTGCGCGACGAAGCGCTGATCCTCCTGGAAGGCTGCCATGGCGGCCTTCTGTCCCGCGGCGTCGCCGTCGAAGGTGAAGATGATTTCGCCGCCGGAACCGTCGTCGGTGATCATGCGGCGCACCATCTTGATGTGGCCGGGACCGAACGCGGTACCGCAGGTGGCAACGGCGGTGGTGATGCCGGCGAGGTGTGCCGCCATGACGTCCGTGTAGCCTTCCACGATGACGACCTGCTTATTCTTGGTCATATCGCGTTTTGCCAGGTCAATGCCGTAGAGCACCTGGGATTTCTTGTACAGCTGCGTCTCGGGGGTGTTCAGGTATTTGGGACCCTGGTCGTCGTCAAAGAGGCGGCGGGCACCAAAGCCGATGGTCTCGCCGGCAATGGTGCGGATGGGCCAGATAATACGGCCGCGGAAGCGGTCGTACAGACCGCGGTTGCCCTCGGAGAACATGCCGGTCGCCTTCAGCTCCTCATCGGTGAAGCCTTGGGAGCGAAGGTGCTTGAGCAGGTGGTCCCAGCCGCGCGGGGCGTAGCCGACACCGAACTTGCGGGTTGCGGCGGGGTCGAAACCGCGGGCGCCAAGGAAGCGCTGCGCTTCCTGAGCATCGGCGCTATAGAGGTTGCGTTCGAAGAACTCGGCGGCAATCTTGTGCGCGTCGAGCAGGCGGCGGCGCATACCCGCCTCGTAGCGGTCGCCGGGCTTACCGCCCTCGTAGTGCAGGGTGTAGCCGATGCGCGCGGCAAGGCGCTCCACCGTCTCAACGAAGCTGGTGTGTTCCATCGCCATGACGAAGGAGTACACGTCACCGGATTCACCGCAGCCGAAGCAGTGGTACGAGCCGACCTGCGGGCGCACATTGAAGGAGGGCGTGCGCTCGTCGTGGAACGGGCACAGCCCCTTGAAGGTGCCAATACCGGCGCTTTTGAGGCTCACGTAGCCTTCGATGATTTCGCGGATATCGGTACGGGCGCGGACTTCGTCAATGTCTTCTTTGCGGATTAATCCAGCCATAAACTCAATTCTACGGTGGGGGTCAACAGGTAGCGCCTGCAGGCGGTGCAGGAGCGGGAAATAGCGCGCGAACAGGCTCGCAAAAAGGATGCGCCGCGACGCGCAAACAGCACGCCGCGGCACACAAGTGACGGTGTTTAGCCGCCGGAAATATCCAGCTCGGCCTCCACCAGACCCAAACGCTCAGCATCGCCGAGGATGCGCGAATCCAGCCAGCCATCGGGCAGGTGCGGCTGCTTGGGGCTGCCGGCGCGACCACGCGAACCCTCAACGGCGGCACCCGGGTAACCAATCGAGTGGTCCAGCTGAGCAATCAGCTCACGGAACGTCGCCAGGTCGGGCACCTGAGCCATCTTCGCGCGCAGCTCGCCGCCAACCGGGTAGCCCTTGAAGTACCACGCCACGTGCTTGCGGATCTCACGCAGGCCGCGGGTCTCATCGCCGAAGGTTTCCACCAGCAGTTCTGCGTGGCGGTAAATCATGTCCGACACCTCAGTGAGGGTCGGGCGGATACGCTCAGATGAACCCTCAAACGCATTCTGCAGGTCACCAAACAGCCACGGGCGGCCCTGGCAGCCGCGACCAATCACCACGCCGTCCACGCCGGTCTGTTCAACCATGCGCACCGCATCCTCAGCGGAGAAAATATCGCCATTACCCAGAATCGGCACATCCGGAATCAGCTCGCGCAGCTGCGCAATCGAATCCCAGTCAGCCTTACCCGAATAATGCTGAGCCGCAGTACGACCGTGCAGAGCAATCGCGGCCACGCCGGCATCACGAGCAATCTTGGCGGACTCCAAGAACGTGATGTGCTCATCGTCGATGCCCTTACGCATCTTAATGGTCAGCGGAATATCGTTGCGGGACGCCTCCTTCACCGCGGTCTGCACGATCGCAGTGAACAGGTCAGTCTTCCAGGGCAGGGCTGCACCGCCACCGCGGCGAGTCACCTTAGGAGCCGGGCAGCCAAAGTTCAAGTCAATGTGGTCGGCACGGTCCTCTTCAACGACCATGCGCACAGCCTTACCGACGTTGACCGCATCCACACCGTAAATCTGGATGGAGCGGATCTTCTCGTCCGGGTCATGCTCAATAATGCGCATGGACTCGGGCTTACGCTCCACCAGGGCGCGCGCAGTCACCATTTCGGTAACGTACAGGCCGCCGCCATATTCACTGCAGAGGCGGCGGAAAGCCTTATTGGTCACGCCAGCCATCGGGGCGAGAACCACGGGAGTATCAACGGTCAGTTTGCCCAGTTTCAGGGGCGGAAGGGTAAGACGGGGTGCTTCAGAATTCACCCCTATATTGTGGCATACGGGGGCAAATCGAGAACCGGACTCAGCTGAGGGGGTACAGCGGCGCGGCACGGGTACGCGAAGGGGGCGGGGATGCTCTCCGCTCCCCGCCCCTCTTGGCAAGCGTCAGCCAGCAGGCTCGATGCCGAGAATCTACTCGCGAACCTACTCGGTCACGTACTCGGGAACCTACTCGGTCACGTAAATATAGGTCGGGTCGCCCTCCACCGAAGCGGTACCGGCGCGCATCAGCACGTCGGTCACCTGAACCAGCGCCTCCATAGAGTCATCAACCTCAACCAGCACCGGGTACTTAGCGCTCAGCAGGGACAACACCTGCATAATCGCCTCCACGGCACCCTCATTATCAAAGTCGTAACCCAGCAGCAGCTCGGTGGCGGTGTTCTCATTCACCAGCGCCGCCTCCGGGTCAGTCTCGAAGGGGTGGTAGCTCACCGCAAACGCCACAATCGGGCCCTTCTTACCCTCGGCGGCCGCCTCACGAATATGGTCGCGCAACACCACGGCGCCAAAAGCACGCACCTCATCCGAAAGGAAGTAGCGGTTCGCCGTGCCCAACCCCACCTCGGCGGGAACATCCCACTCGTGGGCGCGGCGGTAGAACTCCCACAGCGCGGCGGTCAGCTCAACCGAACCGGTCGCCAAATCCTCAATCGCCTGAGTCTCGTTACCGTCAGCGTCCTGGCGCAGCGACACCGGAGGAATCGCGCCCGGCTCCACACGCACCATACGGGAACGCTGAACCAGCTTAAAACCAGCAGCCTGAGCGAACTCCTCACCATCACTAAACGGGGCAAGCTTCACGCGCAGAGCAGTGGTCTGACCGTGCGCCGCCGCAACCTCACGCAACGCATTCAGCAGGGCGGTACCAATACCCTGACGGCGGTGGTCAGCCGCGACCTCCACATAAGACCACAGACGTGTCGGATGCAGTAGCGAATCCACCACAGTACCCGCAGCAACCGGCACACCAGAAACAGTCACCACCAGGGTACGGCTAAACGGCGCATCCGTATCCGGGCCGAAAAGGCCACGCTGGCGCTCCTCAACCTCATTGCGGGCAGAGTTCCAAATCTCAAGCAGGGCAAGGTCATCACCCTCCTGCCAAGGGCGAATCTCAAATTTTTCACTGAGACGTTCAGCCATGTCCGTGCACCTTTCCTTCGCTCGCGTCAATCGCGTCAATCGTGCCAATCAGTCTAACCAGGGTAGCCCAAATACACGACGGCGGGTAGCCTCTTTCGCTAAGAAGCTACCCGCCGACCGTGTTATGAAATATTTTTAGCCTGCCAGGCGTGCAGCCAGGTAAGACTTCACCTGATCCAGAGCCACACGCTCCTGGTTCATGGTGTCGCGCTCGCGGATGGTCACAGCCTGATCCTCGAGAGTGTCAAAGTCCACGGTGATGCAGAACGGGGTACCGATCTCATCCTGGCGGCGGTAACGGCGGCCAATAGCGCCCGCCTCGTCGTAGTCCACGTTCCACAGGCCACGCAGCTCATTCGCCAGCTTAGTTGCCGGCTCAGACAGCTCAGCCTTCTTCGACAGCGGCAGAACAGCAGCCTTCACCGGTGCCAGGCGCGGGTCAAGCTTCAGCACGACGCGCTTATCCACGCCACCCTTAGTGTTCGGTGCCTCATCCTCAACGTATGCGTCAACAAGGAACGCCATCATCGAGCGGGTCAGACCGAAGGACGGCTCAATCACGTACGGCACGTAACGCTCGCCGGTAGCCTGGTCGAAGTACTCAAGCTTCGCGTTGGAGTGCTCGTTGTGCACACCCAGGTCGTAGTCGGTACGATTCGCGACGCCCATCAGCTCGCCCCACTCGGAACCCTGGAAGCCGAAGCGGTACTCAACGTCAATAGTGCCAGCCGAGTAGTGTGCACGCTCCTCCTTAGGAACGTCGAAGCGGCGCATGTTATCCGGGTTAATACCCAGGTCAACGAACCAGTTCCAGCAGTCCTCAACCCACTCGTTGAAGTACTTATCAGCGTCGTCCGGGTGCACGAAGTACTCAATTTCCATCTGCTCGAACTCACGAGTACGGAAAATAAAGTTACCGGGAGTGATCTCGTTACGGAACGACTTACCGATCTGGCCGATACCGAACGGCGGGCGCTTACGAGAAGCAGTGACCACATTGTTGAAGTTCACGAAAATACCCTGAGCGGTCTCCGGGCGCAGGAAGTGCAGACCCTCCTCATTATCAACCGGACCCAGGTAAGTCTTCATCAGACCGGAGAAGTTCTGCGGCTCAGTCCACTCACCACGAGTACCACAGTTCGGGCAAGCAATCTCATCCATGCCCTCAGCCGCGCGGCCCTTCTTCGCCTCAAAATTCTCCAGCAGGTGATCCTGACGCAGACGCTTGTGGCAGGACAGGCACTCAACCAGCGGGTCGGTGAAGGTCGCCACGTGACCGGACGCCTCCCACACCGCACGAGGCAGAATAACGGAAGAATCCAGGCCAACCATATCCGCACGGGAGCGGACGAAACGCTGCCACCACTGCTGACGGATGTTTTCCTTCAGCTCCGCACCGAGGGGGCCGTAGTCCCATGCGGAGCGGGAACCGCCGTAAATTTCACCGGCCTGGAAAACAAAGCCGCGGCGCTTCGCGAGCGCAATAACGTTATCGAGGGTGGACTTTTCAGCCATAGTTACTCCTTCTGCCCCGCCACCGGCTGTGACGTGCGTGAGTTCGGGTTGATAAGGGACGCCGCCCAGAACGGGGCGCCCGTATTCGCGCTCATCGGCGCAATATGCACACTTTTTGATGCAAGACACTAGGGTACCATCACCACCCCACCCCTGGGTATGCCCACCCGGCTACCCACTGCCCCATTTTCGGGAAGCCAGGACGTACCCGGCGGGATAAACTAGGAAGCATGGAAGAAATTTTTATTCGCGACGACATGATCCGCCTCGGCCAGTTCCTCAAGCTCGCCAACCTCGTAGAGGACGGCGCGCAGGCACGCGAGGTCATTCAGCACGGCCTGGTAAAGGTCAACGGCGACATTGAGGAAGCACGCGGCAAGCAGCTGCACCCCGGCGACACCGTCACTTTCAACGGCGTGACCGTGAAGGTTGCGCACGAGGACTAGTCCGCTTAATTTTGCGCTCGAAGGGCGCGGCACCGCTATTTCCTCAGGCTGAGCGCTGGAGGCGCTGGTGACCGTCCTCGTTCCTACAGGGAACCCGCCCTCGCTTCGCTTCGGGCACCCTGATGTCACTACGGACGATACCGCTTTCCTCGTATCGGGGTTCTTAGCGCCCGGGCGCGCTATGCCCTTCCTCCGCTCCTGCAGGGGACCCGTCCTCGCTTCGCTTCGGGCACCCTGATGTCGCTTCCGGAAGGGATAGCTACGCATGGGTAGCGATGCCTCGTACACGCTTAGATAGCCGTCAGGTGCACCCCGTACTCTCCAGCCAGCTCCGCGTACGCCTGCACAAAGCGCTGTGCTCGCGCACCCGAGGCGCAGAAAACGCCCACGCGCTGATCACGCACCGACTCAAACAGGCTCAGCAGCTCCGCGGGCACATCGGTTGCCGGCAGCAGGGACCCCTCAGCGTCGCTCAGCCGCGACAGCGGCACATGCAGCGAACCCTCATGCTTCACCGACTCCTCACGCTCGGGCACTTCACGCACATCCAGCAGAACCTGCGGGACCTCATGCGCCGACAAATCCACCGGCACCACACGCGCCGGATCCGGCACCGCCCCAAACGAGGTACACGTACCCGATAAGGCATCATACGTCAGCAGAGAGCCCGCCGCCGTCGGCAAACCACTCACATATTTGAGCACCTCCGTCGCCATCAGCGAACCAATCACAGCCGTCGTCGCACCCAACACCCCGGCAAGCGCACACGACTCCACCGTCTGTGGAATCGTCGGAAAAATATCACGCAAATGCGCGCCATCCGGCTCAAAAAGACTCACCGAACCGCCAAAACGCAAAACCGTGCCCCACACCAGCGGCAGACCCGCAACCTGCGCAGCATCCGCAATCAGATACTTCGACGCAAACGTATCCGTACAATCCACCACACAATCCGGTGCCGACGCGGCGAAAAGATCCAAAATCCAGGACGCATCCACATGCTGAACCGTTGTCTCAACCGTCAACGACGGGCACAACTCCAAGGCACGGCGCGCCGCAACCTCCGCCTTCGGCTCACCCACATCAGACACACCAAAAAGCGGCTGACGCTGAATATTCGACAACTCCACCGAATCAGAATCCACAATATGCAGATACCCCACGCCAGCCGCCGCCAACGCCTGCACCACCGGACAACCCAAACCACCAGCACCAATCACCAACACGCGGGCAGCCGCGACCGCGTCCTGATCAAAACCGGGGAGGCGACGCTGACGGTCCGTGCGCTCGCGATCCAGACGCGCATGCTTCGGGTTCACCGGGGTAGGGGTGAGGTTTACATCCACGAGACGAAACCCTCCGACGGCGACGACGCCTTCGCGTGCTCACGCACCGGAATACGGCCTGCCTCACGCGCCAACGCGCCCGCCTGCACCGCAAACTTCATCGACTGAGCCATCGCCACCGGATCCTCAGCACGATTCACCGCCGACGCCAACAACACCGCATCACAACCCAGCTCCATCGCCAAAGCGGCATCCGAAGCGGTACCCACGCCGGCATCCAGAACCACCGGAACCTGCGCGCGGGACGCAATCAGCTCAATATTGTGCGGGTTCAAAATGCCCAGACCGGTACCAATCGGCGCACCCAACGGCATGACCGCGGCAACGCCCGCATCCTCCAGGCGGGCGGCAGCCACCGGGTCGTCAGAGGTGTACGCGAGCACCGTGAAATCCTCAGCGACCAGCTGCTCGCAAGCGGTCAGCAGCTCCACGGTGTCCGGCAGCAGGGTGTCTTCGTCGTGGATGATCTCAACCTTCACCCAGGAGGTGCCCAGCGCCTCGCGGGCAAGCATCGCGGTCATCACCGCATCAGCTGCGGTGCGGCACCCTGCGGTATTGGGCAGGGGTGCAATATTGAGCTTCTGCAGAAGCGGAAAAATGGGGGTGCCTGCGGCGTGACGGCGCATGGCAACGGTCGTCATTTCGGTGCCGGAGGCGATGAGCGCCTGCTCGAGCAGGTCCATGCTGGTTGCGCCTCCGGAACCCATGATGAGGTGGGATGTGAAGGCGCGGTCGCCGATGGTGAGCGGTGTGAGGCTCATGGTGTTCTCCTCTGTGGGAACGTCTAAATAACGGGGTCTGCTGGTTGGTGCGGGGCGCTACGGTGCGCCCAGTTTAGGGAACAAAAACCGAGAATATCTGTTCTTTTTTGCCGGTGGGTATGAGCCGGCGGGAATCTCGCAGGTTCAGGCTGGAGGATTAGCCGCCCTGAACAGCGGTGAGGGCATCCACCCTATCGCCCTCGTTCAGCGGCACATCCAGCCACGTGGAACGTGGCACGATACTGCGGTTGAGCGCCACGGCCACGCCATTTTCGGTACCAAACTGGTCCATGACAAGGTCAAATACGGTGGGGGCGTTGGTGGTTAGCGGCTCGCCGTTGTAGGTGATGATCATGCGAAATCCTTTCGTGAGGGTGCCGGGTGCATCCGGCGGGGACTGTGTTTAGTGGGTGAATCGTGCCGGGTCGCACGCCTGCATGATGGGCGGAATCTCAGCCCCGCAGGCGACCTCCGCACCGACCTTGCCGGCGAGTGCGGCAAGCAGAATACCGTGGCGGAAATAGCCCGTGGACACGAGCTGGCGGGTGCCGTCGGCACGGGTGCGGTGCCCAAAGATGGGCAGGTCGTCCGGGGTGCCGGGGCGGGCGCCGACGTTCGCCTCCAGAAGCTCGCACTCTTCAACGGCGGGCACGAGCCGGATCGCGTCACGTAGCAGCTGGTGTACGCCGTCAATGGCGGGCAGTGTGCGGTGGTCTTCGCGGCTGGTCGCACCGATGCACAGCTCCCCGTCCGGGCGGGGGATGAGGTAGACGGGGCGGGAGTTCACGTAGCCGCGCACCACATGCTTGAGGATGGGCCGGGGGGCGCGCAGACGCAGAATGTCCCCGTAGACGGGGCGTAGCGGGTAGTCCCCGTTGAGCGTTGTCCCTAGTCCGGTGCAGATAATGTCGCCCGCATCCGGGTCGGTGACCCGTTCGGTACTGAAGGTGACACCGCGGCGGGTGAGTGCGTCTTTGAGGGCGCGCCTCATGAGCCGCGGGTGCAGCTGGTGGTCACTGGGGATGCTCACGGCACCGGCAATACGCGGCGCCAGGAGCGGTTCGAGGGCGCGCGCCTGCGTGGGGGTGACGGGGTCCGCCGGGCGGTTCAAATCCCGGTAGTAGGCGCGGGTGCGTTGCAGGTGCTCGGCGTCGGCGCGGTCGGCTGCGATGATGAGCGTGCCGGTGGTGTCGTAGCCGGTGGGCAGGTCGGTGGCGCGGCTGAGCCTGCCCATGAGGGAAGGGTAGGCGTCGGCGCTGGCGGTCATGAGCGGGAAGAGTGCGTCCTGCTGGAATTGCACTTCTGCAATGGGCGCGAGCATGCCGCCGGCGTAGTGGCTAGCGGCAGGGTAGAGCGCCGTGCCGTCGGCGGTGGTGCCGTAGTCGCTGGTTTCGGCGTCGATGAGGTGCACGCTTTCGCCGCGTTCGGTGAGCTCAAACGCGGTGGTGAGGCCAATGATTCCGCCGCCAATGATGGTGATGGTCATGGCTATGCCTGCAGCGCGGGGTTGTCGACGAAGGCACGGACCATGGCGATTCCGGCGACTCCGGTGGTGCGGATGGCGGGGCAGTCTTCGGGGGTGATGTCGCCGATAGCTACGGTGGGTACGGCGGACAGCTCGGCAAGTTCGCGGAGCCCATCAATGCCGAGGGGCGGGCGGTTGGACTGCTTGGTGGGGCTGGGGCGGAACGGCCCGGTGCCAATGTAGTCGATCAGGTGCGCGATTTTGTTGGATTCTTCGACGAGCTGCCGGGTGCCGGTGGTCAGACCGATGATTGCGTCGGCGCCGAGGAGGGCGCGGGCGTCGGCTACGGGCAGGTCGTCTTGGCCGATGTGCACGCCGTCAACGCGCACGCCGCGGGCACGCAATGCGAGGGCGACATCAACACGGTCGTCGATGAGGAGGGTCTGGTGCGGCTGGATGATGCCGGCGATAGCTTCGGTGAGCTGGTAGAGCTCGCGCGCGCTGATGGGTTTGGACCTGACTTGGATGCAGGTGGCGTGTTTGGCTGCCCGGACGGTTTCGAGGGGGTTGTCGCCTGTGACGAGGTAGAGGTTCAGGTCGAGGGGGCGTGCGGGGGTGGTGTAGGGGTGCGTTTCGCGGGTCATGCGGGTCTACGATTCCTCGTCGAGTAGATGTTTTTTAGAAATTCTCTCATTGAATTTCTGTGGTTAGGTTAGCACAACTGTGTGGTGAGTTGAACATCCTTCAAGCGTTGTGAGGTGTGTGCGCTTGGCCCGCTATACACTTCCTTCGCTCCTGCAGGGGCACCCGCCCTCGCAGAGCTCGGGCACCCTGATGTCGCTGCAGGAAGGTATAGCGGCACCGCGCTCGCGCAGTTGCGGCAAGCCCTTTCGCGCTGAGCCCGCTGGTAGGCACCCTGACTTCCTAAACTGAGCTACCACAATGCCTGCAACCCAATCTTTATCTCCGGCGAGTTGTCTGCGGTACCTCACCTGAGTATTCCTTCCCCGCCTCCGCGCACACTCTTCCCAAGCCGAGGGCCCGCGGTGTATTCCCCACCGCGCAACCCGCACCCTACCTCGCACCACAGGGAGGGGGATGGAATTAGTAGGGGAGAGGCCGGTATGTTCCGTCGCGACATCAGGGTGTCCGACGCGGAGCGAGGACGGGTTCCCTGCAGGAGCAAGGAGCATACCGCCTCGACCCGTCCAACCCAAGCGGCATCCTAAACTCTTGGCCCAACCACCGCATCCAACCTAAAAAATAAAGCCCCAAACCGATAAAGGTCCGGGGCTTTTGGAGCGGCTGACGGGAATCGAACCCGCGTATCAGGCTTGGGAAGCGTGCGCTCTAC